>Ga0206679_10001769_pt1 | contig 17731 bp, 8 predicted proteins | sample M110012015metaG_FD_155464 | JGI IMG/M metagenome (GOLD analysis project Ga0206679, IMG submission 155464) | Ammonia-oxidizing marine archaeal communities from Monterey Bay, California, United States - M1 100m 12015 | ecosystem: Environmental > Aquatic > Marine > Intertidal zone | place: USA... | reverse complement strand
ACATCAATTACAGGCCCAATAATTTGTGATACTTTTCCAGTGTTTGTTGACATTTTTATATCTTTTAAAGTCGTTAAAATACTTAATTTAAATCGGCTGCAAATTTACTATTTTTAAATTGTATTGTGCTAATAATAATAGGATTAAATTAATTGTTAATTTTGAACACTTTTTCAACAAAGCTAAAACTAAAATAAATAAGTGAAAGTATACCATTCAATCGAGCAGTTTCCATCTGATATTAAAACCACTTTAACCATTGGTACTTTTGATGGAGTGCATAAAGGGCATAAGCATGTACTTAAAAGGCTAAATGAAACGGCTAAAAAGGAGGGGAGTGAAAGTGTTTTACTTACTTTTTATCCGCACCCAAGGCATGTTTTATATCCAGATAATCAAGAATTAAAATTACTCAATACCATTGAGGAAAAAATTGAGGAATTGAGAAAATCGGGATTACAACATTTTGTTATTCATGAATTTACAAAAGAGTTTTCAAGAACTAAGTCAGTAAATTTTATTAGAGATTTATTGGTAAATAAATTGAAAATGAACCATATGGTAGTTGGTTATGATCATCATTTCGGCAGAAACAGAGAAGGGTCTTATGATGAGCTGAAAGAGTTTTCGGAATTGTATAATTTTAAATTGGAACAAATTCCACCACAAGATGAGGGGGATGTTACCGTCAGTTCTACCAAGGTAAGGAAGTTGTTGTGTGTTGGTGATGTGGAAAAGGCAAATGCGTATTTGGGCTATGCCTATCCAATTAATGGAAAGGTAGTAAAAGGAAATGAAATAGGCAGAACAATTGGCTATCCTACTGCAAATATTTTAGTAGAAAATAAATGGAAATTAATTCCTGCTGATGGTGTGTATGCTGCTAAAGTACAGTTCGGTGAAAAGCAATATTTTGGAATGTTAAATATTGGAGAAAGACCAACAATATCTGATAAGAAACATGCAATAGAAGTGCATGTCTTTGATTTTTCTGAAAATATTTATGGTAGTGAAATAAAAGTTGAGCTTGTAAAACGAATTAGAGATGAAAAACAGTTTGAGAATTTAGAATTATTGAAAAATCAACTACAGGTAGATGAAAATAATTGTCGGAATTTATTTAGAATAGCATAGAAAAGAAAAAAGAGGGCAGAAACAAGTTAGAAACCACCCCCTAAAAACCCCAGTATCAAATCTTTTTGGTAAGATGTGTACTGAACGAAAAGTCTATAATAAGAACACTATTGCTAGTGTAAAACAAATAAGAATAATCAAAAAGACTAAATACGATACTTCTGCTTTATCCATTAAGATTCATTCTTTGTTGCTGTTGAGGGTAGGAATAATGATGCTACCCCAAATACTAATATCATTTTTAAAATCATACTGCAAGTATAAGGGGTGTTGTTGAACTGTAATATGCGTAATTGCACCTAAGGGAAATACGTACGTATGAAATATGTAATAGTCTTAGAATCAGATGTATTTGTTTTAAAATAGTAAAAAAATACTTTTCTTTAGCTGCCAAATAATTTATTTTTTATGTCGATTTTTATCAATTGGACTGTATTTGTTGATCTTAATTTCAAAGAATATCTTTAAGTGTATTTATAATAGTGAAATGAATTTGATCTTGTAAAACGAAAAAAGAGGGTGGAACAAGTAAGAAACCACCCTCTATTGACTCAGTAGTTCTGTTTTTTTTAGTTAAAACATATACTGAACGAAAAGTCTATAATTTAGAACACTATTACTAGTGAAAAACAAATAAGAATAATCAGAAAGACTAAATACGATACTTCTGCTTTAGCCATTAAGATTCATTCTTTGTTGCTGTTGAGGGTAAGAATAATGATGCTACCCCAAATACTAATATCATTTTAAAAATCATACTACAAGTATAAGGAGTGTTATTGAACTGAGTAATGCGTAATTGCACCTAAGTGAAATACGTAGGTGTAATTTTTATAAATTATTGAAAATCAGAGTATTTTGCGTGAAAATTTAATTTTATCTCTGTTTTTAACTGTCAAGTAATTTATTTTTTATGGCGATTTTTATCAATCCGACTGTATTTGTTACTCCTAATTTTAAAATTAAATTCTTTTTATGAGTTTCAACAGTACGTTTGCTAATGTCTAGGGTTAAAGCGATTTCGCTATTGCCTATTTCTTCAGTAATGAGTTTTAAAATTTGTTTTTCTCTGCTTGTTAAGGTGACGTCCTTTAGTTGCTTATCATTAGCTTTAAGGCTAGATTGAGTGAATTTATTTTGTGTTGGGACAGTAAATTTTTCGCCTTTCATGCAGCTTTCTATGGCATTTAATATTTCATCTTTCCCTGAGTTTTTACTCATGTATCCGTCAGCTCCTCCTTTTAATGCTTTATTAATGATGTATTTTTCCTCATACATACTTAGCATCATTATTTTAATTTCAGGATATAGTTTTTTTATCTTTTTAGTTAATGTAATGCCATCCATAACGGGCATATTGATATCAGAAATAACTAGATCAGGTTTTTGTGTTTTTAAAGTGTCCAGTACTTCTTGACCATTTTTGCAATTGGCTATTACATTAATAGTATTGCTACTAATGAGTGCTGTTATCCCCTCTAAAAAAATAGAATGGTCGTCAGCAATTATGAGATTGATTTTTTTATTAATTGTCAAAATTTATGCTTTTTTATAATTCATATTTATAAGTATCTCTGTTCCTTCCCCTTTTTTAGTATTGATAATGACATTACCATTATAAAGCTGTGCTCTGTGTTTTACATTACTTAACCCCAATCCTGTATTATTTTCATTTGCATTAAACCCTATTCCATTATCATGTACTCGCAATAAAAGATGGTCGTTACTATTGCTAATTTCTATATCTATGATAGTAGCTTTTGAATATTTAATACTATTTGTAATTAGTTCCTGAATAATACGATAAATATTATGACTTAAATCTTTTTCCATAGCATTTATAACATCAGGATTGCTGAACGTTAAATTGACTTGACTATCCAAACTAGAGAAAACAGTGTCTATGTATTTATTAATTACTTCAGTTAACAGTAGGGTGTCTAATATTGGAGGGAGCAAATTACTGCTGATATTATTAATAAATTGAATGGCATCAGTAATATGTGTTTGTTCTTTTGTTATTACTGTTGCAGCTTCTGGGTGATTAAGTTTGTAGTTATTTAATTGCTTTAGTATTTTCGTTAATTTAAGGGTTACTTCAGTATTTAATAAAGTGGCAATTTCAGCAGTTAATACTTCTTGAGCAGCATTTATTTTTTGAGCAGCAGCTTCTTTTTCTGAAAGCACTTTTTCAGCTCCTTGTATGGCTTGTAAAGATGACTCATGTTGGATAACGCTTTCTCTTAATTTGTAATGTTTTGCAGAATAAATAACAATGTAGAGGGCAATAAGTCCAGTAAATATGAGTATGAATACTAGGATTGATTTCTTTAAAATTAATTTTTCTGCACTTTCTACTTCTGTTTTTAATTGAGCTTGATAGTATTCTTCTTCTAGTTTTTTAATCTCATTTTCTTGATTAGCAATAAATAGTTGTGTCTTGGAACTATTTATACTATCGCCATAACGGTATTGATTTTTTCTGTGCAATAATGCTAACTCATAGTTACCTAACTCATAGTAAGTTGCTGATAAATTATCATAAAATAAATGAAGGTGTTTAATGATTTTGATTTGTTTAGCAATTTGTATGCAAGAATTGAAATAAGGAATTGCTTTATGGTATTTTTTAGTGTTGTAAAATAAATTTCCTAGATTATTATGGGATTGTAATAGGTCTTGCTTTAGCCCATATTGTTCTCTTAGTGTCAATGATTTTAGGTAATATTCTTCTGCCCTATCATAGTCCTTTTCTGCTAAATAGAGGCTCGCCATATTATTGTAGTTAAAGCTAAGGGATCGGTAATTGTTGAGTCGATTATTGATATCAATGGCTAAATTTAAGTAATGCATTGAGGAATCGTATATTGCTAGTCTTCTGTAGTAAACAGCTACATTGTCATAGGTTCTGGCAATATTTATAGTATCCTTTTTAGTGTCATAAATTGCAAGCGCTTTGTATTGGTAGCTTAGTGCATTTTTATAATCTTTGTCATAACCATATAAAGCTCCAATGAGCTTGTAGTTTTGAGCAATATATAAATCGTAATTCGTAGCTTTTGCAATAATTAATGATTGATTATAATGACTGAGAGCGTTTGGTAAATCACCTAGATTAAAATAGATGAGTCCTATTCGGCATAATGCAATTGCTTTATCGTTTAAGTTGTTTTCGGCAAGATGAAGTGCTTTTTGGGCATAAGCCAATGAAGAATCATTGTTTTCTTGCAAATATTTTGAGCTTAATGTTAAGTAGCAGTTCATTAAAACAGAATCAGTTTTTTCAGTTTTAATAATTCGCTTAATAGAATCAATTTCATGTTGAATAATTCCGAAACTATTGCAATAAATAGCAGTAAATATTAATATTAAAAATCCTTTTTTCATTATCTAAGAGTTGGGATAAATATATAAATAGTACATCCTTTATTTGCTTGGCTATCAATCTCTATTTCGCCATCAATAATCTTTAGCCGTTCTTTCACTAGCGTTAGTCCTCTATTTGTTTTTAGGGTAGCGTTACTGGCTGTAAACCCTATTCCATCATCTTCAATAATTAAACTAATATCATCAGTATGCGCAAGTAGTTGGAAACTAACTTTACTTGCTTTTGAATGGTTTTTAATATTTGAGCATAGCTCCTGAATAATACGATACAAGGTAAGCTGAGTATTTATTGCTAATTTATTAATTTCAGCTTTTGGAAGCAGGGTTGTACACAGTTCTAAATCGGTATTGTTAAAAATATGACTTAGGTAATCTTCAATAACAACACAAAAAGTTTGACTTTGAAGTAGGGGAGGGTGTAAGTCATGAGAAATAAATCGACTTGCTGAAGCAATGCTTCCAAGTTTGTCAATGATTTTGGTGATGATAGGGTCTTTCTTTAGCTGCATTAAATTCATTCTGATTGCCGCTAAAGTTCCTCCAAGAGCATCATGTAATTCTTTAGCAATTTGCTCTTTTGTTATTTCATGGTTTTGCGTAACCTCATTAATTGCATTGAATTGTTCGTTCCTTATGTCTTTGGCAATTAATTGGTTGGTAAGGCTTTTTTCTTTGTCAGCAATTTTTTGAATTAAATCTTTCTTTTTTATTGCATTAATAATGAGTAGTCCCAAAACGATTAGTGTAATAATTAAAATGATAGTCAGTTTTTTTCTATTTTTATTACTGATAAAATAATGTTCTTTTTGTTTTTCTAATTCAAAGCTCACTTTTTGTAATTCTAAAACTTCAACTTCTTTTTGCTTTCTACTTAGCAGTAGTGCTTCCTCTTTATATTGAAGACTATCTTTTAGAATAATAAATTTCTCATAATCTTTTATAGCTTCCTTATAGCTTCCTTCTAGTTCTTTCGCTAGGGATAAGTCTTTGTAAAATTGGGGTAGATTTTTTAGTAGTTTTATTTCTTCAGCTAAAGTAACTCCAAATTGTAAGTACTGAATGGCTTCCTGATACTTCTTTTGTTGGATTAAAAGTTGAGCATATTTGTAAGCGGTATTAACTATTTCATGTGCCTTACTATTTTCGTGTAGGCTTAAGGCTTTTTTATAATAATATTCTGAGGTAACTAAGTCCTTTTGTGACAAATATAAATTGGCAAGGTTTTTGTACGACCTTGCTAGTGCCCTGAGATCATTAGCTCTTGTGTTGATGTCTATTGCTTTCTGATTATAGATGAATGCAGAATCTAATTTATCGCTTTTCATGTAAAGAAAGCCAAGCTTATTATAACATTGTGATAAATTGGAAGAGTCGGACATGCTTGCATGAATCTTTAACGCTTTTCTATTTAAAAATATAGCTTCCTGATATTTCCTATTAGCAATGTTAATAGCAGCAATTTGCCGGTAACTTCTGGCAATCCAATATTGAGCATTTATTATTTTTGCTTTTGCTATTGTTTGTTCAAAATGATTAATTGCTTTTTGTATGTGGTTTAAAAAGTAATAATTATTTCCTATTCTAAATAAGGACTCTACTTCCCCTCTTTTGTATTTAATTCTTTCAGATATAGCAAATGCCTTTTTGGCAATGATTAATGAAGAATCATTGTCAATGTCATAATATTTTGTACACAAACTCAATAAGGAAATTACCTTATTTGTGTCGTCAGGTAAGGCGTATACATCTTCAATGTTAGGTGATAAGGTTTCTTGTGCGATACACGTTCCTGAAAGAATAATAACAAGTAATAAAATCCTAAATATCATGGTGTGAAACTAGTTGAATAAATTATAGGTTACGGCAATTTTTGCTAAGCCAATATTATTTTTTATTCCTAATTTAAGCAGTATATTTTTTCTGTGTGTTTCTACTGTTCGCTTGCTAATATTTAAATCTTCACTTATTTCTTGGTTGCTTTCCTCTTTAAGCATTAGTTTTAATACCTCTCTTTCTCTTAAAGTTAGTCTGTATTTCATTACAAACGCATCATCATCATACATGACATCATGTGGTTTGAATAATTGTTTGTTGACATATTCCTTATTGGCAAAACACTTTTTTATTGCTTTAATAATTTCCTCTTTTTCAGTGTTTTTACTGAGGTAAGCATTTGCACCACACTCAAAAGCTTCTTTAATAATGTTTGGGTCTTCATACATACTAAGCATAATGATTTTGGTGTTTATTTCTTCTGCAGTTAATTTCTTGCAAAGTTGTAGTCCATCCATTTTTGGCATATTTATATCAGAGAATACCAAATCAACATCATGGTTTTTGAGGAAATAAAGTGCATCTCTTCCGTTTTCAAAAGTGGATACAATCCTAAGGCCAATACTTTCCAGGATTGTGCATAAGCCACTAGTAAAAAGTTTATGATCATCAATAACTATGGCTCTTTTTCCTTCTATTGTTGTTGTAGTCATATCTATATATTTTTATAAGGTATATCAATAATAATTGTTGTTCCATTTCCTTTTAAAGAATCCACCTCCATTTTCCCTTCATATAGGGTAATTCTTTTTTGAATATTATTAAATCCTATTCCTTGTTTAATTGTTTTCGGATCAAATCCTTTTCCATTATCTTCTGCCATAATAGTAAGGTGTCCTTCATGTCCAGTAAGATGAAAATTTACATTGGAAGCAATGGCATGTTTTTGTATGTTTGAAGCTAATTCCTGAATAATACGGTATACGCATACTTTTTGGTCATAAGTTAATTTATTTATCTCATCCTGAGGATAACATTGAAAACACATACCGATTTCTAAATCAGGAAACGTGCGGTGCAGATAATTTTCAATAGTGGTGCAGAGTGTATTTTTTTTAAATGAAATTGGGGTTAAGTTATGCGATATATTTCTAATCTCTTGATATGTTTTTTCAAGATGTTCAATTTCTTCTAATAAAGTAGGGCACTTATTTTCAGCTTGTAAATTAGATAGACTTAGTTTTAGTCCGGCTAAAGAGCCTCCTACGCCATCATGTAATTCTTGAGCAATTTCTTCTCTTATTTTTTCCTGCTCATCAATAATTGATTTGGCAGCTTTTGTTTTTTGTTTTTCTAATTGTGTTTCCAGTGCACGTCTTTTTGATGTTCGCAATACAAAAGTAGTAATCATGAGTACTATAATAAGTATAATGATTAGTATGTATTGTTTCTTTTTATGAGATTTGTCAATACCATGCCTAATTTTTAATTCTTCATTTTTCTCCTTTTCTCTTTTTGCAATTTGCTCATGTTGTTTGATGCCCATCAAACTATCTTTTATAGGTATAGATTTCTCTATGGCATTTAATGCCAATTCATGATTTCCAGAAAGCTTATATGATTCCGATAAATTACCATATAAAACTGCCAAATTAGCATACTTTTCATGAGTTAAACATAGATCAATACTTTTCTGGAAATAATGAGCCGCAGAATCTGCAGTCCTCAACATTAAGAAAAGATAACCTATATTATTATTAGCTTCAATTAATTGAGGTATAAGATTTAATTTTTTTCTTATTTGTAAGGATTTTCTTAAATAAGAAAATGCTGTATCCAAATTTCCATTATCATAATGGTAGATTCCTAATGAAGTGTAATTATAAGCAAGTGCCTTATGATCATTTAATAATCTATTTATTTTCATTGACTCTATTTTATAATAGATAGAAGAGTCTGGCTCACCCATTTTCCTTTTGAAAATTCCGAGAAAATTATATGCTTTAGCTATTTGTATTGAATCTTGTTTCTCTTTTGCCAAATTAAGAATTAGATTTGATATTTTAACTCCTTCATCTAGCTTATTAGAGTGATTATAAATTTTAATTAACAAATTATAAGCATTTTTTCTCCCTTTATAGTTGTCAATTTTATTTGCAATTTTTAAGGATTCTATCCCTGATTCTAGTGCGAGTACTCTTCTAGCTTGATCTAAATAGATTCGTCCTAATTGAAATGTTCCATCCATTTCTCCTTTTTTGTAGCGAGTAGTTTGTGATTTTTGAATTGCTTTTTCAGCAAAAGAATAAGCAGAATCTAAATCGATATGGATGTATTTTCGGGCTTTTGAATTTAAACTATCAATTTCTGCTTCATAGTTTTGGCTATAAATGCACAAGGGTAGCAGTAGGAGGATATTTGTAAAAAAACGTAACATAATATTCCCCAAATATAATAATTATTTTATCAATTCCAACTTTGCAAATTTTAAAAGTAGTTGTTTTAAGCCAATACCACTGAAAAATACGCCTGCTTTTTTATCAGCTCCATCACCTGAAATGGTTAGTACTTTCCCCTCTCCAAATCGGGCATGTTTTACTTTCATTCCGCATTGTATTTTGCTGAGGTCACTTGCGTTTATACTTATGTTTTTTGCTCTGTTTACGTTAGTTAAATTCTTAGGTGGAATAAATTTTTTGGTAGGAGCAGAGTATTCTTTTTTCTTAAATTTAGTTTTGGCATAAATTTTATTCGGACCAAAGTCATTCTTCTTTTTTGGTGTTAACTCATGTTTTTCTAAAAAGCTATCGTCCAATTCACTTATAAAGCGGCTCGGCTTACAATCAATAAATTGTCCCCATCTGAAGCGACTTGTTGCAAAAGATAAGAAAAGTCGTTTCTCTGCTCTTGTTATTGCAACATAAAAAAGGCGTCTTTCTTCTTCTAGGTTTTCCTGACTTTCCCCACTCATCATGGACGGAAATAAGCTTTCTTCTAATCCTACTACAAATACATAGGGGAATTCCAATCCTTTTGCAGCATGAACCGTCATTAAAGTTACCTTATTAAAATCATCTTCTGTCTCTTTGTCTTGGTCGGTAAGTAGTGCTACATCCTCCATGAAGTCAGGTAATTTATTTACCCCTTTTTCAGCTGTTTCACTAAAATCTTTTATTCCGTTTAAGAGCTCTTGAATATTGTCAAATCGGCTAACCCCCTCAGGAGATTTATCAGTATATAAATCATTAAATAAACCTGTAGATTTTGCAATTTCTTCCGCTACAGTATAGGCGTCTTTTTGCCTGGAGTTGATTATGAAATTATTAATCATAAGCGCAAATTCTTTTAGCTTACTTTGCGTTCCTTTGTTTATATTGATTTCAATTTCTCCTAAATGATTGATGACTTCCCAAATGCTTTTATTGTGTTCATTAGCAAATATATTTAGTCTTTGAATTGTTGTTGCTCCAATTCCTCTTGTTGGGTAGTTGATGATTCGCTTAAACGCCTCCTCATCATTAGGGTTAATTGCCAAACGATAATAAGCTAATAAATCTTTAATTTCTTTCCTTTGATAAAAAGAAAGTCCTCCGTAAATTTTATAGGGAATATTTCTTTTCCTGAGCGACTCTTCAAGAGATCGGGATTGAGCATTCGTTCTGTACAAAATTGCAAAATCCTTATGGTGGGCTTGCTGGCGCATTTGAACATCTGAAATGGTATTGGCTACTAATCTTCCTTCATCATTATCTGACCCTGTTTTGCAAACAATTATTTTATCTCCTTGAGTATTGTCCGTCCAAACATTTTTATCAATCTGCTTTTCATTATGTTTTATGATACTGTTTGCAGCCTTTACAATGGTAGAGGTAGATCGATAGTTTTGTTCTAGTTTGTAAGTTTTATAGTCGGGATAATCAACCTTAAAGTTTAAGATGTTTTGAATATTTGCTCCCCTGAAAGCATATATACTTTGGGCATCATCTCCTACAATGCAAATATTTTCATTGAGTGCTGCAAGCTTTTTTATAATAAGGTATTGTACATGATTTGTATCTTGATACTCATCAATTAAAATGTATTTAAATTTCTCCTGATATTTTAGTAATACATCAGGGTGGTTCTCTAATAATTGGTAGGTTTTTAAGAGTAAGTCATCAAAGTCCATAGCAGATGCTTTCTCACATCTCTGCACATACATTTGATAGATTCTTCCAAATTCTGTTCGCTTTGCAATTTTATCAGTTTGTACTAGTTCAGCTTTATTGTTATAGCCATTTGGGGTGACAAAATTATTTTTCAAGGAAGAAATTCTATTTCTGATTACTCCAACTTTGTAAATGTCTTTATCTAGGTTTAATTCTTTGATAATACTTCTCACTAAACTTTTAGAGTCGTCAGTATCATAAATAGTAAAGTTGGAAGGGTAGTTCAGTTTTTCAGCTTCAAATCGTAAAATTTTTGAAAATACAGAGTGAAAAGTTCCCATCCAGAGGCTTCTCGCTTCACTTTGTCCTACAATATTTTCAATCCTTGTACGCATCTCTTTGGATGCTTTGTTGGTAAAAGTTAGGGATAGAATATTATGTGGACTAACTCCTGATTTTAGTAAGTGTACTATGCGATAAGTGAGAACTCTTGTTTTCCCTGATCCTGCCCCAGCAATTACCATTAATGGTCCTTTTAGGTGTTCTACAGCTAATCTTTGTTCAGTATTTAGTTTTTGTAAATAGTCTTCCATAGTATTTTTAAAGAACATCAAAAGTACAGTTATTCCTTTAGTGATTTTCGCTTGTTGATAAAATTTTGTATGTTTGTGAATTAGTGTTTTATATGAGAAAAAGGTTTACAGTAATTAATACTTTGATGGTGGCATTATGTTTGCTAACTGCAAATGTGTTTGCAAATACTGCCAATTCACAGATGATGTTGTGCCAAATAACGGTAACTAATACTGCTGATATTAGCTGTAATGGAGGTGCTGATGGATTAGTTACAGTACAAGGTTCGGGTACTATAGGGTCATACCATTATTCTTTACAGATATTTAATCCTACTTTTAGTATTTGGCAACAGATAGCTCAATCTCCAGCTGCAGGAACATATAGCTCGACTCCAGTTACTTTCCCCCAGTTATTTGCGGATTGTTACAGGATACTTATGACGGATAGTTTGGGTTGTAGTGATACAGCTAATTTTTGTTTAACTGAACCTACTGCAATAGTGGTTAATGAGACTATTGCAAACTCATCAACTCCTTTTACTAATGATGGGAGTATAGTTTTGAATGTTTCTGGAGGTATTTCAGGTTATACTTATAATTGGTCAGGTCCTAATGGGTTTAATTCTTCTAGTCAGAATATTAGTAATTTATCACCTGGAAATTATAATCTTACAGTAACAGATAGTGTGGGTTGTATATATTCAGATTTTTATTTAGTTGGAGTTATTCAACCATCTTCTTATGGTACTTATACAAGTTTTAATGTATTATGTAATGGCGATAGTTCAGGAGTGATTGATGTAGTAGGTGTTTATGGTGAGGGTTTTGTTCCTTCTTATACCTATGATTTAGAGTATTATGATGTGTTGTTAGGGAATTGGCAACTTGTAAGTACTACGCTTTTATGGGATACTTTTTATACTTTTATTAACCTTTCGGCAGGAACTTATCGGTATACAGTAAGTAGCCTTCCTTATGTTAATACAACTCCAAATATTGTAATTTCAGAACCAGCCTCAATTTCTATTTCGACCCTTGTTACAAATGCTACAGGAAATACTGCTTGTGATGGTATCATTCAGTCTAATGTAAGTGGAGGTGTTTTTCCCTATACTTATATGTGGTGTGACGGGCAAACGACAAGTACTGCAGTAGCACAATGTACAGGTCAGTGCTGTGTAATTGTTACCGATAGCAATGGTTGTACTGCTAATAAATGCGATAGTGTTGGTGTTATTTTGCCGTGCACGGATTCCATTCAGTTGTCAGTAATTGTGAATCCTGAAAGTTGTAGAGGAGGAGATGGAAGTTTACAGATTTCAGCCAATAGAGGGAGTGCCCCTTATTACTATTCTTTAGATGGTGGGCTTGCTTTTGATACAATTGGATTTTTTAGTAATGTTTTAGTTGACTCATTGTTTGTTGGAAATTACGATATTGTCGTAAAGGATGATAGTTCCTGTGTAACAGATTATGGGTTGCTTTTTCTTGAGGTTACGCCTAATCCAATAATTAATACGGTAAATATAATTAATGAAAGTTGTTGTGGTGATGATGGGCAGATTATTGTGTTTGCTGATAATCCTACTGCAATTGTTAAATATTCTATTGACACCTTATTTTCTTGGCAAGATTCAGCTGAGTTTGTAGGGTTATACAGAGGAAGTTATTTAGTGCATATTGAAGATACAAATGCTTGTATTGATAGTGTTGAGGTTTATGTTGGGGTGGATTCTGTGCCCAATATAAATATGATGACACAAGCAACAGATATTGTTTGTAATGGTGATACAAACGGAACGTTTAAGGTGTATTTTCCAGACAGCTGTTATAACTATGTGTTGTGGCGTTATACTTTATTTAATCCTCAAGTGGCTATTGATACGGGCTCCTATTTTAATGAATTAATAAAAGGGTATTATGGAGTAGTAGCCACCTCAAAATCGGGTACTTGTATTGATTCTTCATTGGTACGATACATTGATGAACCTACTCCAATTGTATATAATGAACCTACTTTATCAGCCGTATACTGTATGAATAATGGGTTGTGCAATGGAAGTTTATCTTTAGATGGATTGCCAAGTGGAGGAATTCCTCCTTATCAGTATTATATTAATGAAGTGTATACTAACATCCCTTTAGGACCAATTGATGTTGATAGTGCTTTTTTTGGAATATGCCCTGGAGAATATGAGGTGCAGGTTTTAGATGCAAATGCTTGTGTGATCAGGGATACTATTTCGGTGTTGGATTCTTCATTGTACATTGATTCTTTTGTAGTTGACAACAGTACTTGTTTCGGTTATGATAATGGTGTGATTACTGTTTTTTCACATGGGGGAATGGGAGCTTATTCTTATTTATGGAGTAATGGTAGTAATATGCAAACTGCTGATAGTTTGTCGCCAAATAACTATACGGTAATTGTTGTCGATTCTGTTGGGTGTACAGCTATGGCTTCTTCACTAACTACCCAGCCAGATACATTGCTGTTTAAAATTATTGAAAGCGGAAAAATTCCAGAAACTTGTATGGGGGTAACTTATGATGGGCAAATTTTTCTGGAAGTTACAGGAGGTTCTTCTCCTTATAACTATGCTTGGATTGGGAATTCAGGAGTAAGTGGTTTTGGTTATGGCGATACTATGATTAACCTTACTTATGATACCATTACAATAAGCGTTTCTGATATTAATGGCTGTGTTGCCTCTCCTTCATGGGGGACAATAAATATGGCGGTAGTTGAGGCTCTTAATGCTGCTAATCCTTTGTTGTTGGACTCGGTATTATTGGGGAATTCGCCAATGTGTTATGGTGCTGCAACTGGAACCATTCAAATTGATATTGCCCAAGGAGTTTCTCCTTATCAGTATTCTATTGATAATGGCATTACGCAAAGTTTAGCTAACACATTTACTAATCTTATTGCTTTGCCTTATAGCATAGTGGTGTATGATGCTTTTGGTTGTACGGACTCCACTAAGGTTTTTATTGAGGAATATGATGAACTTGCCATAAGTGTGGATAGTGTAAAGCATGTTAGTTGTTATGGGGGTAGTGATGGATTTATTTCAATAAGTGCTAGCGGGGAGCTTGGAGGATTTAGCTATTTCTGGGTTCCTACTTTTGATACTACATCAGCTATTGCTAATTTATCTGCCGTGCCTCACATGGTTCAATTAACTGATTCTTCTGGGTGTACAATTTCTGATACAATTATTATTGAGCATTTAACGAACCCTATTCAGTCAAGCGATTTGGTAATTAATAATACAAGTTGTTTTGGTTTGGAAGATGGAGATGCAAGCATTCAAATTATTGGCGGGATGCCTTTTGAGAGTGGTGCATATACGATTAGTTGGATGAATCTTTTAAATGATACTGTTGCAAATGGAAATTTTGCAAATAATTTAGCTGCTGGCGTTTATTTGGTAGGAGTTACTGATAGTTTTTATTGCGGCCCTTTTGTTGATACAATTGTGATTACTCAGCCTTCTCAATTTTATTTAGAAGTGATTAGTATTGAAAATAATAAATGTTATGGGGGAAGTGAAGGTGAAATCACTGTAACTGCATTTGGAGGGACGGCACCTTATGTAAATTATTTTATTTCAGATGATTTGAATGGTGTCATAACTGGAAATTCTGCTGTCTATTCTAATTTAATAGCGAGTGATTATGCGTTGTGGGCAGTTGATGATAATGCTTGTAATTCCGATACTTTATTGGGGGTTAAATTGGGTGAACCAGGTAAAATTATTGCACAACATTTGGTAACGGATTTAAGTTGTTTTGAATTTAATGATGGGAAGATAGATTTGTCATTATTAAGTGGGACTTCTCCGTATGTATATGAACTTTGGGATGGCAATATATTGATTGAGAGCGGGAACGCTTTTCAGGCTTCTTCATTTATGATTTATAATTTATACCCAGCAAATTATAATTTTAGTATAAGGGATTATAATGAGTGTGAAATTGATACTCAAATTATAGTGTCTCAACCCGATAATGTGGTGGCTGATTTTGCTGTTAATGATGCTTTTGGGAGGGAAAGTTTTACTACTTCATTTGTGAATTTATCATCTGGGGCTGATGCTTTTATTTGGAATTTTTCTGATGGGATTACGGAAAATAAGGAATTGAATGATGAGGTAGTTCATACTTTTCAACAGCAAGGTGAGTATGCGGTGCAGCTAATTGCTCAAAACAGTAATTTAACAGCATTGTGTAATGATACAGTAAGTGTTATTGTTGATGTTGAGGGTTATGATGTTTTTAATTCTTTTTCTCCGAATAGTGATAATATTAATGATGTCTTTCATTTTGATGATTGGATGTTAAAAGGCATTGATGTTGAAATTTTTAACCGTTGGGGGCAAAAAGTATATCATTGGAGTGGAATGGATGGTTACTGGGATGGTAGAAGTTATAATGGTGAGAAATTGCCTGAGGGGGTTTATTTTTATAGTATGGAAGCTGAGGGGGTAGATGGTTATTCTTTTCAGGAGAAAGGTTCAGTAACACTTTTTAGGTAAATTGAGTGCATAAGATAATAGGTTAAGCCTATTGGAATAAGGTGATATTTTTGTATTTTTGTAGAAAATACGAATATTATGAAAAAAATTATATTACTTTTAACTGTATTGTTTACGTTCTCTAATGCAAATGCATCTCATCTTTTAGGAGGAGAGATTACTTGGCAATGTATTAAGTCTGGGCCAAATCAGGGTGAATATATTTTTACAATGAAATTGTATAGAGATTGTGATGGTATAACACTTTCTCAGTTTCCTCAAGATTTAGATATGTGGGGGGCAGGAGCTCCAGTAACTTCTATCTCTCTTGATTTTGATACAGTAATTGACATTTCTCCTATTTGTAATGTAGTTAATAGTGGTTATCCAGCATTGGATTGTTATGGCCCTAATCCTGCAGGAGCAGTAGAAGAGTATGTTTATATCTCACAACCCATAGCTTTGCCAGGATTACCTCCTGCAGCAGGGTGGCATTTTACTTGGGCAAGTTGCTGTCGTCCTAGTTCAGTTGTTAATTTAACAAGTCCGACATCTGCAGGTTATACTTTGCGTGCTTCTATGTATCCTTATATTGATCCATCTTCAGGGTTACAAGTTCCTGTGGGTCCTTGTTTTGATTCGTCACCTATATTTAATGAATCGCCAAATACAATTATTTGTACAGGCTATCCTTTTGCATATTCACATAATGCTTCTGATCCTGAACTAGATAGTATTACTTACCAATGGGCAGAGCCATTAGATGATTTTTTTGGAGCATATACACCCTTAGCTACTCCTCCACTTCCAGCACCTCTTCCTTTTGTTGCTCCTTATACTTTTAACTCTCCAATTCCTTCAATTGTAGCTGGTGGGGTGCAACTTGATCCTGTAACTGGAGAAATTTCATATCATTCTACTACTTCAGGTACTTTTGCTACTACTATTAGCGTTAAAGCATATAAGTGTGGTCAACTAGTATCTGAAATTTTTAGGGATATACCTGCTGTATTAATTAATTGTGGATCTTTGGCAAGTGGTGGGCAGAACAACCCTCCTGTTGTAACTGCTCCTGTAGGTAGTCAAACTTGGGTTCCAACTATAGGTACATCTGGGTTACCTTCTTATTCAACAGTAATTAATGCTGGAGAGTTAGTTACTTTTGATATTATTGGTAATGATTCTGACTTGTATGCTGGCGGTATTCCACAAGACTTAACAATGGTAATATCTGGAGGGCAAATGACTCCTTGTAATAACCCTCCATGTGCTACTTTTACTGATGTTAATGGAAATGATACGATTACTGGTCCTGCTGTTGTAAATGGAACTTTTAGCTGGCAAACAGATTGCGCTCAGATTCTATCAGATGCAGGTTGTGGGAACACAACTAATATTTTTACTTTTTTAGTAAAAGTTTATGATGACTTCTGTCCTGCAAATGCTATTCGGATTGCAACTTTAAAAATAACAGTATTGCCAGCTTTAACTCAACCTGCTCCCTTATTTCAGTGTGTTACTGAAAGTAGCTCAGGTAGTGTTTCCATTAATTGGGATCATCATTCTTTTGCAGGGCCTTCAACTGTATATTATATTTATGGATCTAATAATATCAGTGGGCCTTATACTTTGCTTACAACAGCAAATTATCCTACTGATGCTACTTCTCTTTCTGCAGCTAATTTACCTCCAGGAACTAAGTATTATTACATGACTTTAGAGTCATTGTGTGCAAATACCTCTGCATCTTCTGATACGATCATGCCTATTCAGTTGGATATTAATTCTACTAATGTAAATTGTTGGGACGATACAGATGGTAGGATAGCGATTAATATGATAAGTACTGTAATTACACCATTTACTTATTATCTTGATAATATTCCAAATCCTAATGCTTATCCTTTGGATTCAGTTTGGGAGAACTTGCCGGCAGGTACTTATGATATTACCATTAGTGATAATGCTAATTGTATTATTGAAGAAGAAATTTCCATCACTGCTCCAGGTTTTGTGTTACAGGCTTTGGTTTCTGGAGATATGAGTGTTTGTTATGGTGATAATTTGGGTTTTGCAGTAGGTTTTGGTTCAGGAGGTACACCTGGTTATAGTTATGAGTGGTTTGATGATACTTATACGAGTTTCAGTTTAAATGACACTGCTTTTGGTTTGAGTTCTGGGAGTTATTATTTAG
>Ga0206679_10001767_pt1 | contig 17739 bp, 20 predicted proteins | sample M110012015metaG_FD_155464 | JGI IMG/M metagenome (GOLD analysis project Ga0206679, IMG submission 155464) | Ammonia-oxidizing marine archaeal communities from Monterey Bay, California, United States - M1 100m 12015 | ecosystem: Environmental > Aquatic > Marine > Intertidal zone | place: USA... | reverse complement strand
TCTTCACACTGTGCATAAAAATAGTCAAAATCAACATGAAATACAATTCTTTTTTCCATATTGTATTTTAAAACTCAATTCTTATTACAATTACGTAATTTTATATCTGATTCGGAATCATTCATCTAGTAATGGATTCAGCAATTGAAGTAAATGATGAAGGTGTAAAGATAAATCCTGAAATTATGGAAAATGAAAAATTCTATCACTGTATTTTCAATGATAAAGTAATTTTGGTTTTTAAGGATCACCAGGAATTTTTAAACTGTTTTGAAATTGAAGAAAAGGAAATAGTAGAACAAATTAAATCGTCAAACGACGTAAATGTTAATTCCATACTTGAATCCTATATAGAAAAAGAGAAGCTTAAAAAACAATAAACTTGTCTTACTGTATTAATGAGTTCAAATTCTGATGCATCTGATATTCTCGATGAAATATTGGAGGATTCCAAAAAACCTGAAAGTGCTCCAGAACCTGAAAGTGCTCCAGAACCTGAAAGTGCTCCAGAACCTGAAAGTGCTCCAGAACCTGAAAGTGCTCCAGAACCTGAAAGTGCTCCAGAACCTGAAAGTGCTCCAGAACCTGAAAAAGAAATTCCAAAAAAACCATTTAATCCTGAAGAGAAACCTACACGAAAATTAATTTTGGTTGGGGTAAAACCATTGGTTACATATGTAAACTCTACATTAACGCAATTATCCACATTACCTACTGTAACAATAAAGGCAAGAGGTCAGCGTATTACTCAGGCTGTAGATGTATCACAATTTATCATGAAACGTATGCATTCTATCGGTTATAGAATATCAGATGTACGAATTTCTTCTGATGCATTAGAATCCCGAGATGGTAAAACTCGTAATGTCTCTACAATTGAGATTGATATTTCTAAATAATTAGTTATAATTTGAATAGAAAACTTATTCCAAAATAGATCAAAACTACGCTTAATCCAATAATTATTAACTTAAAATTTCTCTTTGACAGATAATTCTTTGCTTTTGAAGAAAAGGTTGCAATTGTAAATAACCATGCATAATCCATCCAGATATGAAATAAAAATAGAATTACAATTCCTATAATTCCAAAATTCTGAATTGATTCTGAAATTAATACTAGACCAATTGTTAACCACCAAATAATAAAAAATGGATTTAACGCACTAAGAACAATCCCTGCTACAAATGGTCCTTGCCCTGATTTTGTTTCTAAGTTAAATTTCTGTTTTGTAACAGACCTGATTTGTAATATTGCAAATACAAATAATCCTGCTGCACCTAATATTGTAATTGCAGTTCTTATTTCTGGAATACTTTCTATAGAAAAAAATCCTATACCTAATAACAATATCAAAGGAAATTCCACAATGGTGTGGCCTATAGCCATCTTTATCCCGGAAATCTTTCCTTCACGTAATCCGTACATTACATTTGCTGCAAATAATGGACCTGGTGACATAACACCTGATGCAGAAATTACTATAACTAATCCTAAAAAACCAAATATTTCTTGCATATTGAATTGAATCGAATCTAAATATTAACGGTAGATGTGGTCGCCCAAATCTTTTGTATTCTGTGTTGCTTGTTTTAATTGTTCTTCAATAATTTTTGATTCATTTTCTAGCTTTGTTAAATTACACGATATGCCTGGAATGATTTTAGAGAATGTCTCACATAAATTTGATGTAGCCTTAAAATCTGGAATTTCCTTATTTGAACTTACTAATAATACGATAACATCCTGACCTCTTGTTGCACCCTCATTCAGTAATATTCCTGATATCCCTGGAATTGTTGCATGATCTACCATTGTAATTCCATTTTCAACAAGTTTTCCCCTGGCATTTCCTGTTGATGCAACTCCAAACACATCTAATTCATTTGATCCTTTTACCGTAATACTACTGACAATAGTTGAACATTTTTTTTCTTTTGCCCAATCTAACATCATCCTTGCAGCTGTTCTATGCATTGTTACATCTAGTGTAAGATATGAAGAAAATATTCCAACCTTTAGATCCCTATTTACAAATATTCTAGTTGCATAATTTGGCATTCCATTTTTTATAATACTAATTGGTGGAAATTTGTCAGAATCAATATTTGCTTGTAGTTCAAAATTCGACGTATTAATCAAAGATTCTGTAGCTATTGCACTTGTGATTCCAGATGAAGGAAATCCATTGACAAGTGTACCTCCTTCCAAATCTATTGGGACAATCTCTTTAATTTCTATATCATTAGTCATATTGTACTCAATATATCATCTGTAAAATAATTTGTCTTTCTAGGAAAACTTTAAACTGGAAGTAATTCACAATTTGACGAATGCCTGAAAAAATTAAAGTTGCTTTAGTTGGTCTAGGAAACTGTTTTTCTGGACTCATTCAAGGTATTGAATATTATTCAAAAAACCCTTCTCAAAAAGTCACAGGGATAATCCATGAAAACTTACGTGATTATACTATTCATGATATTGACTTTGTCGCCGGATTTGATGTTGGTGCAAACAAGATTGGAAAACCAATCAATGAGGCCATTTATGAATCCCCAAATATGGTAAACTGGATTGAAAAAAATGACATGCCTAAAGCAAATGGCACCGTATATGAAAGTCCTGCTTTGGATGGTGTTGGAATCTGGGTTGAAAATAAGGTCAAACCAATTGAGAGTGAAAAATCTGAGTCTGAATTACGAGAAGAAATTATCAAAGTTTTAGAAGAAACAGGAGTTGAAGTGATCGTGTCATATCTTCCTGTAGGTTCTGAGAAGGCGACTCAATTTTGGGCTCAAGTATGTTTGGATACAAACACCGCATTTGTTAATTGCATGCCTGCATTCATTGCATCTGACAAAGAGTGGGCACAAAAATTCACTGATAAAAACATTCCAATTATCGGTGACGATATTAAAGGACAGGTTGGAGCAACCATAGTTCATAGAACACTTGCAAGACTATGTGATGAACGTGGAACAAAGATAGAAAAAACATACCAGATTAACGTTGGAGGAAATACTGATTTCCTAAATATGAAAGAACAAGAACGTCTTGTTAGTAAACGAATATCAAAAACTGAGAGTGTTCAAAGTCAGCTTACAGATCGATTAGATGATGATAATATCTATGTCGGCCCTTCAGATTTCATTCCTTTCTTAGGTAACACGAAACTCATGTTTATGAGAATTGAAGGTCGTCAATGGGCAAATATTCCATATAATATGGAAGTACGCCTTGAGGTCGATGACAAGGCAAATTCCGCTGGAATAGTTATTGATGCTATACGACTTGCAAAAATTGCTCTTGATCGTGGCATGGGAGGTCCAATTATTCCTGCATCTGCATATCTAATGAAGCATCCAATACAACAGATGACAGATCCTATTGCAAAAACTGAAATTGAAAAATTTGTTGCTGGTGAATAAGAACTAGAATTTTATTCGTAGCATTACAAAGTTTGTTACCAAAGTCAAAATTACTTGTTCACATTAATTATGCGAGTCTATAGCTCATAATTTGCATTGGTTCATGTAAAAAAAGTTGAGATTTTTGGTTTCAAATCATTTGGATTCAAAAATACGATCGTAGATTTTGAACCAGGACTGGTATCTATATCTGGTCCAAATGGTTCTGGTAAAAGTAACATATTGGACGCAATTACTTTTGCACTAGGTGAAAACCGAGCGAAGATAATGCGTGCACCAAACCTGCGTGGTCTCATGCATGATGTTGAAGGTTCTACAAGACGTGGTCCAAAAATGGCTAGAACTAGTGTTCATTTTGATAATTTGGATAGAAAAATCCCTGTCGATTCTGATATTGTTACAATAACTCGAGAGATGAATGACAAAGGTGACAACATTTACTTTCTTAACAAAAAGAAAGTCCAACGCTCAAAAATTCTTGATCTCATGGAAATTGCAAATGCAGGTCTAAATCAAATCAATAACGTTCAACAAGGAACTGTTACAAGAATCTCTGAAATGACATCTGATGAGAAAAGAGTTGTAATAGAGGATTTAATCGGGCTTTCAGCATTTGATGAAAAGAAAAAAGAAGCAGAAAAGCAGCTAACTGATGCTGATCATAAATTAGAGATTGCAATGGCCAAAATGGGTGAGGTAAAGAAAAGAATTGATGAATTAGAAGAAGAGAGAAATAAAAAACTTCGATATGACATTCTTGAACGTGAACTAAACCGCTATCGTGCAATATCTGCAGCGTCAAATTTGAAAACAATCCAATCTGAAAAATCATCTAAAGAAAAAACTCTCAATTCATTAAATTCAGAAATTAAACATCTAGAAGAAGAACGAACTATACTTAGAAAAGAAATCACTGAGATACGAAAACAAAAAACTGAATTCATGGATGAAGTTAATACATTTAACAAATCAAAATCTGAAATTGAGACTAAATTAAGTTATGAACGGAGAAAATTTGATGAGGCTGACAGCCTGATTAAAACAAGTACTAGCCGTCTGACTGAAATTGACAAAAATCTTCCTGATCATAAACTAAATCTTGATAATTTACAATTACAAAAATCATTTTCTGAATCTCAATTATCCTACTTTAAAGATGAAATAAGAAAACTTCGTGAAACTGTAAACTCATTTGATGACAAAACAAAAAATCTTAAAACTCAAAAGACTGATGCACTACGAAAACAATCTCAAGTAATTACACAAAAACGAGATGTTGATCAAAAAATTCAACGCTTAACAGACAAAATTACTGCAACTAAACTTGCTGTTGGAGAATTTGATTCACACTTAACAAATGGAAATGAAAAACTTTTATCAAATCAGGAAAAATTTAATGGACTTGTACAGAGTCTTGAAACACTTGAGCGACAAAAAATGAAACTTGAACGTATAATACAAAATCATAGACACTCTGTCTCTGAAATTAATTTGCGAATAAGAAAATTCACAGATGAAAAAACAAAATCTGAAAGTGACATACATGAACTTTCTGAATTAATTGACGCATCATCTAAAGGTGCAAATAAGTATGAAACAAAAATTAAATTTGCAAAAGGAATAATGCATGAAGATTACTCTATATCAAAACTCAAACATAGTATGCAAGATTTTGGTATAGAGGGGTTAGTGTATGAAATACTTTCTTGGGACAAAAAATATGAACGTGCATCACTTGCAGTTTGTTCTGATTGGATTAAAGCTGTAGTTGTAAAAGACTTTGAATCTCTTATCTCACTTGCAGAATTTGTTACAGATAAAAAATTACCAAAACTCAAAATAATTCCATTAGACGCAATACCTGAAGTAAATATTGAATTCCCAAAACAAAAAGGTGTTTTAGGAATTCTGTCTGATTATGTAAAATGTGAGAAAAAATTTCTATCTCTAAAAAAATTTCTTTTTGGAAATGTAATTCTTGTAGAATCTAGAAGTATTGCAATCCAGTTATCAAAATCTGGCTTCAAGGCAATTACTATATCTGGTGAATACTTTGAAGCAAAAGCAACATCTGTTGTAATTGATAATAATTCAAAAATCTCAAAATTAACAAAAATAATTAACATGAGTGATTCAGTCGAGGGTCTCCAACAATTAATTGCTGCATTAAGACAAACTGTACTAAAAAAGAAAAATCGTGCAAAAAAACTGGATTTACTCGTAAAAAATTACGAAAAGCGACTATCTTTATCTGAACTTGGAATGACTACTACCACAAATAGCCTCTCTGAGCTAAAAACTAGAATTGCTCAAATCACTCAAAATAAGAAATCATTCGAATCAAGGATTAATCAATTGCAAAGAACTCAGGAAAGAATTTCGCGAGAATTAATTAATCGTAAATCTCATCTAGAATCTCTAGAATCTCAAATAAAACTTGTCAGGGATAATTACGCGGAACCTCAGATGGACAGAATTGCAAACGAGCTTACACTTGTAAATGAACAAATTGTTGAGCAAGATAAAAAATTAGAACCAATTCAGAATGAACTTAACAAGAAGCAAAAACATCTTGGTGAATTGATGGCATTCGATACAAAAATTACGGGTGAGAAGAAAAATCTTCAACACACATGTTCCTCTATGAACCAAGAAAAATACCATCTAGAAGTTGATATGCGTCGTGCAACAAAAGATAAGGAAACATCTGAAGCTGAACTTGTCAAACTACGTGATGCTGAGCAAAATCTTATCTCTACTTCAGGTACCTCTGTAGAACGAATGCATGAATTTGATAACAGTCTTGAAAGTCTTAATGATAAAGATCGTGGTTCAACAAAAGAAATTTCATTACGTGAAAGAAATACTGATACTTTAAATCGTGATCTTACCGAATTACGTCAAAAGGAATCTAAAATAACATCCCTTCTTGCAACCTTTGGATTTGATACTAGCATAGATGTATTTGATGTTGAATCCACAATTTCCTCTCTTGAATCTGAACAAAATCGTATCAAAAATTCTCTTAATGCCGGTGCACCTATACAATATGTTGAGATTTCATATGGATACAAATCCTCATCTTCAAAAAAGAATATGCTTGAAAGAGAACGTAATACAATTGTTGCATTCATTGAATCTGTAGAAAAAGATAAGAGACAAACATTCCTTGATGCATTTGATATAGTAGATACTCAGGTAAAAGATGCATTCTCAAAGATGACAGGTGGAAGTGCTTGGCTTGAACTAGAAAATGAAGATGACATATTTAATTCTGGATTAAATTATTTAATTCAATTCCCTGGAAAACCAAAAAGAGAATCAACATCAATTAGTGGTGGTGAGAAAACTCTTGCTGCAACAGTCTTTGTGTTGGCGTTACAAAAACTAAATCCTTCTCCATTTTACCTGTTTGATGAGATTGATGCAGCACTTGATGCCCCAAATACGGAGAAACTATCGAATATTATTAAAGAGAGATCTGAAGGTAGTCAATTTATCATGGTATCACTCAAAGATTCGGTTGTAGAAAAAGCACGCTTAATCTATGGTGTATTTCCAAAACATGGTGTCTCACATGTTGTAAAATACAAAGATAAGCGATTGTTATCCACTCTTTCAAATCAATAATGTTGTTTTTTTGATAATTCTTTGATATATGAAATAATTCCTGTATAATCTATGTCCCCAAATCCTGCTTCTGTCGCATCTGCGTAAATCTTTCTTGCAATTTTCGCCATTGGTAATTCTGCATTAAACGAATCAGCTGCATCATTAATTGTATCGAGGTCTTTTTTCAAATTTGCAAGAGTAAATGTTGGTTCAATACTCTCACTGATCATTTGATGTGCCTTCCCTTCGCTCATTCCTGTCTTGAAATAAGTGGAATTCAATATTTTGAGAAATATCTCTGGATCAAATCCTGCCTTTTTTGTTAATGTAATTCCTTCTGAAAGTGATAGAGCAAGCATTGCAATTTGCAGATTCATTGCAAGCTTAATTGAATGAGCAGTACCTGTACCTCCCAAATAAAACGACTGTTCTGCTATTGAATCAAAAACTGTTTTAAATTTTTCAAAAACTTCTTTTTTACCTGATGCCATCATTACTAACTTGCCATCAATCGCAACATTTGGTCCTCCCATGACGGGAATTTCTAAGTAATCTATTCCATCTTCTATAACTTGTTTTGAAATCTCTCTTGTTGAATTTGGATTCACAGTACTCATATCTGCAATACACATTCCATCATGTTTTCCAAAAATTATCCCAGAATTCCCAAAAATTACTTCTTTTACTGCATCTGCATCCTTAACTATTGTTATAACTAAATCTGAATTCTCTGCAACTTGCTTGGGAGACTCGGCAATTGATGCTCCTTTTTCTTTAAGTTTCTTCATTTTTTCTTTGGTTCTGTTGAATATAGTTACTTCATATCCAACATCAAGTAAATGTAGACCGACTGCTTCACCTAACATTCCTGTTCCTACAACTCCAATTTTTGTCATCTTCTTTCTTCCTCAACAAGCTCCCAATCATCTTTTCCAAATCTTGCAGCAGTGAATTTCAAATGTCCTATTATTCTATCTCCTTTTCTAACCATTGCAAAATCTGATTTTTTTGTACTGTAGATTTTTTCTTTTGCTTTGTATCCTCCTTCTATAACCTTCACTCTAAACTTTTTACTAGCTTTAACGATTAAACTTCTTGCAACCTTAACATCACCCATCCATGAAAACATCTCAAACGTACCAAAATTTTCTGTTTTGATCACATAATCGTACAATCTTGCCTCAAACTTGACACTACGTCTCTCTGCTTCCTCGTTCATCCATTGAACAAGTTCATTTCCTGAACCTTTTTCTGCACCAAAGGTTTCTGACTCGCTCATGAAAATTCTCCTGTGTTACTATACATGAAGTTATCTTGGAGGTCCCCATGTCTCTTCGATAATGGTTTTTCCATCTTCAGTAAAAACAAAATATTTCTTTCCACATCTAAAACACTGCCAAACAAACTTTTCTTCTACCTTTTTTTGATATTGCATAGGTAACAAGCATGTAGTACAATCAAGCGATTCTGGCATTTCTGTAGATTCGATTATTGGTAATTCATTCTTCTTTTTTTCTTGCATCTTGTAAGCTATGCTTTTTGTCATATTTGTGCCTATTTTATAAAATATCTATTGATTTTTCACGATTCATCTTCTCGCATTCTTTGAGATATGAATTTTCCACGAAAAGCAAATGCTGCAATCATAGTTCCTACAAATGGTGCACTCCAATATAACCACAAATTATCCATCATTCCTGATAATAATGCTGGTGCGAGTGCACGAGCAGGATTCATTGACGCTCCTGAAATAAATGCTAAAAACAAAATATCTAATCCAACTATTCCGCCTATAGCTACTCCGCTAAAACCTCTTAGCCCTTTTGTATATACGACATAAAATATGACTCCCATAAGCATTGCAGAAGCTAATACTTCTACAGGGAAAATTAATAGCATTGAAAAGTCAAAGTTTGGAGCATTTGCACCTAGGTCTGCCTCATCTCCAATAATACTTAGAACAAATAACGAGCCTAATATCGCACCAATTATTTCTGCTGCAAAATAATACACAACCTGAATTTTTGTTATATGTCCTGTAATGTAATATCCAATTGTTACAGCTGGATTAAAATGGGCAAGTGATACTTTTCCAAATGAATAAACTCCAATCAATAATGCAATAAATGGGGCAACTGCTGCAAAAGGAATTCCTAATTCACTGTTAAACATTTCTGCATCTAAAACTATTGAACCTGTAGCAAAAACTACAAGAATGAAGGTCCCAACTAACTCTACGATAAAAATTTGTAAATTAGAATAAGCCATTATTTTTCATCATTTATTGCTGCAATCAAATTCAAAACCTCTTTTTCTATCTGATCACGAATTTCTCTCACCTGATCTATTGTCTTTTCTTTAGGATCTGGTATATTCCAGTCAATTACATCTTTTACAAAAAGTGCAGGACATGATTCTTTATCCATACATCCCATATTGACAGTCTTAAAAGAATTAGAAATCATTGAATTTGATAGTGTCTTTGGAGATTGCTCTGTCATATCAATTCCAATTTCTTTCATTACCTCTATTACTACTGGATTGAGTTTTGGTGATGGAGTTGTACCTGCACTAATTACATTAAATTTGTTTTCAGCAAATTTTCTAAAAAATGCTTCAGCCATTTGACTGCGTCCTGCGTTTTCTACGCATACAAATAGCACATTTTTAGTCATAATATTTATATAAATATTGGTTTATATAAATATAGATTGATATGAATGGACCTGGTCTTTTGAAATGTATTTGTGATGAGACCCGATTTGAAATACTAGAATTATTACAAAAAGATAATGAACTATGTGTAAATGATTTTGTAGAGAAATTAAAAAAAGATCAACCTCTAGTTTCACACCATCTTAAAACTCTAAAAAAATGTGGGATTGTAAAGTCTAGAGATGAAGGAAAAAAAGCAATGTATACAATATCCAATCCGCAATTATCTGCATTGATATCAAATGTAACGAAATCAAGCAGGAAAATTCCAAATTTATGCACTGATGAAAAGTGCTGTTAGAACTTTTCGGTTCTAACTACGCCAACATCACTAACATACAAAATTATGGTAAAATCAGGAAATAGTGTTCTTGATATGTCTTCTATCACGTCTGATAATTTCTCTTCACGCATAATTATCTCAACTTTAACATTTTTTTCTGCCTGTATTCCCTGGCCACGTAATCCTTTTTCTCCATTACCATCTACCTCATAAGATGTGTATCCTGTAATGTTATGATTCTTCAAAATATCAATGATATTTTTCTGGGCTAGAATCTCACAAGTTATTGTAAGTAATTTTACATTGTAGAGTTTCATATGAACACCTTTGTAACATAATTGAATAAGTCTATTGCTTCTTCTCCATGAACCCATGTTGAGACGGTAAACATGATTGGCAATAATACAATAATGTTGTATGGGAATGTTATTCCCAATGCAGATGTAATGTACAAACTTGGATTTGCCTGTGGAATTGCATGACGTAGAACGGCTGGTGCTGCAATAAATGAAGCACTAGCTAAAAGTAAACCAAACATCACCGCTCCTCCTAAACTTAATCCTAATGCAGTTGAAACTAAAACACCGATAATTCCATTAAATGTAGGCATTATTATCGCAAATGAAGTAAGAAAAATTCCTACCTTCTTGATATCATCTAATCTCTGTCCTGCAATAATTCCCATCTCAATCATAAAAATTACAATTGCTCCTGTAAACAATTCATCAAATACGATACTAATTGGCTCAAATCCTTCCTCGCCAATGATATAGCCAATCACAATACTTCCAAGTAAAATTACTATTGCCTTTCCAGTAATTGATTCCTGTAATACCTGGGAAAGTTTTGTTTTAGTCTCTTTCATTCCTATGTCTATATCAGATGTATCGTCTTTTGAGAATGACTGTTTTTTACTACGAATTTGTTTTGAAACTGCCATGTTTGTGAGAAATATTGCCATGATGAATGCAACAGGTTCTAAAACTGCAAGAATTGCCGCCAAATATCCTTCAGATGTCACTCCTTGATTTTTAAGAAATGATAATCCTACCGAGAAGGTTACTGCTCCTACTGCACCATATGTTGATGCTAATGCGTATGAATCAAAGATGTTGAATTTTCCTAATCTTCTTAGAATCTGATAATGATTCAATGTGAATAACAATGAAAGACCTATTGCAACTAACATTGGAATTAGCATTTCTTCAAATCCTGTCTTTCTCATCTCTATTCCTCCATGAAGACCAATAGCTGCTAGAAGATAGATTGGTAAAAATTCTGAAATTGCCTCAGGAATTTTTAAATCAGATTTAATTCGTGCTGCAATAATTCCAAACAAGAAGAAGAGGATGATTGGAGTTAACAAATTCGATTGGATTAGATTAAAAATATCCATTAGTTATGTTTGAAAAAAAATTTTGCTGAAATAAAAATCAAGGGATTATACAAATAGATGAATTATGTATGTGCACGCTACTCCTAATGCTGCAGCACCTGGAATTGTTATGACCCATGAAAAGATAATCTGTCTGCTTACCTTCCATCTTACAGCTCGTATTCTTCGTGCTGATCCAGCACCCATGATTGTTCCGGTAATTGCATGAGTTGTACTTGCAGGAATTCCTAGTGTTGCAAAGACTGCAAGCATCAATCCGCCGCTAGTCTCTGCGGCAAATCCTTGATACGGTTTCAGTCTCGTAATCCTAACTCCTAATGTCTTGATTACTTTGTATCCTCCAAAGAATGTGCCTAATCCCATTGCAGTTGCAGCTGCAAATATTACCCATAATGGCATCTCTAGTTCTGGAATCAAATCTGCTGCAAATAAAATTAACACTATAATTCCCATGGTTTTTTGTCCATCATTTGCTCCATGTGTTAAGGCAAACCATGCTGATGAGATAATTTGCAATCTTCCAAATGTTTTGTTTACTATAGCGGGTTTTCTTCTTGCAAACAAGAATATGATCAGTCCTGTAACTGCAATGCCAAAAATCATTCCGCCAATCGGGGCAACAATTATTCCTGTGAACACTTTGCCTAATCCATCATAAACTAATTTTTCAAACCCTAATCCTGCAATCCCTGCTCCCATTATGCCTCCAATCAATGAGTGGCTGTTTGAAATTGGTAATCCAAAATATGTACATATGGAACTCCATGCAATTGCTCCTGCTAACCCTCCTATAATCATGTAAACTGTAATGTCATCTGGGCTGACAATTCCTTTTGCTATAGTTGTTGCAACTGCAACTCCAAAAATGAATGGCCCAATAAAATTTGCAATTGCTGACATTGCAACTGCATGAATTGGTTTTAAAACACGTGTACCAATTACTGTGGCAACAGAGTTTGCTGAATCATTAAAACCATTGACAAAATCAAATATCAAAGCGATGGCAATTCCTATAATCGCTATCTCTAACATATTTTTCTCCTAGGTATATTTCAAAACAATATCTTCTATCACATCTGCTACATCAACACATCTGTCTGATGCAGTTTCCATAGTTTCGTAGATATCTTTTAGTTTTATTATTTTTATTGCATCATTACTTTCAAAGAGTTCTGAGATTGCACATCTGTACAAATCATCAATTGTATGTTCAATATCACTTGTATTTCTGCAATGTTCAATCATTAATTTAGGATTTTTAATATTGTTTAATTTTGATACCATGAATTCAACCTCTTTTGTAGCATTGACCAGCTCTTTTGCCATTTCTAGTGTATGCGGTGGGGCTGTTGTGATTTTATAACTAGCAAATCTTGCACCAATTCCATCCATAAAATCAATAATATCGTCAATCTTTGATGCAACTCTTTGCATATCTTCTCTATCTAATGGTGTGATGAAGGTTCTATTCAATTCTGAGAAAATATCTCGTGTCAATACGTCGGCTTCAGTCTCAATTCTGGACACCTCTTTTATTTTTTCAGCATTACTTGGGTCTTGTAATAATTCGTATACTGCTTCAGATGCCTCTACTGCTTTTTTTGCTAAACCATCTAAAATTACTAGCAGTTCTTTTTCATTTGATTTTACCCAAGAAAACCACTGTCCCATGATTAATCAAATTGAATTTGGAAGTTAACCCTGATCAACATATTCTATATGGTAACTATATAGCACAATTAGTTACGCGATCATTATCTCTTATTCTTTGAATCTAGAGTGAAGACATTATGTCTGCAAGGTTATCTGATGCATTTTCTATTACATCTGGATGATACTCTGTGATTAGATTTGCAATTCTTTGTTTTTCTACAATAAAGTAATTTTTCTTCAAATCAATTTTTTTGTAATTGACTATTTCATCACTTACTAATTTTGATAGATAAAATGAAACTGTGGCATTTGCCTTTCCAACATTTGAAACAATTTCTTGAAATTTGAGTCTGTCATTTTCTAATAATGTGATAAGAATTGCCTTTGGTGTGCTTTGTCTTAGGCGTGAAACAAGTTTTGACTCTTCTTCAGTCATATCATTAATGAAGAATCTTGAAACACGTGTCGTTCTTTTTGTCTTGATTATTCCATTATTTTCTAATTTTCTTACATAGTAACTCAAAACTCCATTTGAGAGGTTTATCTTTTCCATTACTTCTCTGAATCTGATCCCTGGATTTTTTTTAATCTCTAAAATGATTTGTTCCTCTCTAGATTCCATATTTTTTTGACCTCAATCTCTCCTAAATATAGCTAATGCAAGCAATCCAATCATTCCCAACATCATCAAATGTGCAATCTCTGATGGCGATTCTAACAAGTTGTAAACATGAGTTTCTGTTGCATTTAACAACTGAACAATTTCTGCACCTGTAAAAATCATAAACGCAATTGTAGTGATGATCATCTTCTTCGTTCTCATTTTATAATACGCATTAACACTAAGAATTGCCAAAAATACTGAGAAAACAATTCCTGCAGTGTGTAAAAGTAGGTGATAGATATGTGCACCATGGTATACATGAGGCATTAACACTGGTATTGCAAGTGCACCAACCACAACTAAAATAACTGCAGTTAGAAGTTTTGGCTTATTATTTACAAATCTCTGATAACTATACATGTCTAAAATATCATAAATTCTAATTTAAAGTGACATAGTACAACCATCGAATATCAACTTTAGAATTATTTTAAATAACGGTCCGTTTACCAGGAGAAAACTCTTTTAAAAAATTCTAAAAGATCTATTTTGTGTAGTTCAAGAGGTTCTGGTTCAAGAGGTTCTGGTTCAAGAGGTTCTGGTTCAAGAGGTTCTGGTTCTACAGGATATTGAGTAGAAATGCTTGTAGGAATAACATTATCTGGAGTTACATGATCATTTGTTGAAATAATATAATCTTCACTTGAAATTTGTTGTGAAACATTTTTAATTTTTCCAGGTCCTGTTTCCAGTTCAATCTTTTTTGGTTGTTCTATTATTTCATTAATACTTGTGTTTTTAATTTCAGATTTTTCTGAAGTTATGTCATCATTGATTTCAGATATCCTAGCAAATGCTTCAATTTTCTTAAAATCTCCAATTGAAGCAGGTCTTGGAAGTGTTCTATCATAAAATTCTGCATATATGTTATCCCCTGGATTAACTCGTAGGTGGATAATACTATTAGGTTCTTTTAGTGTACCAAATGGTGCGCCAGCCCCTCTTGTTTCTTTTATCGAGCTCTTACCATCAATGAATACAACTTTTACGGGATATTCTCCATTCCTTTGAGCAATCCCAGTGAAATTTTTGGCATAGTAAGCCTTCACTTCAATTCCTCCTAAATCTGTGGTAGAATAGATTCGGATTGGATATCCAATTTTAGTATCAAACGGCCAACGAAGATTATCAACATCCGTTAATGTTAAAATTCCTTCGTCACCTACAACATATTCTTCATTATCAAATTTCATTTTGGCTTCATTCATAGAATACGTTGCAGTTTTACTCATCACATGATCCTCATGATATCTCCAATTGAAAGTAACAGCCCCATCTTGTTTTGTTTCAACTTTTCCATTACCATCATCAATAGTTGAAAATTTGTATTCACATTTATTGCCACCATAAACATCCGCACTGCCATCTCCATTAACATCAGTTCTAAATCCGGATAATTTGATAGAACCATAAAACAAGCCATGATTGACTCCTGTTTCTATAAATCCATTGCAATCGCTTCTCTCTATTAGAGTAAATCTGCCATCTCTTGAATTTACACTAATTGGATTCTCATCAGTATTACCTAAAGTGTCAAGTTTGAATTCATCCGCATTCCATCCAGGTGCCCAAATTAGTACGTAAATTCTACTTGTCCATGAATATCCATCCAATCGCTCTTTACATGAATCCATAATTTCACCTGGGCCGACCGTGTCTAGATTGTAAACCTTACTGATTGGATTGTTTGCACAAAAAAATACCTTTAATGATCTTTCTACGTCCATATCTTTAGTAGGTGGAGGTGGTATCTCATTAGAAACGAATGTGTCTGCATATGCAGAACTTATTTGATTAATTGAAACAAATGATACCAATACAAGAAAAATTACAATAAACTGTATTCTAAGATCTACCATAAAACTTGCAAATTATTTTTTTTTATAATGTAATCTGGTTCATTTGACAATTGTACTAGATTATTTAATATTAAAATGATTGAAAAAAAATTTAATGAATAAAAAATCACTCTTGATAATTGCATCTATTTTTGTGGGACTTGGCATCTCGGCATTTTTGTACAGTGATGTAAATAATACTTCGGAAGTTTTACTAGTCGAAGAAGACATTTCAAAAATTCATACTTCAAATGTATTTTCTGAACCTACTACAATTGCTCAAAGTATGAAAGCAGCACAACCAGCACCAAATGTAACAATTGGTGATGATGGTAAAATCTATGTTTTGTACCAAGATACAGTTGACGAACAAACTAACATTTTCTTAAAAACATCTACTGATAATGGAAAATCATTTTCAACACCTATTCAAGTTAATTTACTTGATGGCAATGTTGCTTTAGACGGTCGTGTGGCACCAACAATTCAACTTGGTGACAATGGTGAAGTCTATGTAACATGGGCTAATTCAAGACATGAACCAAATATGTTCATGGGAAATTATAGACAATTAGTTTTTACACAATCATTTGATGATGGAAAAACCTTTGAGCCTTCTACTGTTATTGGAGCTGAAGAATTACATTCTGGTAAGTATTTCCAACACATGTCAATTGATGGATATGGTGGTATTCACATGGCATGGTTAGATGGACCAGCTAAGATGAATGCAACTGGTTACATGGAAAAAGACGAGTCTCGTGATAGAGGTGTAAGATATACCCAATCATTAGATGGTGGTGTAACATTTGAAACTACTAAATTAATTGATGCTAACGCATGTCCTTGTTGCAATGTGCAAACTGCAGCAGACGGCGAAGGTAGTGTTTACGTCTCTTGGCGTAAAGTCTTTGGTTCTGGTGACACCCAAGTAAGAGATATGGTAGTTGCATCATCAACTGATGGTGGTAAAACTTTCTCTGGTCCAGTAAAAATTAACGATGACGGATTCCAGTTTAAGGGGTGTGTTCATGTTGGTGCACCAATGGCAATAGACTCTGAAGGAACTTTGCATGTTGCATGGTACACTGGTGCAACTGATCATCAAGGAATGTATTATGCTACTTCAACTGATAACGGACAAAGTTTCAGCGAACCAATGCCAATTTTAACTGGTGATTGGGTTCCTCCACAAAGAATCTTCATTGCAATTGATAATGATGACACTGTTTGGTTGACTTGGGAAGATGCAACTGGGCTTTCTACTAATGAGAAATCTTGGAGATATGGTGATACACAAGCATTGATTTTCACTGCACAAGTCATCGATGGTGAACTAATCAGAGCAGATAACCCAATTAATGAAAGTGATGCTAAATCACTTACAAATATAGATTCTGATAATGGATTAGTGTCAATTGTTTGGACAGAAACTGATAACTCTGTTAAAATTGCAACAGCTGAAAATTAGTTCTGAACTAATATGAAAACATCAAAAAAAATTCCTAGCACACTAATCTTATTTTCAGGTATTTTCTTATTTGCATTTTCATTTTCTGACACTCAATTAATCCCAGTTGACGCACAAGAATTTCGACAAGCACCTGATTACAAGGCTATTGCATTGGATGGCACTCCTGTTTCTATTGCTGATTATCAAGGTAAAGTAATCCTTGTTAATTTATGGGCTACATGGTGTGAACCATGTAGAGAAGAAATGCCTGCATTGGGAGAATTGCATAGCATGTTTCCTCGTTCTGACTTTGAAGTAATTGGTGTAAGTATTGATGATCCTGGTTTTGAGCAAGTAATAGTACAAACAATGGCTGAAGATAATCTAACTTATCCTGTTTGGTTAGATCCTGAAAATAGGTTTCAATTTGCATTTAGAACAATTGGAGTTCCAGAATCATTTTTAATTGATGCAGATGGACAAATAATTCATCAATGGAAAGGAGCCTTTGATCCTATTTCTGAAGACACAATCAATTTAGTAGAATCAATAATTCAAGGAACAAGCTATCAATCTTCTGAACCAACAATTCTAACTGATGGACTCATTGCAGGATTTGCAATTGCATTTAGTGCAGGAGTTTTGAGTTTTCTTTCTCCGTGTGTTTTACCCTTAATTCCAGTTTATGTATCATTGA
>Ga0206679_10001765_pt1 | contig 17749 bp, 18 predicted proteins | sample M110012015metaG_FD_155464 | JGI IMG/M metagenome (GOLD analysis project Ga0206679, IMG submission 155464) | Ammonia-oxidizing marine archaeal communities from Monterey Bay, California, United States - M1 100m 12015 | ecosystem: Environmental > Aquatic > Marine > Intertidal zone | place: USA... | reverse complement strand
TGAACCAGATGTTCGAATCGAGCAACTTCATCATTTAACAAGTCAAGCGCTTGTTTTGTTCGATCGGAAAGTTCTTCGCGACGGTGTTCCATCACGTCAATTGAGGCACGAAGTGTCATCAACGGAGAACGAAGTTCGTGGCTGACGTCAGAAGCGAAACGAGCATCGCGAGTAATGCGATTTTCCATCGCAGCGGCCATTTCGTTGAAGGAGTTCACTAAGGCTGCGAGATCTGGATCGCGCACCTCCTCAAGCCGCGTGTCGAAGCGCCCTTGAGCGATCGAGGTAGCGGCATAAGAAATTTCAGTGAGAGGTCTAAGAAGCCCACCGCTCGCCCAAAACCCTATCCCCACTCCCACAAGCACTGTAAGAGCACCACCAACCAACAAAATCAGAGCCAAACTCTCTAGAGTATTTTCCACCTCCACGAGTGGAACCAACTCAAAATAAGCGACTTCGTCCAGAGTTGATGCCCCTCCTGGACGAAGTTGCAGACCGAACGCCAATACTGGCTGATCATCGAGTCGATACCTTAAAGAACGAGCATCGCGTGCCTCAACGACGGCGATAACTAACTCGGACGGTAAATCATTTGGAGTGAGGGACAGCGACGTCCAGGTCTCATCGCCGGTGCGAATAATTGACCGGCTTCCGCTAAGGCTTGGCAATGACTCCAGTAACTGCGTGAAATCAGGGTCCTCAGCTCGCAGTGAACTCTGCACCTGCCGAGCATTCGCAAAGAACTGGCGCTCCGATGACTCCTCGCGTTGGCGGAGCATCGATTGTCGAGATAAGCCGTAGGTGATAATAACGAGCACCAAAGCAGCCACCGCAGCGCCGAGAGTGAAGGCCCCGATTACGCGGGCGCGAAGCGGCAAACGGCGCCATGGCAGGCCGCGATATCTTGGCACTACGGTTGCAGCTTGTAGCCCATGCCTCGCACAGTAACTACATGGCGAGGGCGAGCGGGGTCAGTTTCGATTTTGGTTCGCAGACGACGAACGTGGACGTCGACCAACCGACCATCACCGAAATAGTCGTAGCCCCAAACTTGTTCCAGTAAATGCTCGCGGCTGAGAACTTTCCCTAGATGATCGGAAAGTTCGCACAACAGATGAAATTCGGTCTTAGTGAGATGGATTTCATCACCGCTCTTACGAACGACGCCCTCGTCAGGAATAATGTCCAGATCGCCGATGCTTCTTGGAGCGGCGGCTTTGTCCTCAGACCGGACTCGTCGTAAAAGTGCGCGAATGCGAGCTGACAATTCCTTAGGAGCGATTGGTTTGGTTACGTAATCATCCGCCCCAGCTTCTAAGCCTGCGACCACATCACTAGTGCCATCCCGGGCCGTAACCATAATTATCGGTACATCGCTGCTTCGCCTGAGAGCGCGACAAACCTCAAAGCCGTCTATGCCTGGCAGGCCAATATCGACGAGAACCACATCAGGAATAGTGGAATTAAAATATTCCAGCGCCTGCTCTCCAGTTTCTGCCTCTAGGACGCTCCAGCCTTCATCTTCAAGTGCGAACCGAACGGCGGTACGGATTCGCTGGTCGTCCTCAATAGTTAGGATTCTGATGCTCACACCCTAAATATTGGCCGATGGGGGAGCCGTTGGGGAGCCAGCAGCCATTTCTGCCTCTTTTACGGTGCTACAGAGTTGTTCCCAGAGAAGCGGCCCGGAGGCTATAACCCGCTTGTGGAGCGGTTCGTAGAGGGCAATACCGCCCGCTGATCGCACGATCGCCACACCGGCCGCGACATCCCACCACTGCACCCCGGTTTCATAAAACCCGTCAAGGCGTCCACTAGCAACGGAACAAAGATCAATAGCGCAAGAACCCGCCCGCCGAATATCGCGCACTTGCGGTAGTAACTCGGCAAGAATCACTGCTTGTTGCTTACGGACATCTGGGTCATAACCAAACCCGGTTCCGAGTAACGCGGTGGATAAGTCTCGGCATGAAGTCACATGGATGTAGCCACCGTTGTTCGTCGCGGCGCCACCAATTTGCGCCACGTACATTTCATCATGTGCCGTGTCATAGACAACTCCGATGATCGGCACACCATCGAGTTCCACTGCGATCGACACTGAGTAGCTGGGAAAGCCGTATAAGTAATTGACAGTGCCATCAAGCGGGTCGATCACCCATCGAAACCCTGAATTGCCTTGCGTGTCGGTTCCCTCTTCCCCAAGTATTCCGTCGTCGGGCCGGGCGCGACCTATACCGGCAGTAATTATCTGCTCGGCGTCGCGATCGACTTGGCTAACAGGGTCAGTGATGGTTGATTTGGAATCGACGTGACCCGTGTCTCTTCGAAAATGCACTTTGCCCGCTTGACTCGAAAGATCTACAGCAAGATCAAGAAGCTCTTTTAATTCCTCAGACGACGGCAGTGGGTTATTCAACGTCGCCGTGCTTTCACCGAGGCGACATCAGCCCATTCCGACATCGCCCGAAGTACTAGTACGCACACCACAGCAACACCCACGGCAGCAAGCGCGGATCCAGCGGCTCCAGCAACAAAAATCCATCCACTTAGACTTTCGCCCCATTGCAGGCGCCCCAAAGCGAACCCCATCAGGCCGCCACAAACACTCGCGATTATCACCGCTGAGAAGGCAAGAACCCTTGCCAACACAGAAGGCAAAGCCGTGTGCGTTTGGGCGTCGTCACGCCCAGAAGGTTCTCTTAGGAAAGGTTCTCGTCCGTGGGCCACCAAAGCATCGTATTCGTATGTCGCCGCGACGCAGGTATGAATGGCAAACTGCGGAGGTGCGAAACTGGGCTGTCGGTGGTGGGATAGTTTGCGACGCGGACCGGATCCTGATGGTGCACAATCAGCGGCGCGGCGGTCGCACTGACTGGAGCACTCCAGGAGGTGTCATCGATGAAGGCGAAACAGTGCTGGAAGGACTCACGCGAGAAGTCAAAGAAGAAACCGGACTAATCGTTGATGACTGGACTGGGCCGGTTTACACCGTTTGCGCGGAGGCTCACGACATGAACTGGTTGTTGCGGGTCGAAGTCCATTTAGCAACCGAGTACGCCGGCGTAATCAAAATTGAAGACCCAGACGGGATCGTTACAGCCGCCGAATGGACACCCAGAACCCAATTGGCGGAGCTGTTGGCGGGTCAACAGCTGTGGCTCAGAGAACCGTTGCTTGACTATCTGCATGGCGAAGTCGAAGAAGGTTACGAATTCAGGTACCAGATTGACGGGGTTGACATAGATGATCTTCGAGTTCAACGTGTCTAAATGACCGAGTCTGTTTTCTCCCCGACGTTCTTCTCCTATTTTGGTTAGTTGGGTTTATGGGTGACTTACCGATTCTTCACGTTGATATGGACGCCTTCTATGTCGAAGTGGAACGCCAAACTGACCCCTCGCTAATCGGTAAAGCCGTCATTGTTGGGGGAGAATCCGAGCGAGGAGTTGTTGCCTCGGCGAGCTACGAAGCGCGTTCAATGGGAGTCAGGTCAGCGATGTCTAGCGTGTTAGCAAGGAAACTATGCCCAGACGCCGTGTTTGTCCGCTCAAACTTCTCGCGATATCGAGAAGTTTCGAAGCAGGTTCACGAAATTTTTGATTCCGTTACCCCGCACATAGAACCAATTGCTCTAGACGAAGCCTTTCTCGATATCAGTGGAGCTCACAAACTGTTCGGCAGTTCCGAAACGATCGCCTGGCAGCTTCGAAACGACGTCCATGTGGGAGTAGGACTGGATTGCTCGGTCGGTGTCGCTAGGTCCAAATTGTTAGCAAAACTAGCTTCGGAAGCCGCAAAGCCCAAAGCCAGCCGCCGAGGAGTCCAGCCTGGCCAGGGAGTGTTCCTCGTGCACCCTAAAGAAGAGACCTCATTTTTGCAGGCACACCCGGTGGAAGCGCTGTGGGGTGTCGGATCTGTGACGTTCGCGAGGTTGAAGGCTCTAGGCATCTCTACAGTTGGGGATCTGGCATCGGTGCCAGAAGACGTCTTAGTCGAAACTCTCGGAACATCTCACGGAATACATTTGTCAGAACTCAGTCGAGGTATCGACGATCGACGAGTTCATTCCGAAAGAAAAAGCAAGTCAGTTAGCCATGAGGAGACATTCGCACAGGACGTTTTCGACCGGAGTCACCTAGTAAGCGAAATTGTTCGACTTTCAGATGCGGTTTCCGCTCGCGCTAGGAGAAAAGGATTAGCCGGACGAACGGTCCACTTAAAAATCCGGCGCCCTGACATGCGATACCTCACAAGATCGGCGACTCTCAGCGAAGCTGTCGACACCCTCTCAGTTATTTCAGAAACGGCTATTGAGATGTTGGACCAGATCGACCTCGCAGAAGGCGTCCGATTGCTAGGAGTGGGTTTGAGCAGACTTGGGGCACCGGGCCCCCAGCAACTGACCCTTATCGGCGAAGAATTAACTGACCCGGCTTGGGGACAGCTTTCTGCGGCGATGGACCGCATACGAGAACGGTACGGTGAGGCCGCAATCGGGCCCGGTCTTCCGCGAAAAAATGAGGGAATGCACGGTTGATGACAGTGATGATGTCAATCTGGAGCAAGGCTCGTCCTAGACTGGAAGAACCGACGAACGGAAGATCTCGTGCCGCTCTCTGACGACGAACAGCGCATCCTTCATCAGATAGAGAAGGAGTTTTATGACTCCGACCCCGAGTTTGCTCGAGAAGTCAGCGAAACGACCCTTTATCGTCATGCACTTCGCAACATCAAATGGGCAGTAATAGTTGGCGTTATTGGTTTGATTGGGGTTGTAGCCGCCCTGCAGGTTCATTTTGGCCTGGCTTTCTTGGCGTTTCTAGCGATCTTTGCTTGCGCCGTTGTTATTGAACGCAATCTGCGGAAGATGGGCAAAGCGGGCTTTCAGAAAGTCACTGGTCAAGTTCGGAGTGGCCAGATCCGCGCCAATATGGGTGGATTGTCCGAACGAATGCGAAATCGGATGCGACGGGATGACCTCTGATCGAGGCCATGCACTCCAATGTCGCTCTCGCACTTGATGTTGGGGGCACGAAATTTGCCGCGGGCCTAGTCACCGATGATGGCAACGTCGTGGCCATGAAGCAGGTTCCGACCCCTCAGACTTCCCGAAGCGACGAATTGTTTGCGACGTTGTTGGGGTTGGCTAATGACGTTCTGGGTAGCAATAGCGAAGTGGCCGTGTGTGGGGTTGGGTGTGGTGGTCCCATGACCCGAAACGGTGAAGCGGTATCTCCACTGAATATCCCGGCATGGCGGGAATTTCCGCTTCGCGACCGGCTGCGTGAAGGTTTAGGCATGGGTGTGTGTATCGACAATGATGCAAAGGCGTTGGCATTAGGAGAAGCCTGGTTTGGGGCGGGAAGAAATCTTTCAAATTTTCTAGCGATGGTGGTCTCGACCGGCATAGGTGGAGGTCTATTTGTCGATGGGCGCCTGTTGGATGGCGGCGCTGGGAACGCAGGCCATATTGGCCATGTAATCGTGGAACCAGAGGGAGCCGATTGCGCCTGCGGTTCGCAGGGGTGTCTGGAGGCCGAAGCTTCTGGACCGTCTATCGGTCGCAGGCTGGGCGCGGATCCCAGCACCGCAGACGTACACGAAAAAAGGCGGGCCGGAATGTTGGTGGGACGAGCAGTTGCTTCCGCTGTGAATTTGCTTGATTTGGAACATGTACTGATCGGCGGTTCGGTTGCTCTTGGCTTTGGAGACGAATTTTTTGCTGCCGCGAATATGGAACTTCTTGACCGTTGCCGTCTGGACTTTTCCCGAGGGGTCAGGATTTCACCAGTCGGCCTGGGAACCGAAGCTCCACTAGTGGGCGCTGCCGCTGTTGGTTTTCGGAGTCTTGGTATTGATGCCCGCGCGCGATCGATCTGATTAGGATTGCCGTCGTGGCCGGAAAGTCGGGTGCTCTTCGATTGTTTTTCGCTGCAGCGAGCGCCGTTGCAGTGCGCCCTAAGTTGTGGGTGGTTGCTCTTTCAACGTTCTGCCGGATGAGTCGCTCGCGTTGGTGGAGTCGCGGGCCGTTCCTACCGCTTCCCGCCGAAGACTTCCTCCACTTCCGTATGGTCACTATGTATGGATCCGATGGCTCCATGGAGAAAGATCGGCAGGCGAAAGACATAGTCGCTTGGCTGGAATGGTGTCGAACGTGGAGGTCTGTGAAGTCATGAGCGAAGACCGAGGATCGGTCCTTGCTGAACGGACGTTGGTTCTAGATATTGGATATCGACCCTTGTCAATTGTTTCCGTGCGAAGAGCCCTTCTTCTGGTGTTGGCCGATAAGGCAGAAGTCATTCACGCAACTCAACGCGTGTTGCGCTCTGAAAAGCTGGAAATCTTCGCCCCATCGATAGCTCGACTGCGGTATCAGGTTGGTGCTCCTTATCGGCGGCGTGCTTCGCTGCACCGCAGGGCCGTATTCGCGCGTGACCACTATCTTTGCCAATACTGCGGGCGAAGAGCGGAGTGCATTGACCATGTGCACCCGCGAAGCAAAGGTGGGGAACACACCTGGGAGAACGTTGTGGCTTGTTGTCGAAGTTGCAACGTGGCAAAGGGTGACACCTTGCCGGAGCATTCACAATTTCGGTTGCGACGTGTCCCACACGCTCCCGAACCCATGGCCGTAGCCGCAGCGTTGCGAAGAGGTGTCCCACCAGAATGGGATACTTACCTTCCAAATCGTTTGTCGCTCTCCGCGTGAACCCAACCCGAGAATGGGTTGTAGAGAGATGGCGCGCCGGGGTGCCAGCCCTTCATCATCGTCCCGTCGCCGTTGATGGTCGAAGGAGAATTTCTATTCTTGAGTTCGACGAACCGACCCTCGTGTTGGGATCAAGAGGGCGCGATCCGCAGATCGGCGAAACCACCACCCGGCGTCAGAGTGGAGGAGGCATCGTTTGGCTCGATCCACGTGAGTCAACTTGGATCGATATTACGTTGCCCCGTAACGACCCTTTGTGGTTAGACGATTTAAGTCGATCTTTTCATTGGATAGGTGAGAGCATCGCGTCGGCTTTCGTCGAACTAGGTCTCAACGCAGGGACCCATAAGGCCAATCTTGTAGGCACCGGAAACTGGTGCTTCGATGGAATCGGCCCGGGAGAAGTTATTTTGTCCGACCGTAAATTAGTTGGTATCGCGCAACGTAGGACTAGACGCTCAGCACGGTTCCAATGCGTCTGGTATCGACGCTTCCAGCGACCCCAAGGGCTGGCCCAGGTGAACTCCAAAGGAATCGGATGGGCCGATGCTGGTCTCAATTGTTCGATGATAGAGGTACGAAACTTGGTCGTGTCGAAGCTTCTTGCCGTCTAAGGCACGGCAAAACTAAATCAGGAAACCACTTTAGGTGAATCAAAAACGCTCTAAGTGATCAATAACGTAACTTTGTGTGGTTAATTACATCCTTGTTATTCGAAATCTTTTACGCAAAGTGGTGAAAGTGCACCCAAATGGCTGGACTTGCGTACAGAAGAGTCATAAAGTGTCATAAAGTGGGGCAATAGGGAATAAAGTGGGTTAACACTCACGGAAGTCCCCAGCCACAAAGATCATTCCCACACAAGATGGCACTAAGTCGCGAGGGCAACAGTGGAAGAGCTATTCGTTGGTCAGTTTGAGCATGCGCTTGACGCCAAAGGACGAATTGTGCTGCCGGCTTCGTTCCGACCCTCCTTCGACCAAAGTGGTTTCTTGATTAAGGGAAGTGAAGGTTGTTTAGCGCTGCTTACCCCTGAACGCTTCCGGGACATAGCGCAAACGATGGCATCTCGTTCCGAAGAAGGTGATGTTCGTCACAGGTCAGCGAAGCGGTCATTTGGCGCAGGTGCAGCGCATATCCTGCCCGATAAACAAGGTCGAATTGCGGTTCCAGAGGACCTCCGCTCCTTCGCTCATTTGGAACGCGAATGCGTCATTGTCGGTGTAATAGACGAGGTCGAGATTTGGGATAGGTCTCGCTGGCGAGAAATCACTGAAGTGGGAGATTCCTTGTTGGAGTCACCTGATGAGTTCGCTGAACCTACCGTCGGCGACTCACAGTGACTTCTTCCCTTGGTGACTCCTCACTGAACTCAACAGAGCACATCCCCGGTGACGCGAAATTCGACCACCTGCCTGTCATGTTGGCCGAAGTTCTTGAGGTTTTCGAAGAAATAGAGGACGGGCTAATTGTCGATGCCACTATCGGGGGAGCGGGTCACGCGCGAGCGCTGCTGCAACAAGCACCGACACGTCAACTATTAGGGATCGATAGAGATCCCTCAGCGGTGAAAGTTTCGCGAGACCGCCTCGCTGAATTTGGGCCGAACGCTCAAGTGGTACACGGACGATTCGACGAAATTGGTCAGATACTTGACCTCGATGGCAGGCATCTGAACGGCGCGCTTTTTGATCTTGGTGTGAGTAGTCACCAACTGGACACGCCCGGCCGTGGCTTCTCACATCGTTACGCAGCGCCCCTCGACATGAGGATGAATCCTGATGATGCTCTTGAGGCAGCCACCATCATCAACAACTACGGGGAACAAGAACTCACTGATTTGTTACGCACAAATTCTGATGAACGATTTGCCTACCGGATCGCCAAATCAATCATGGCGGCTCGTCCGATTGAATCAACGCAACAACTCGCCGACGTCGTCCGAAGCGCAGTCCCTGCTGCTGCTCGCAGAAAAGGGCGACACCCGGCTATGCGAACTTTCCAAGCACTTCGCATAGCCGTCAACAATGAACTTGATCTCATAGAGCCTGCTTTAACTCAGACAATTGAACGCCTTAGACCTGGGGGTCGACTGGTTGTTCTTTCTTATCACTCTGGAGAGGACAGAATAGTGAAACACGTTCTACGCGCGGCAGCTGATGGTGTTTGCGTTTGCCCATCGAGCCTGCCCTGTATATGTGGGTCCGAACCTAACGTCAGACTCCTTCGACGCAAGGTGCTCCGCCCGACAGAAGCAGAAATCGAACGAAACCCAAGAGCGGCAAGCGCTCGTTTCCGGGCCGCAGAACGACTCTTCGTAGGAGAGGCTTAGATCTGGTGGCCGCTGCGATTGGTACAGACCTACCTGTAAGCCCCGACGTGATCGAAATAGCTGACGGTTCGCGGGTCATGGCGAGAAAGCGTCATTGGTCGTTGGGGAATCGACTCGTAGGTGCAACAACTCTTTTTGGGGTCGCGGCGGTGCTTGTTTTGGGCGGGCACGTCTTCTTTGGATTGCTGATCAGTCAGCGGCACGTCGAACTCGTGCGTTTAGACAACGTGATAACGCAGGAAAGCGCGTCAGTTCGCGAGCTTCGACTCGAACTTGAAAACCAGCGGGCGCCAAAACAAATCGAAAAAATGGCGCGTGATTTTGGCATGCTTCCGGCGTCACAGACACAAATTGAGGTTCGGCCTGAACATCTGAACTCTGGCCGTCAAGTTGAACTCCTCTTTACCCGTTCAGGTGACACCGGCGACTGGCTGTCAGTCGATCGATTGCTGACGGAAGCATTAGCTATTGCCGCTTCCAACAACGGCCGATAAGGAAGAGGCCGGAACTCCAGTGGCACCGTCTGTTGGAACCCAGGCAAGGCCCCATTCCGACTCGGCGACTCAGCCTGAGGTTTCTGGTTCCTCAATTCCAACGACGCGGCTATCTAAGCCTCAAGGTCAAGTGGGTTATCGAGGAAGACGAATTGGCCTTCTGATTCTGGGCACCTCGTTGCTTTTAGGGTTGCTCACAGCCCGGTTAGTAGATATCCAGATATTGAATCGCGAGCAGTACATAGGTGGAATTAATAGTCACAGCGTGATGTCTTCGATCAGTGGTTCACGCGGTGCGATCTTTGACAGAAACGGTTCCGTTCTTGCTATGAGCGACACGTTGCCTACGATCGGTGCCAATCCGCAAATTGTAAAATACCCGCATGCGTTCGCCGAGCAGATAGCGCCATTCATTGGTGACTCACGAGAAACCGTCATCAAACGACTGATTGATGGCAAGGAGAACGGCAAGGAGTACGTCTACCTAAAACGACAAATATCGCCTGACACCGCTGACGAAATCCGAAAACTCGGATTGGTCGGTATCGAAATTCGAGACGAAACAGCGCGGTTGTACCCAAATGGTGATGATTTTGCTCGCAACTTCATCGGCAATGTCGATCGGGATCAAAACCCGTTAAGCGGACTTGAATTGCAGTTTGCGCGCCGTCTCTCTGGACAAGCAGGGGCCCGAACGAATTTCGTGTCTGCAACTGGCTCCGTAAGACTGCCAGGCGGTGACATCGCCTTTGAAGCAGCTCAACCGGGGCAAAGTCTGGTTACGACGCTTGATGCCCCAACTCAATTGTTCGTTGAAAGTGTTCTTCAAGAAGCGGTCGCGATAAGTGGTTCGAATTGGGGAACTGCAATCGTGCTGGAGGTCGCAACAGGGGAGGTACTCGCACTAGTTGACGTCGCCAGTTCAAGCACGACTCACCAGGCGAGTGTTACTGGCAGCAGCGGCGCCTTCATAAACTCGTTCGAGCCGGGATCAGCTACCAAGCCCTTCACAATCGCGGCAGCCTTGGAAGAAGGCAGGATCGCGCCCGACCAAATTATTGACGTTCCGCATAGCTACAAGTACTCAGACAAAGTCTTCACCGAGCCATATGGGTCCGAAGACAAGGAATTATCAATATCGGAGATACTTGCTGAGTCATCCAATATCGGGACTATCCGCATCGCAGAAAAACTGGGTAAAGACTACCTGTACCACTATTTGCGTGATTTCGGCTTCGGACAATTCACGAGCGGCCAAACGGACGTACGAGCATGGCCTGGCGAGACGAGAGGAAAGCTTCTTCCGCCCACGGAATGGGAGGGAATTGGGCTAGCGAACATAGCGTTTGGTCAAGGCGTGTCTGTGTCAGGGATGCAATTGGCAGCCGCATTCAACACCATCGCGAACGATGGCGAATACATTGCTCCCGTTTTGATCCGTGGAATAGCTGGTTCGGACGGGGTGATGCATCCAATTTCCTCTGGAGTGCGACGACAAGTAGTGAGCGCGGCCACTGCGGCGACAATGCGCGACATGCTTGCTGGTGTGGTTACGCATGGAACAGGAACGCGAGCACAAGTCGACGGGTATTCCGTCGCTGGAAAGACAGGAACCGCAGAAAAAGCTTTGAAGGATCGCGCCGGATACAGCGATGACTACACGGCGACCTTTGCGGGTTTCGTTCCCGCGGAAAATCCGAGGCTCACCATCGTGGTGATTCTCGATGAGCCAGATGAACATTTGGCGGGTCTCACGGCGGCCCCAGTGTTCAGCAAAGTAGCGACTGGCGTTCTACGGGCGCTTGGCGTGCCGCGAACGAAGTAGCCACTGATGACTGGAGCTTCTCTCGCAGACGTCGTCGCGCAAAGCGGTGGTCAATTGTTGGCACAGTTGCCCGCAGAAACGGGCGAAGTGCGACTGTCGGGCGTTAGCCATGACAGTCGCGTCGCGAGAAACGGTGATTTGTTCGCTTGCATTTCCGGAGAACAGCACGACGGGCATCTCTATGCGACGGAGGCGCTACTGGCCGGTGCCTCAGCACTTTTGGTTGAGCGTGAGCTAGATGACGCCGCCCCACAAGTAGTGGTACCTAACGTCCGAAAAGCCTTAGGCCCCGTCGCTGCTGCAATCTACGGAGAACCCTCCAAACACCTCAAGGTGGTGGGAGTGACAGGGACAGCAGGAAAGACCACAACGACACAGGCACTAGCCGAGATGCTCGAGAACTGTGGTGAGAGCAGTAGCTCAATGGGCACTCTTGACGGGCAACGGACCACTCCCGAAGCACCCGAATTGCAGCGATCGTTTTCGCGGTTACTCGAGAGTGGTACGGATTGGGCGTGTATGGAGGTGTCTTCTCACGGTCTCGAGTTGGGTCGCGTTGACGGCACTCACTTCGCTGCTGCCCTTTTCACCAACTTGAGTCCCGAACACCTCGATTTTCACGGAAACATGGAAGCGTACTTTCGGGCCAAGTGCAGACTTTTTGACGAAAGAACCGAAATCGCGATCGTGTCAGTCGGCGACGAGTGGGGCAAACGTTTAGCACGCGAACTCAGTGCATCACGAGACGTGGTCGAGGTCGATTCCAAACTGATCCAAGACCCGAGAGTTACAGCGAATGGCGCCACCTTCACCTGGCGCGACCACCAGATAGAAACCACCCTCGTCGGATACTTCAACATCATCAATTTGTTGATGGCAGCTGAAACGCTGAACGCTTTGAGGTTCGATCGCACCGACATTGCGCGTGGATTACGACGAGTCCAACCGGTTCGAGGAAGGATGGAACCAGTGTCCATCGCTAGATCCGACGTCCGCGTTCTAGTGGATTATGCCCATAAACCGGACGCGCTTTCGGAAGCTCTAAAAGCTGCTCGAAGTATTACGGCGAGAAAGGTATGGGTGGTGTTCGGCGCCGGAGGTGATCGCGATCAAGGAAAACGCTCTGTAATGGGGGAAATAGCCGCGGGTTTGGCCGACGAAGTGGTCGTGACTTCAGACAACCCCCGGTCAGAGGATCCGGCGGACATAGCTAACCAAATAATGGTCGGAACTCGAAGCGGAAAGGCGCGCTCACAAATCATTCTCGATCGGGCCGACGCGATCCATTTGGCGATCGGCGAGGCGGTCGCAGGAGATCTAATTCTTGTAGCTGGAAAGGGCCACGAGAGACATCAGACTATTGGTGATGAACAACGACCTTTCGACGATGTGGCTGTTTGCGAGCAAGCTCTGGCGACCCGATTGGAAGGTGGGGTCTGATGATCGCGCTCCTGATAGCGGCAGGCGTTGCCATGGGCGTAAGCCTTGTCGGCACGCGCGTTCTCGTGCCGTGGTTGCGAGCCCGTGGTGTCGGCCAACCTATCCGTCTAGACGGCCCGGAGGGTCACCTCACCAAGGCGGGGACTCCCACTATGGGTGGGGTAGCAATAGTTGTCGGAGCGGTAGCGGGCTACCTCGTGAGTCATCTTCGATCGGAAACGATTGTTACTCGATCGGGCATTGTTCTCGTTATCGCGATCGTTGCTGCAAGTGCTGTTGGGCTAATTGACGACTGGATCAAGGTCAGTAGAGAGCGCAACTTGGGCCTTAATAAGTCGGCCAAAATTATCGGCTTACTCGGGGTGGCGATCGGATTTTCCATTCTCGCAATGTATTGGGCTCAAACCAGTCCAGTAATCGCGCTTACTAGAGCCGAATTACCCGGCATCACCCTCGGGAAGGTTCTGTGGGTGGTTTGGGCATCGATTCTGGTGATAGCTACCGCCAATGCTGTGAATCTCACTGACGGGCTTGACGGATTGGCCAGTGGATCAGCGGCGATCGGGTTTTCTGCATTTGTGGTGATCGGTTACTGGATCTTTAGACACCCGGAGAACTACGACGTTAGTCACGCGTTGGATTTAGCGATCGTTGCCGCGGCGATGACGGGAGCTTGCATCGGCTTTCTGTGGTGGAACGCTCCACCGGCACGAATTTTCATGGGAGACACTGGATCGCTAGCGATAGGTACTGCTTTCGCTGGATTGGCCTTACTGCTCGAAACTCACTTGCTGTTGCCAGTAATCGGTGCCCTTTATGTCCTTGAGACACTCTCAGTGATTCTCCAGGTTGGCAGCTATCGGATCTTTGGCCGGCGCGTTTTTCGAATGGCGCCTATCCACCACCATTTTGAACTAGTTGGCTGGCCAGAAACAACGGTCCTTATACGGATGTGGATCATCAACGGAATCTGTGTCGCGTTCGCGTTGGGTGTGTTCTACGCCGACTTCATCGGGCTTGATTCGGCTGTCGTAATACAGTCAACAGCTTTGCGGTATTTACTGTGACCACTCCTGATCTTTCGCGTGTGCTTGTAGCCGGATTGGGAGTAACCGGCAGGGCGGTAGTCCGAGCCTTAACGGCGCGTAACTACGAAGTACTTGCGGTCGACGATCAACCGACGTTGGTCGCTGCGGTGGCTGAGGAATTAGGAGTCGGACTCCTTGATTCGAGTTCGGCGACAGAATTAGAACGAGCATTGTCCGGAGTCACATCGGTGGTGCCAAGCCCGGGAATTCCATGTCACCATCTTGTCTACCGACTAGCAGATGCTTCGGGTGCCGAGATTTTAAGTGAGCTTGATTTGGCGGCGCTCTGGAATGATCGTCCATGCGCTGCGGTTACTGGCACTAATGGGAAAACCACGGTCACTGAATTAACAACTCGGATGTTCTTGGGCTCAGGCATGCAGGCTGTCGCTGTCGGCAATACGGACATGCCTTTCGTCTCCGCGATTGATGACGAAGAAATCAGACACGAAGTATTCGTTGTCGAAGCTTCGTCTTTTGGTCTTGACAGGGTCCGTCGATTTCGCGCCAAAGCGGCGGCTTGGCTCAACCTTGCCCCAGATCATTTGGATTGGCACGGAAACTTTCAGGCATACGCGACCGCGAAATCCAAGATATGGGAAACGCAACAGGAAGGGGATATTGCGGTGGCGCCCCACGATGATCTAGCAGTTGGCCCCTGGACGAAGAACATCGCCTCTCAGTTACTGACCTTTGGACTTGGACAAGGCGATGTGCACTGCACCGACAGTGAACTCATTGCTCACGGCGAACGGATAGTCCAGATTTCCGACCTTCGTAGGTCGCGACCACACGACCAACTCAATGCGTGCGCAGCTACCGCCCTGGCGCTATCCATGAATGCTTCGGCGCAGTCGGTTGCCGAAGTGCTAGCAAATTTTGACGGATTAGCACATCGTCTTGAGTTCGTCGCGACAATAGATGGGGTCCGATTTTTCGATGACAGTAAGGCCACCACTCCTCACGCCACAGTTGCGGGCATGGCGGGATTTGATCAAGCGGTGCTGATTGCCGGCGGACGTAACAAGGGTCTTGACCTTGTAGAGCTCAGAGATCTCGCTCCGAGGCTTGCTGGCGTAGTAGTGATTGGCGAATCAGCGGAAAACTTGACTCACGTTTTCGATGGGATCGTTGAGACGACCCTTGCGGATTCGATGGAGGAGGCTGTCAGGGCCGCGAGGTCAGTAGCACAAAGTTCAGGGGGCGATGTGGTGCTCTCGCCAGCGTGCGCGTCGTTCGATTGGTATCGCAATTACAACGAACGGGGCGATGACTTTCAGCGCCTTGTCAGACTGCTCGAACAGGGACAGATTCAACCATGACGGCGTCCCAGAACTACCGACGTGCCCAGGCCGATACACACGATGATTCCCTGGGGCCTTCAATGCGGTACTTGACCATGCTTGGGTCAATCCTGTTGCTGATGCTGACGGGCGTTGTCATGGCGCTTGCGGCATCAAACCCAGTCTCGGTCGGGCAAGACGGCAGCGCTTTCTCGGAATTTGGCAAACACGCTGTGCATGTCACGTTGGGCGTATTTGTGTTGCTCTTCACGGTAGGTCGCGATTATCGATCATGGAGACGCATCGCCCCTTTACTCCTAGCCGGTGCGTGCCTCGGATTAGTTCTCGTGCTCCTCTTTGGCCACTCGAGCGGAGGTAGTCGCCGCTGGCTTGATTTAGGTTTGTTTGGGCTACAACCATCGGAAATCACGAAATTGGCCTTGGTCGTGTCGCTGGCGTCGTTCCTTGATCAGCGTCGCTATTTCCTGGATCGCATAGATCGCGTCACGCTCCCGGTTCTAGCGAGCATCGCTGTTCCATGTGTCTTAATCGCCCACCAGCAGCGAGATCTTGGCACTGCGGCCATAATCGGCTCGATCGCTCTCGGAATGATGTGGGCAGCGGGGGTTCCTTTCAGGCATCTGGGGTTGTTGCTAACAGCGGGTTTGGGTTCGGGCTTATTTCTCGCCTTAGCCGAGCCGTATCGAAGAGGCAGAATCATTGGGTTTTTCTCTCCTACGGAAAACAGCTTGGGTGATGGTTACCAGGTGACGCAGGGCTTAGCTAGTCTCTCGAACGGCGGTTTCAAGGGGACAGGACTTTCGGCGGGTCACGCTCAATGGGGGTGGGTACCTGAGGCTGATACGGATTTTGTGTTCGCCGTTGTGGGAGAACAGTTGGGTTTCGTTGGTGCTGTAGCCGTGCTGATATTGCTTGCAACGATCGTCCTTACGGGATTTCGTACCGCGCAGATCGCCCCAGATGTTTTTGGATCACTGCTTGCCGCTGGCATATCTGTGTGGTTTCTTCTGCAAATCTTTGTGAATCTCGGGGGCGTGCTCGGTCTGTGCATCATCACCGGCGTAACGTTGCCCTTCGTTTCTTCTGGTGGCACTTCGCTAATAGTGAACGCGGCGGCTGCTGGATTGCTGCTCAATATTGCCCGGCAGTCAAAATGAAATCGAAAAAAGTTGGTGCCGTTGACGCTTCTCAGGGCGGGATCATCGTCGCTGGGGGAGGCACGGCGGGTCATGTTCTTCCTGGGATAGCAGTCGCTGACGAACTTGTTAAACGGGGATGGCCACGTAAAGCGGTGCTTTTCGTGGGGAGTTCGCGAGGAGTTGAACTAGAGATGGTCCCTGCAGCTGGCTACGGGCTCGTTGCTCTCAGCGGACGAGGACTTAACGGACGCCGGGTCTCTCCTCGAAACCTTCTCAATCTCGTGGCGATCATCTGGGCGATATTTCGAGGAAGCTGGATAGTTAAGCGCCGCCGCCCCGTTGTTGTGTTGTCACTCGGAGGGTACGCGGCATTACCAGCGGGGATCGCAGCCATCGTTTTTAGGGTGCCATTGGTGTTGGCGGAACAAAACACAGCGGCATCCGCGGCCAACCGACTCATGACAAAGTTTGCAAAGGCGGCAGCAGTGCCGTGTGCGGGTACAGGTTTAAAAAACGAAGTCATTACAGGGAACCCGGTTCGAGGAGCCGTGCTTCGAGCGGATCGGGACGGTCGATCACTGCGAGATGGACTTGGCTGGCCAATAGACAAGCCGGTTGTTGTTGTTTTTGGTGGCTCGCTCGGATCGCGACGCATCAATCAAGCGGTTTGGGAAGCCGCGAAAGTTGGTGATTTGCCATTTATTCATCACGTCGTGGGTCGACGTGACTGGCAGGCTCTTCCTAAGAACTTGCCTGCCAACGTGATGGCCTACGAATACGATGATGATCTACCGAACGCGATGGCGGCGTCAGATTTAGTCGTTTGTCGGCCAGGCGGTTCTAGCGTCGCGGAAATTGCGCTCTTAGGGCTACCAGCTGTGCTGGTCCCCCTGCCTAACGCTCCAAATGACCATCAGAGCCGTAACGCCCAATATTTGGTCGATTCAGGATTTGCTGTTTCGGTACCGGATGAAGAGTTCGACGGGGAACGTTTTCGTGATGAAATCGAACGGATGTTGACGAGATTTCAGAGCGAATCCGATCCAGACTTAGCCCGTCGAGAACGGAGCGTCGGATATCGCGATGCAGCGGAGAGAGTTGCGGATCTGGTGATAAAGCATTGTTTGGCACCGTATGTGCCGTCAGACCGGAAAGATGAGGCGCTTTGAAATTGATCAAGTCGCCACCGGCGCCGATAAAAGATGACGCATCTATTCATGTGGTGGGTGCCGGCGGGGCTGGCATGAACGCTATTGGCGCCGTACTGATGTCTATGGGGCACCCATTGAGTGGCAGCGACCTCCGCGACTCAGCTGGAGTAAATCGGCTGCGTTCTTTAGGCGCGCGAATTGAAATTGGACATAATGCGGACAATTTGGGTAACTGCGAAGTCATCTGTAGATCCACGGCCGTGC
>Ga0206679_10001762_pt1 | contig 17767 bp, 13 predicted proteins | sample M110012015metaG_FD_155464 | JGI IMG/M metagenome (GOLD analysis project Ga0206679, IMG submission 155464) | Ammonia-oxidizing marine archaeal communities from Monterey Bay, California, United States - M1 100m 12015 | ecosystem: Environmental > Aquatic > Marine > Intertidal zone | place: USA... | reverse complement strand
GCAACGCTCAGCCCTACAAAGCTCAATATCGTTTCAACCACAATAGCGATACCCATTTCCAGTGTCAGCAGCACTATCAGAAGAGGCATCAGGTTAGGCAGGACTTCTTGAATAAGGATTCGAAATTTTGTTAGGCCGATAGTGATGCCTGAGGCAACGTAATCCCGCTCTTTCTGAACCATGGTTTCGGCGCGGATCACGCGACAGAACCGGGTCCAGTCAATAATGACAATGGCGATGATTACCGCATGCAATCCGGCGCCGATGACGGCGACCAGAACGATCGAAAGCAGTACAGCCGGAAAGGACATCCAGATGTCGACGCCGCGGGATATCAGCATATCGGTCTTTCCGCCGTAGAACCCGGCAAGCATGCCAAGCGTCGTGCCCAAAAGGGCGGCAAGGGTGGCTGCAACCAATGCTACGATCAGTGCTGTACGGGTTCCGTAAATCAGCCGCGACGCAACATCACGCCCGAGAGTATCCGTGCCAAGGAGAAATGCCGGATCCCCGCTTTCTTGCCAGGAAGGTGGCAGGAAAGACGCCAGCAGGTCCTGTTCCAAAGGATCATGAGGTGCCAGCCACGGCGCCATCAAGGCCACTGCAATCATCAGACCCAAAATTCCCAGTCCAAATACTGCCCGCGGCTCATGGAGAATACGATAAGTGATCGGCAGGTCGGCTCGTCCGTCAATCATGTCGTAATCTTGGATCGAGGAAAGTAATGAATAGATCAATCAGAAGGTTCACTGCTATGAAGAGTGCAGCGAAGGTCAGCACCAGACCCTGGATCAGTGGGAGATCCCGGTTAATGACAGCGTCAATCGCCATGTTACCGATTCCCGGATAACCAAAAATGCGCTCGACCAATACCGTGCCCCCGATGAGAAAGGTGAACTGAACGCCGCTCAGTGCAGTCGCCGGGACCAGCGCATTTCGCAGAGCTTGACTGTAGATTACTCTGAGCCGCCCAAAGCCGCGGGTTCGCGCCAGGGTAACGTACTCGCGGTTCATCTCAGCGTTCAGGCAGGACTTTAGAACCCTCGCCGTGATTGCCATCAGTGGTAGAGCAAGCGCGACCGCTGGTAGAACCATGTGATGCAGAACGGATCTTGTTACCTCAAGCTGACCACGAAGTAAACTTTCGGTCAGATAAAAATTAGTCCAGCTATCAAACGAGATAGTAAGATCCATACGGCCAAAAATCGGCATCACCGGGATCGCCACACCCAGTATCAGGATCAGTGAAAGGGCCCAGAGAAAATCGGGAATAGCCACGACGATCCCGATAAAGCCGTCCACAATTCGCTCTGGCCATTGGTCCCGCCAGAACGCGCCTTTAAGCGCCAGTACCAGGGCAAGACTCACCGCAATCAACATCGCAAACAACACTAGCTCGATCGTGACCGGGAGTCTGCCAACAATGAGCTCGCCTACATTCTGGCGCAGGCTGATTGATGTGCCCAGATCTCCGGTCATCAACTGCCCCAGATAGATGACAAACTGATGTAGTAACGAATGATCAAGGCCGTAATGGGCTCGTAACTGGGCGATGTCGGCTTCGGTTGCACCAGGACCCGTCATCATGGCAATGGGATCACCTGGAACCACGCGCAACAGCACAAAAGTGATGGTCACTACGCCGGCCAGTGTGGGCACGGCCAACAGCAAGCGGTTAAGAAGGTAGGAGGAACTCATTAGGGCCTGACAGGGGTAACGCCCGATAACATTGAAAAGTCCTGAGCCTCATCCAGCGCGATCGGCTGTTGAGGCTCAGGACGAAGGGGTCCAGATCAGCCTTTAGGCTTAGTCGTGAAGGGCAGTACGTAATTGGCTACATGCGGTGTGAAATCCAGATTGGATCGATGAATCACCGGTTGTACCTGCTGATAGAGCGGCAGAACATAAGCGTTTTTGGCAATGTATTTGTCTACAGCTTTCCAGCCCGAGATTCTTTTTGCTTCATCCTTTTCCCCCCACAGCGGGCCGATCATGGCATCCAGGTCATCGGTATCCCAGGTCGAATGAGGGCTAGGACCAAACATCGCAAACCCGGTAGAGTCATTAGGGTCACCGATTGAGTCGCCCCAGTTATAGAACGCTGCTGGTGCGAGGGTGTCAGTAGCACGCAATTCGTAGTGCTTGGCAACCTCGTAGACTTCAATTTCCGCCTCAATGCCGACCTTACGCCACATGGCGACGACAGCTTGTATGACTTCATAGTCCTTGGGCAGGTAGCCCCGTGTAGTCTGAATCGTGAAACGAACCGGATTATCTGTTGAATAGCCTGATGCGGCGAGCAGCGATCGTGCCAGATCCGGGTTGTACTCAACGGTGGTGGTGGGATCGAAGGCAGCATATTCAGGGGCCTGCAGTGTATGTAGGGGCACCCCGTATCCGCGAAGCAGACGGTTAACAATTGTGTCTTTATCAACGGCGTGTGCAGCGGCCTTGCGAACGTTGGCATCTTCCATGGGCCCGGTATCATTAAAAAATATCATCGCAATATCGGAGACCGGGGTGGCGACGCCAGCGAGTCCAGACTTTGCCTTCAGGCGATCGTATTCCTCGAACGGAATTGCAAGGGTGATGTCTGAAGCGCCACTCTCAACTTCCGCAACCCGACTGGTTGCATCTGTAACAAACTTGAAGATGACATTGCGAAAAGCGGGTTTACCGCCCCAATAACCGTCGTAGGCCTCAAGGCGTACGAAGGAGCCACGCACAAACTCGACCACCCGGTAAGGCCCGGACCCCATAGGGTCTTTTTCAAACCCTTCGGCACCGACTTTTTCGTAATGATGGGGTGGCAGAATGTAGCCGGTCAGAAATGCCATCCATTTGAAGAAATCTGCTACATAGGCATTGACGTCACCAGTCACTTCATTGCCGTTTGCTTTGAGGTTACCCACTGAGCCCCAGATCAGGCCACCGACCGGGTTGCCGCTGTCGGGGTTAGCAGCGCGATTGAGATTCCAGACGATATCCTCACCGGTGATTGGTTTTCCGTCCTGCCAGGTTGCGCCATCCCGTACTTTCATATGCACCCGGGTCTTGTCGGCATTCCAGCCCCATTCCGTCAGCACGCCGGGCTTGAATGAAAGATCAGGGTTTTGATCTATGTACTGATCAAAGACTGATTTCCAGATGCTCTGCAGGCCAGGATTCACCGATGATAGCCCGGTCGTAGGATCCCAACTTGGCAGGGATACGTTATAGGCAATAGTTAAGGTGTCACCTGCTGCCTGAACGTTGCTTGGACTGAAGGCCAATGGCAGCGCCCCGGTCAGCGAGGCAGTGCCCGCAACCTGCAGGAATGATCTTCTATTCATGACCATGTTAATTCTCCTCCGATAGTTATTCACGCTTCTGCGAGCGCATTGGTGAAAGCATAGTTTGTGATTATTCTTAAGATATTAACTCAAGTGAGATGGTACGGCGATGACTTAGATCGGTTTACCGTCGCTTGAACTCCAGGCGCCCATCAGCTTGTTCGAGGGCTGTGACTCATCTTGCAGTTTTTTCGCACTGTCGGCACCCACAACGGGTAACCCCGTCGGATCGAGTTTTCCGATCTGAACCAGTACCGACGCCTGGTCCCAGTAGATATGTTCGTTGTACAACTTGTCGCCACAAAAACAGACAATGGCTACCAGCGGTACTTCCACATAACGACCGGTGGGTTTTATACCCGGCAGCATCCAGTCAATCTCGCAGGTATGAGTGAAACAGAACACCATCTCATCAACGATACGGTCTGCCCCAACAGTTCTCGAGATCGGGATCAGCTTGGTATCTTCCGGGTTGTTATTGACGAAATGGTATTTATAAAATCGTTTCAGCTGGTCATGGCCAACGCCACCGGTGAGAGTTGGGATGTGGTTAACATAGGGAGACGCGACCATAGTGGCCATAGTGGCGTCGACATCGCGGGTGGCGAATTCGTGGTAACAGTGTGCGTCCCATAATTCACTGAGATTAAAGTGGGGCCCCAGCGCACGACGGAAACAAGCCATGGAGCGTGAATGCGCCATCATGGCCGATGGTTTGTGGTAGGAGTCTCGCCCTGGTGTATTAAATGCGTGATCGGTACCCGGGTAGGTGTAGATCTGAATTTCGGAACGCCCAGAGAAAGTCTCGGAGATCTTCTCGCGCGCCTCAGCAGGAACGAATTGGTCAAGCTCAGCGAAATGCATCACCATCGGGCAGGTGATTTGATCCTTCAGGTCGAGGTCTTCCTCGATGCCAACCCCGTAGTAGCAGACCGCAGCGTCGACGCCACAGTGAGCGGCAGCAAGGTAGCTGAGTTTGCCACCTAGGCAGAATCCGACCGCTCCGATCTTGCCTTTGCAGGTATCGTGCGCTTGCAGGACTGTTGTTGCCGCCTGCATATCTTCAATCGCCTTGGCAATATCAAACTGCTGAAAAAAGCCAAAGGCTTTCTGGAATTCTTCTTCACTGTATCCCAGTTCGACACCGGGCTCCATCCGCCAGAAAAGATCTGGCGCCAGAACCGTGTACCCTTCCTCAGCGTAGTAATCGGCCACATCGCGAATGTGCCAGTTGATGCCGAATATCTCCTGCAAGAGCAGAATACCCGGACCGGAGCCGACCTCAGGAGTTGCGAGATAACCCTTAAAACCCCCAGAGCCGTCGGACGCCGGGATATCTATATATGTGCCTGTCATTTATTTGCACCCATAAAATTTGCTCAGAATATAAACTTAACATAGATTAATTATCAGAATATAACCTCGTAAGCGAAGGGAAGGCATTGTGCTGATGTTCGAGATAACTCAACCTGGCACGCGTCAGCCAGACTGATGCGCCTGTGCGTATTTTGTGGGTCAAAGCCCGGGGACAATCCGGCTTATGTCGAGGCGGCGGCCGAACTTGGCCGTAAGCTTGCCGAGCAACAAATCAGTTTGGTCTACGGTGGCGCTTCAGTTGGACTTATGGGGGTGATTGCTGATGCGACCTTACAGGCGGGCGGTGATGCTATTGGCGTTATTCCGCAGTCGCTGGTAGACAAGGAGATTGCCCACCCCGATCTGACGCAGATGCACGTAGTGAGTGGCATGCACGAACGCAAAGCGTTGATGGCGGATTTATCGGATGGTTTTATCGCGTTGCCGGGAGGGATCGGCACATTGGAGGAGCTATTTGAGATCTGGACCTGGGCGCAACTTGGCATGCATCACAAGCCCTGCGTACTCCTTGATGTGGCAGGCTATTACAACCAACTGATTGGGTTTCTGGACCAAATGACCCAGGCGGGTTATCTCAAGGAGAGCAGTCGGTCGATGCTGAAAATCGCATCGAATCCACTTGAGGCGATTTCTCTTTGCCTGTCTGGGAGTTGATACAGACCGCAAACACTCACTGGATAGTGTTGATAGATTAGCCCAATTAATGAGTCTACCTACAATCCCGAAGGAAGAAGTCTCGATGGAAAATCAGGCAAATCAAGTAGCTCAGCTACTCACTGAAATTCGTTGTGCGCTGGAGAAAAGAGCTGGCTTGGAGGTGGTGCAGCAGACTCTCGACCGGTTATCGGTGCTGGACCTTGAGGCGCGGTCTGTACATTCTTTGACGCCACAAATACCAGCCCAGTTTGATAAAGGCTTAACGCGGGCTATCGACCATATTCCAATTTCATTGGACCTTGTAGGTCAGGCTCTGGACGCTGCAAAGCCATATCTTTTCTGGGAGCCAGATAATGGAAATGGCACGGGGTACTATGAGGAAGGGTCAGATGTTGGTCGTAGCTTTCGTGACGGCAACATGGTTTGCCCCCTTATAGGGCCAAGGATCAGTTTTGTTCCCAGTGATGATCTATTTCTGGGCCTTTTCTTTTTGCAGTCACAGACCCTTTACCGGGATCATATGCACGAAGCGTCAGAGATGTATTTCAATCTCACCGGGCCATGTGGTTTCAGACTGGGTGAAGTCGATTGGGTTGATTACCCTGGGGATTCGCTGATCTGGAACCGACCCTGGGATGCTCATGCAACACGGGTATACCAGGCGCCGTTCCTGAGCGTTGTCTCATGGGTAGGTAATATCAACGGCCTTTGTCGAGTCGTTCCCCGTGATGACTGGCCAGCCCTGGAGAGACAACTTGCTATCCACTAAGCCATTAGAATCGAGAATTGGAACTGGTATCAATGGTCATGCTCTACTTCAGGTTTAACAACAAATGAAAGATCTATGGGATGATGATGGCGCCGCTGAGTGTGGCGACGATCTGTTGGCGCTACGGGTTTATTCTTCTCGACTGATCGGACAATCGACCGATTTAGTGTTACACGGCGGGGGCAATACGTCGGTCAAGGCGGGTTTTACCGATATTTTTGGCGTTACGCACGATGTGTTGTATGTCAAAGGCAGCGGATGGGATCTTGCGACGATTGAGGCAGCTGGGTTTGCGCCGGTGAAGCTGGATTCGTTGTTAAAACTTTCCCGTTTTGATCAGCTCAGCGATGCTGATATGGTCAGCGCCCAGCGCGCAGCCATGCTGGATCCTTCAGCACCGACCCCGTCGGTCGAAGCGATCCTTCATGCCTTAATTCCATACCGCTTTGTCGACCACACCCATGCCGATGCCGTAGTGGCATTAAGTAATATCCCAGATGGTGAAGCGAGAATTCGCTCACTTTATGGTGACCGCATGTTGATTGTGCCTTACGTGATGCCTGGCTTCATTCTTGCAAAAAAGGTGGTCGAGCTGACGGCTGGGATCGATTGGTCGAAACTTGAAGGTATGGTGCTGATGAATCATGGCATCTTCAGTTTCGCCGATGATGCAAAGGAGAGTTACCAGCACATGATCCATTTTGTCAGTCAGGCGCAGGATGCTCTGGGGCAGCGGCCATCGCCATCGGTAGACAGTGTTGCTGTGCCACCATTAGCTTTGGCAACTCTGCGTCATGAGGTCAGTCGTGTAGCGGGCACAGCCATGCTGGCCCGGTTCGACGGCACACCTGCGAGCCACGCCTTTGCCAATATTGAAAATGTTCGCGATATTGCGACCCGCGGCCCCTTGACGCCGGATCATGTAATCCGCACCAAGCGAGTACCTCTAATAGTTGATGGTGAGCCAGCGTCGGCGGTGGATTCTTTTGCGCGAAAATATCAGGCCTATTTCGAAGAAAATACAGATGGTACATTGACCATACTCGACAGTGCGCCACGTTGGGCTGTCTGGCCTGCTAAAGGAACCGTCGCATTTGGTACGAGAGCGACGGAGGTCAGCATTGTCAGTGATATCGTTGCCCATACCATAGGAGCGATATCAGATGCTGAACGTCTTGGCGGTTGGTGCGCGCTACCAGCGGCCGATATCTTTGCTGTTGAATACTGGGAACTAGAGCAGGCCAAGCTAAGCAAAGCACCAGCGAGATTGCCCCTGCAGGGACGATGTGCCGTGGTCACCGGTGGCGCCAGCGGCATCGGTTACGCTTGTGCAATGGCATTAGCCAAGCAGGGCGCGCAGGTGACGGTTCTGGATATGGACCCTGCAGTGACCTCAGTTTTTGATTTACCTGCCATTCATGGCGTGGTTTGTGATGTGACCGAGGCCGTAGGAGTGCGGGACGCTATCGATGCGTCGGTTGCCCATACCGGGGGCCTGGATATTCTGGTCAGCAACGCCGGGATATTTTCGGCCAGCAATCTGGTGGGAGAGATGCCCGAGGAGGAATGGCAACGTTCTCTGGATATCAACCTTAGCGGCGCAATGCATGCGGTTCGCGAAAGTATTCCGTATCTGCGATTAGGCTGGGAACCGGCTGTTGTCATTATCGGCTCTAAGAACGTACCCGCACCAGGTCCCGGTGCCAGTGCATATTCGGTTGCCAAGGCGGGCCTCACTCAGTTGGCCCGGGTGCTGGCGCTGGAACTGGCTGGCGATGGTGTTCGGGTGAACACAGTGCACCCGAACGCGGTTTTTGATACGGCGATATGGACTGAAGAGGTGCTGGCCAGTCGCGCTGCTCGTTATGGGATGAGCGTCGAGGCCTATCGTAAGAGCAATTTACTGCATCAGGAAATCACTTCCAACGACGTTGCAGCTATGGTCTGTGCTATGGCAGGTGCAACTTTCCGTTGTACTACCGGTGCCCAGGTGCCGGTTGATGGCGGCACCGAACGGATCGTGTGAGACACTAAGGCAGGAGCGTTACTATTTGCAGGCCAGTCTATTGTCGCCTGGCCACGCAATATGAGGAGGAGGGGCTTGCGTAAAACCATAAGGCGATTTGAAAAAATGCTGGAGCCTGCCGGAATCCAGTTGAATGGTCCGAACGCCTGGGATGTACAGGTGCACGATAACGCTCTTTTTCCGCGATTGGTGCGTGATGGAACACTGGGGCTGGGTGAAGCATACATGGATGGGTGGTGGGATTGCCCGGCTCTGGATGAGATGATCAATCGCGCATTTCGTGCTGGCCTGGAAGATGCGGTGCGTAACAATTCCCGGTTTTTACTGTATTTGCTTGGCTGCCGTCTACTCAATCGTCAAAGCCGCGCTAGGGCGTTTCAGGTCGGAGAGCAGCACTATGATATTGGTAACAATGTTTTTGAGAGCATGCTGGATCCTTACATGAATTACAGTTGCGGCTATTGGGATTCAGCTGGGAATCTTGAGCAGGCACAGATCGCCAAGATGCGGATGATCTGCACCAAATTAAAACTTGAACCCGGCATGCAGGTACTGGATCTGGGCTGCGGTTGGGGCGGGCTTTCTCACTGGATGGCTGAGCATCATGGTGTCGATGTGACGGGAGTTACCGTTTCTAAAGAACAGGCACAACTGGCCAGGGAGCGTTGTGTCGGATTGCCGGTAACTATTGGAGTGCGGGATTACCGCGAACTGGAAGGCGAGTTCGACCGAATCGTCTCGGTCGGCATGTTTGAGCATGTTGGGCAGCGTAACTACCGAACGTTTTTTCAGAAGACCTGCTCTTTGCTCAAGTCAGAAGGCCTGTTTCTGCTGCACACGATCGGCGCCAGCCGTGACGGGTTCGCGACCGATCGGTGGATAGAAAAGTATATTTTTCCAAACGGCGTACTGCCGCCTGCCCAGACTCTTGCCGAGCGCGCCAGTGCTTTCTTCACGATAGAAGACTGGCACAATTTCGGTGCCGATTACGATCCGACGTTGATGGCCTGGCATAAGAGATTCAATACAGCGTGGCCACAGTTGAAGGCACAGTACGGGGAGCGTTTTAAGCGGATGTTCAACTATTATTTGCTGACTTGCGCAGGCTCATTCCGGTCGCGTGAAAACCATCTTTGGCAGGTGATGCTTGCGAAAGGGAGGCTTGCCGGGGGCTACCGGGCTCCGCGTTGGACCGTATCTTCCGGATAAATAACCTGGGCTTGGTTACCAGCCACCGCCACCTCCACCACCACCTCCTCCACCGGAGGATCCACCGCTAAAACCAGATGATGAGCCAGGGGCAGTAGCAGCAGCGACAACCGTTGTCGATAGGGTTTTACCCAGCCTGTTAGCGAAGTCTGTTGGATGTCGCGCATCCCAGGCTCCGCCATCGTACCAGCCCGGGCGATAGCCGTTGTCAGGATCGCGGGCAGCCTGTTTGATGGTGGCGCTGAAGTGCTCAGACCACTCCTGGTCAACGTCCAGCGCCAATGCGTAGGGAAGGAACTTTTCAAACAGGGCGAGGTTTTCCTCGGCAGACGCTAACGTGTTCAGCCGGGTTGTTTCGGCAGTACTAAGATATTTCTTGAATCCTTCAATTTCATCCATGACCTTGCGGCCCAGCCGGGTTGGCGCTTTGAGCAGAAAGTAGAACAGGCAGTTGATACCCAGGAGAAATACCAATATCGGTACAAAAACCAAGCCTCTATCGAACGTGATTGACATGAGACTTAGCTGTCCCAGAGTCATAACACCGGCGATACCCAGAAATATGATCGCAAACAGGCGCTTGCCCTGGCGCCAAATTCGGATAGCGGAAAAACTGAAAACGCTGGCTATCAAGATCGGTATACCGATCATCATGATTTGCTGAGAGTCAGCGATAGCTAAGCCCGTAATAGTCAGGATTGAAATCAGAATACCTGGTACCAGCCATTTCAGGTTCCCCCAAAAGTAGTTGGCGTGATATTCATCGACTAGCCGCGATTGCAGTTTATCTCGTGCTGCTGCTATCTGTTTATGATTTGCATTATCAAGTTCCAGACTGCGGGAATGGCCAAGCAACGCTGCATACAGGGCTTTTTCACCAAAAGATAAAGAGCTGTTGTCACCGGTATCATCCCGCTCGATAGTCGTTGAGTGATCCGTCTGCTGGTTAATGCGTATGCGTTTTTTTACCGCCATACTGATCAGAGCCGCGGAGAATGTATGATTATCAAACCCCATTTTCAGTATGTACCGCGCAGCTGCAGGCGAAATGCCTTTTGGAGGTTCAAAGCGCGGGATGACAACACCACCGGGTGGGTCGCGGCCCACCCGATACCAGGCGAGAAGAAAGTACAGCAGTACCAGCGCCGGGCCCAAAAAGCCAATGACCAGCGTCAGGTTGTCTTGAAGGAGATAACCAAGTTGGGCCGAAGCGTCCGGCTCGCTCACATAGCCTTTTGGCCATCCGACTACTACGGTAAAACCCGAACCGACTGGCAGGGATGCCGCGGTGGTAAGCCGCACCGAGGCATCACCCATGATCTGTGATCGGTAATCTCTGTTAGTTGCGCCGGGTGGGCCGGTATAGGCTGTTACTTGGATGCGATGGGCAGGGACCGTTTTGGGTAGATGAACCGTGACACTCGCACTGTTTATGTCAAAGGCCCAGTCATGGCCGGTAGCATTCCAGTAAAGCTCGTCATGATCATCGAAGAATCCCAATTGCCGGTCGGTTTGGTATGTCAATGTATAGGTATAGACGCCCTTGGCTAGCAGCTTGTTTTTTTGTCCGATATAAATGCGAACACCGTTATTCAAGTCTTTAATATGGCTTGGCTCTGGCTCACCATTTCGAGTGACGCTCACGAGATTAAAGCTGACATTGCGGCTGCGATTCTTGTGATCACGGTATTGGGTAGGAAAGTCGCGATAGATGCCACGCTTGATTTTTTGCCCTTGTGCTGTGACCGTTATAGTTTCCTTAACAGTCAATACGCCGCTGGAACCTACCTGAATATCACTATCAAACGACAGGATTCGTTCATCGGCGCCCACGCCAGAGATAGGGGTAGTGGCCGCTGCAAACGTAGCGACAAGTAATAACCAGCACCAGCACCGGGCCATCAGAAACTGACTTCGGGTACCGCTCGTTCAGTAGCGAGTTCGATCTCAAAAAATTCGGCGATACCAAACCCAAATGATGTCGCGATCAGGTTGCTGGGGAAGGATTCGACCAAAATGTTCCAATCCCTTACCGTGCCGTTGTAATACCGGCGTGACAACTGGACCTGCTCTTCCACCTCATGCAATTTTTGTTGCAGGTCGAGAAAATTCGTGCTGGCCTTGAGATCGGGATAGCCTTCAGCAACGGCCAGTATGTTGCCAAGCGCTTTTGAAAGAATGGTCTCTTCCTGGGCGACCTGTGTGACACCGCGTTCCCCGGTTGTGCCAGCCCGGATGCGGGTCAGTGTATCCAGGGTTTCCTGTTCGTGACCCGCGTAGCCCTTGACAGTCTCAATCAGGTTTGGGATCAGGTTGTGTCGGCGCTTTAGCTGGACATCGATCCCACTCCACGCTTCGCGCACTTCGTTCTTGCGCCGGATAAAGCGATTGTAGATCCATACCAGCCAAGTGACTGCAAGGATTACGACTATAAGGATGATGTTGCCGGGGCCAAGTTCCATGGATTCTCCACCGCGGGTTATTCTAATCGTTTCATGCAGACCTAGTCACATCGCAGTTCTTTATTTATGTGTTAAACATATTGTCAGGCGTTTTGCTAATTTTGAGATCTCGCTTGCAGCCCAGTCGAAAATCAGGGTGATTGCACCGGGAATGACCCGGTTCGTTTGTTACGATGTGGTGGGTTGAATCCACACCCGGTTGTCGTGAAAGGCTGCACCGCCAACAGGTGCCACTGGGTCGGCACCAGTCAGCACGTTGATCCCCTTGCCGCCGGCAAAAGCGTGGTTCGGCCAGATGCTCTCCACAATAACAACGCCCCGCTGTACTCCATCGAAAACCTGTGCTATCACGGCCAGTTCTCCACGAGCGCTGCCTACTCTAACGGTATCACCATCCGTAACCCCGAGTTCGCTGGCATCGTTGGGGTGGAGCATGATACTGGGCTGTTGCTGACGACGTTTTGAAGTGGGGGTTTCGGTAAAGGTCGAGTTGAGATAGTGACGTGCGGGGGCCGTCACCAGTCGATAGGGCATCTCAGGATTAGCCTCCTCAATCACGTTCCAGTGATCAGGCAATGTCGGCATTACCGTATTGGACGGGCCAAAGCCCCGAGGCATGAGTGCGCTCCAGTCTGGCGAGAAGTGAAAGCGGCCGTTTGCATGAGCAAAGCCATCCAGGTAGTGTGCCTTGCGAAACTCCGGCTGACAGTCAATCCAGTGTTCTTGCTCGAGTCTTTCGAGATTTCCCCAACCCGAATCACGTAGCGTCTGATCGATGATCTCGCGCGAGGTCATATCAAAGCCTGGATGACTGGCGCCAAGGCGTTTTGCCAGCGCACAGATGACCTCGTGATTGGAACGACATTCCTCGGGAGGATTGATGATCTTCGGGCCCAGGGTAATGTGCTGGTGGCCTCCCGATTGGTAGAGATCGTTGTGTTCCAGAAACATCGTCGCCGGAAGCACTATGTCAGCCATTTGTGCCGTTTCAGTCATGAACTGTTCATGCACGCAGACAAACAAATCTTCTCTGGCAAAGCCTTCATGAACGCGGTTGAGGTCCGGCGCGACCGACATCGGATTGGTGTTCTGAATGAGTAACGCGCTGACCGGTGGTCCTTCGCCAAGATCCCGCGGGTCACCGGTCAGCACGGCTCCGATCCGGGACTGGTCCAGCACGCGCACGCTGGAATCCAGGCAGTCGAGCCCCTCAACAACAGTTTTGTCCCAATGGTAGATACCACCGTTGTTATGAAAAGCGCCGCCACCCTCGTGTTGCCAGGAGCCGGCAACAGCCGCCACCGATAACGCGGCGTGCATATTGGCCGCACCATTTCGCTGACGGGTAAAGCCATAACCCAAACGAAAAAACGTTCGGGACGTAGCGCCGATCAGTGCAGCCAGAGTCTCGATCTCCTGCTTCGCTACCCCGGTAATTGACTGGGCCCAATCTGGATCACGTGAAGCCAGATGCGCCTCGAGTTCATCAGGGCAGTCAGTGAATTCTTTGAGGTATTTGTGGTCGGCGTTGTTATCGCGAAAGAGCACATGCATCAGGGCGCAGGCCAGTGCGCCGTCGGTGCCGGGCCGCACACAAAGAAAAAGATCGGCCTGCTTCGCGGTCGCGTTACGATAGGTGTCGATAACGACAATTTTTGCACCACGCTCTCGGCGGGCTTTGAGTGCATGGGTCATTACGTTGATCTGGGTACTGGCGGCATTGGTGCCCCAGATAATGATCAAATCAGATTGCGCCATTTCCCTTGGGTCTACCCCGGCCAGCCACCCCGTACCGGCGATAAAGCCATTCCATCCCATGTTGACGCATATAGTTGAATGGAAACCTGAATAGCGTTTGGCATGACGCAGACGGTTGATACCATCGCGCATGATCAGGCCCATAGTGCCAGCATAGTAGTACGGCCAGATGGTCTCAGCACCGTAGCGCTGCTCCGAGAGTAGAAAGTTCTCGGCTACTTGGTCTAGGGCATCTTCCCAGTCGATGGGTTCAAAGTCACCGCTGCCTTTACTGCCCTTGCGGCGTAATGGCTGGGTCAGGCGATCAGGATGGTGGATACGCTCATGGTACCGGGCCACCTTGCTGCAGATCACCCCTGCGGTGTAAGTGTTTGCCGTAGCACCCCGGACCTTACCGATGGTGTATTCATCGATCTTCTCGACCTCCAGCGCGCAGGTCGAAGGGCAGTCATGCGGGCACACGCTGTAATGTGTCATGGGGTCAACTCCGAGGGTCGATTGGTAATTGGGTACAAATCCCTGACAACTCTTCAAATGCCAAGGCGGCCGACAGCAGTTGGGCCTCTTGGCGAGGCGCAGCGACGATCTGTAATCCTACCGGCAGACCGCTTTGGGTAAAGCCGCACGGTATCGACAGCGCTGGTGCACCGATGATGGTAAAGGCATAGGCGATCGAGCACCACTCGATATAGTTAGAAAATTTGTAATCACCGATCCGTTCAACAAAGCGTTGTTCTACCGGGTACGGAGGCACGACCGTCGCCGGTGTCAGGATTAGGTCAGTCTGTGCAAAAAAGCGCTGCGTGCGCTCGTAAATCTGTGAGCGCGTAACCATGGCAGCCATGATTTCATCCGCGGTGAGTGCCAGGCCTTTCTCCGTGTTCCAGACAATTTCGGGCTTGAAGATAGAACGGTTTGCTTCTAGTAGCGGACCATAACTGGCGGCATAGGACATGGCGCGGTGTACCTGAAATACCTCTTGCAGACCGGTAAAGTCTGGGTGGTCGTGTTCGACGATCGCGACCAGTTCGGAAAAGCGCATGGCGGCGTGCTCACAAATCTGGGCGACTTCCGGGTCAACCGGGGTCACCCCAAGGTCGGCCGAAAAGGCGATACGCGGCGGTACCTGGCGTTGCAGGGCATTTTCTTCAAAAGAAATTGCAGGGTCATCCAGAGACATTGGATCACGGGCATCGTATCCAGCCATCACATCGAGCAGTAGTGCCAGATCTGCCACGTTGCGGGCCATGGGACCATCGACTGCCATATGATTAAAGGCCAGTTTGCCAGGATCTGAGGCCACACGGCCCTGGCTTGGGCGTAGCCCTGCTACGGCGCAGAAACTGGCAGGGTTACGCAGAGAGCCGCCGAGATCTGAGCCTGTGGCCAGCCATGCCATACCTGTTGCAAGGGCAACTGCTGAGCCACCAGAAGACCCGGCAGCCGAAAGGGCTGTGTTCCACGGGTTGCGGGTAAAGCCAAACACGTCATTAAAGGTATTGGCTCCTGCACCGAACTCGGGAGTGTTGGTTTTGGCATAAACAATGCCTCCGGCCGCCTCGATTCTTTCGACCAGTAGATCGGATTTTTCGGGCACATGATCACGGTAGGCCATGGAACCCCATGTGGTCCGTACCCCGGCAACTGCAATCAGATCTTTGATTGCCACCGGTATTCCAGCGAGCGGCAGGATGGAGAAATCCCGTGACTGAGCCCGCTCCCGGGCCCGGTCAAAGCATAAGGTCGGCACGGCATTGACGGCTTCGTCAACCTCGGCAATACGCTCTTCCAGAGCATCCAGCAGTTGCAAAGGTGAGATGTCTTTGCCGCGCAACAGTCTATGCACCTCGCGCGCCGACAGTTTGATCAGTTCATTAGTCATAATATTAGATTACCGAGAGTCTGACATTACCAGGCAGGTCATATTCAGCGAGCAGCTCTTCTCCGGGCACGCTGTCATAAATATCAGTCATAACGCCGGTAGTGATTACCTCACCGGCCAGTAGGGTGATACCCATAGAGTTCAGATGATTAGCCAGCCATGCCACAACCGCAAATGGCCCGCCGTCGACGTTGGTAGCACACCCCTCGCGCACGACCCGACCGTTTGCCGTCAGGGTCACTTGTGCATCTTCAACTTGCTTTTGTGACCAGTTGACGATTTCATTTCCCAGCACCAGTTGGCGATGTACACCGTTATCGGCGATCGCGCTCAGAACACCCATCAGCGGCCAGGTGGAAAAACGACTTTCAACGATTTCGATGGCAGGCATTACCTCACCAATATGTTCGATGACATGATCCGTGGTCCACACCTTTCCTGGCACCAGGTCGCGCGCGATGCGCACGGCGATTTCCGGTTCGACACCGATCATATGCAATGTACTGGCATCGATAGATGCGGGAGACGGCACAACCTGGCTTTCAAAGCAGCGGCCGCTGAACGGAAAGTCCAGTTTGAGCATTTGTCGAGCGGTGATGTTGGTACAGCCGACTTTGTAACCGACGGGGGGGCCGGTGTCGTTGCTGAGGAGTCCCACCAGTTGCGCCTGGGCAGCGTAGGCATCGGTTAGATCGTTAGGCAGCGCTTCGGCCGGCAGGGCTGTCAGTGCCTCGCCCGGGCGGCGGGCCTGGTGGAGCATCTGGGCCGCGAGTTGTGAGTTTGACATCGGAGAATTCCTGAGCAAAAAACACACGGTATCTGCAAGCGTAGCCCGGCGCAAGGCCAGTTTCGGGGCGGGTGTTACAGCATTTTTTCTGGTAACTGGCCTGTGGCGCCGATATCATTGCGCGTTCTCTTTCTATTCAGCGATCGTTTCAAGACTATGTCTTCTCAGTCACAACTTTTTCAACCACTCCAGATCCGCGGCCTGAGTCTGCCCAACCGCCTGGTTATCTCTCCTATGTGCCAGTACAGCGCTGACGATGGGTTGGCGAATGACTGGCACCTGGCGCACCTGGGCAAGTTAGCCCAGGGCGGTGCGGCAGTCGTGTTTACTGAGGCAGCAGCAGTGCAGCGCTGTGGTCGCATTACTCATGGGGATTTAGGCATCTGGACCGATGCCCATGCCCAGGCCCTGGCAGGGATTGCCCGTTTTATCTCCAGTATGGGATCGGTGCCGGCGATCCAGTTGGCACATGCCGGGCGCAAGGCTTCCATGCAGCGGCCCTGGCATGGCAACGGACCGCTCGACGACAATGATCGGGCTCGTGGCGACGAGCCCTGGCCAGTAGTTGGGCCTTCAGCTATCGCTCTGGGCGAGGGGTGGTTGGTACCTTCTGAGATGACCCAGGCTGAGATTGCCCAGGTGGTTGAAGACTTTGTCGCCGCTGCACGCCGAGCCGATAACGCAGGCTTTGGTATCGCCGAGGTGCATGCGGCACACGGGTATCTGGCTGCGAGTTTTCTCTCACCCATCAGCAATCACCGTAGCGATATCTATGGTGGTGACCGGGCGGGCCGGTCTCGCATGCTGCTTGAAACGGCGGAAGCTGTGCGCGCTGCCTGGCCGGACGATAAGCCGCTGTTTGTAAGGGTGTCTGCGGTGGATGGCGCGCCGCAGGGTTGGTCACTGGAGGATACGGTTGCTCTGGCCAAGGATCTGAAAGGCCTTGGTGTTGATGTCATTGACTGCTCGTCGGGTGGAATCCTTGGTTCGGCCACAGCTGCCAAGGGTCCGCCACCGCAGCTGGGTTTCCAGGTCCCCTATGCGCAGGCAGTTAAGAAGGAGGCGGGTCTGATGACTCAGGCGGTAGGATTTGTGTTGACCCCTCACCAGGCCGAGGATATCGTTGTCAAAGGGCAAGCCGATCTGGTTGCGATTGGTCGCGAGGCGCTGGACGATCCCAACTGGCCACTGCATGCCGCCTTGGCGCTGGATGCTGATCAGGCATGGGAGCATTGGCCGGTGCAATATGGCTGGTGGCTGTCACGGCGAGCCAAGGTACTGCAGGCGTTGCGAGAGACGACAGCAACAACATGAGCTAGTTTGCGATTTTGGCTGTGGTAGTAGCGTCATGGTAATCGTTACCGGAAATAGTTACCTGATCAGCCATATTTCAAAAGCTCATGCGTCAGCAACGAGTTGCCAGGAAACATACGAACACAAAAGAAGAAGAAAACCATCGGAGAGAAGTAATGCAAGCCACTGTTGTCAGTTCATGGAATGATTTTGAT
>Ga0206679_10001761_pt1 | contig 17783 bp, 13 predicted proteins | sample M110012015metaG_FD_155464 | JGI IMG/M metagenome (GOLD analysis project Ga0206679, IMG submission 155464) | Ammonia-oxidizing marine archaeal communities from Monterey Bay, California, United States - M1 100m 12015 | ecosystem: Environmental > Aquatic > Marine > Intertidal zone | place: USA... | reverse complement strand
TGGTTAGAAAAGAACCTGGGCACATTGGCTGGACAGGCTTCACATACAAGCACACGAAACATCTAGGGCCCGGACGGTAATGAACGATTCGCAGCAAAATCTAATAGAAGTTCGCAGGTCATCTGGCCGAAAAGAGTGGATGACCAAAGAACAACTCGAAGCGTTGAACAAACAGCGTGCCCTGAAACGAAAAAAATACACAAAGCCGACCAAACAAGGTTGGAATGGGGTGAAGATTTCGCTTTGTTTCAATGCCCTCTTGCTCATACCCCTTGAGGCTGTCATCACCAATTTCCTGGTTGGCTTGACGCTCTGAACAAAGCCCAGTCAAAGAGCGTAATACTGCCTGCGCCTGCTGCCGTCCTGATTCAAACGATTTAAGAGTCATACCGCTGGTTGGGCCAAAGGTCAGCATCGACCGACTCTATACCGGCACAGAAGCCGAGCAGATAGGCCGAAGCCATTTCCGGCCAAACCAGCCGACCTCCCTGCGCGGCGAGCATTCTCTCAAGCCCTTTTACACCAAGTGAATCCCACATTTCCGGCGACAGTTCCTCAAAAGTGTCCTCGCAGCGAGGGCAGTTCAGTTCTTGATGAGCCGTAATAAGCACAAGTGCCTTCCCCCGTTGATTCCCCGGGGAAAAAGTTCAAAACTGTAGCGCATTAATAGTCAATCCGAGCGACTTTAACCTGTGGCGTAGCATCAATGTCAGTCCAGGTGACATACACTGAATTCCCTAGCGCCTCGATGATCGGAAATCCGCTACGCCGCGATGCGCTGCTAACGGCGACTTTAGTCGTACCTAAAAGCCCACCCGTTATATCGAAGCGCGAGAGCATAATCTTCGCTTCGCCTGCGGTATCCATCCAGCTTACGATGATATCGCCGGACTCCAAAATCGTCGTGTCAACACGACCATTTGTATTTAGGCTCCCGACAACTATTGATTTAGAGAAGCTCAGACCACTGTTGGTAGAGAGTACGAGTTGTATTTTTGGTATGTCATCTTTAGCACTAAACCAGGCGACTGCAACACTCTTGTTCATAGCCGCAACCGAAGGGCCATTGACAGGGCAGCCAGCAATCTGCCAATTGTCATTGTAGATTGCCTGCGGCAAGGTCCAGGCACCATCGACCAAGCGGGTCGCATAGATATCTCGGACCTCTTGTTGAGAGCGATCGCGATACACAATAATTGGACCTTTCTCCGTCATAGCTGAACTGGTCTGACAGCAATCGCAGACTCGATGAGCGAGTTTCCACTCACTGATATTGGCACCAGATTTATCGAAAATTGCGGCACGCAGAGTCATCGCTCCTGGCGGTTCGCTATGCACAGTTTCCCGCCCGTCCAACCAACTGATTAGCGTAGTACCGTCGCTGAATGGCAGCATGGAGACGAACCCATGCTCGGCGCTAATACCATCTGTGTGGATCGTCCGGGCTTCTGTCCAAGCCGCCTTGTCCTGCGAATAAAACCGCGCTCGAATGTCATAGTCGTAAGTACCTGTCGCGCTCATTTGCAGCCAATGTGCAACCATGCCACTCGAATCAACCGACAGCCCCGGAAAATCCGCCCAATTGACAAACCAGTTGCGACCTTCGCCGATCACCTGGGCGGCATCCCAACCCTCGCTGGTTAATCGAGCGAATGCTAGCGTTGCCTGATCAGCATCCTGACTTACCCATGAAAGATAGATTTCTCCGGATTCGTTGGCGACAACGCGTGACAGGCTGCTATTGTCAGGAGCGGGTGATGGTAAAAGCGTTAACTGTTCTTGGCCAGCCGCGTAAGAAGTGATTGAAATACTTAAAGCTAAAAGAAGCCCACGGAGGGCTGCAGTCCCGGATTCGATGAGTCTAATCATGTCTATAGGTTCCAGCTCGCCTTCGGTCAATTTTCAATCGGAAACCCGAATAAGCCCCTGATGTGTTAACGCATCAAGTATATTCTGTTCGCTTTGCTGACCTATTAATTTTGCTACGACTTTATTTGAGGGTGACAACAGATAGGTGGTAGGTAGAACGTCAGGCAACTTCAACGCTAAAAGATCGACCTCTTCCTGACTTAACACAGTGAATTCAATGCCCATGTCACGTGCGATCTCAAGGGTTAACTCCATAGGGTCTTCATCGAAATTCACGCCCACGACCTGCACATTGCTCTTTGCCAAACGGACGCTCAGATCGTTGAAAATAGGGATCTCTACTCGACAGGGTGTGCACCATTTGGACCAATAATTCACGATACGCCAATTGCCATCGTTGTATTCAGCGGCTGTTAGTGGGTTCCAAAAAGTCGTCATACCAAAAATAAACAGACCTAACAGTCTTAGAGCATATAAAGGTTTTCTGGGCTTCAGCATTGGTGTGCTCTGGGATTTCGCTCGTTGAGGTCAGTAAAATTAAAGGGGGCCTATTTGTGAATCACTGCACTGATTTGAGTTTACCCTTGCCCCTTTATCTAACCTAGGCCTATTCTTGCACCGCACCAGCATGACCAGAACGAAATTTGCGTTTTCTATCCGCATCTCGAGCTGCTTTAGTCTCTTTTTGCTGTGCAACAATCCGCTCTTCTTCCAGAATCATATCCGGTGTTTCCAATGTGATCGACCCCAGCATACCTGCGCGAAACTCATTCACAAGAATCGCCGAGGCTTTTTCCAAATCAACCCGCCCGCCGGCGCTAAGACAACCGCGTCGCGCCCCCATTAACTCAAAGAATTCAAATTCGGTAGCAGGCACCGATGCCAGGTCATAACGGTCTTTTAAGGCTCCCGGGTAGCGTTTAATCAGGTAGTCGGCCAGGTAAAAAGCAACATCTTCGATACCCATCGCAGTGTCTTTAATCGCACCGGAGGCTGCCAGCCGATAACCGCTGTTTTCGTTTTCTATCTTTGGCCACAGGATACCAGGCGTATCCAGCAGCATAATGCCGTGCTCCATCTTGATGCGTTGCTGGCCTTTGGTAATAGCAGGTTCATTACCGGTCTTGGCTACCTTGCGACCCGCCAGGGCATTAATCAACGTCGATTTACCGACATTCGGAATCCCCGTAACCATCACCAGCATATTCAGGTTTGCTTTCACCCTGGAGGGCACTAAAGCCTGACAAAGACGAACGATCTTTTGAGGCTTGCCATTCAGGTCAAGCGTTGTCTGAAGAGTCTTGACCGAAGTATCCTGCTCAAATTCAGCCTGCCAGCGAGAAGTGGTTCCCGAGTCCGCCAGATCAGATTTGCTCAAAATCTTAATGCACGGCTTGTTACCACGCAGCGCCATAATCACTGGGTTCTGGCTACTAGCAGGCAAACGCGCGTCGAGCAATTCAATCACCAGATCAACATCCGGCAGGATGTTGGTCATCTCGCGAATCGCCTTGTGCATATGACCTGGATACCAGTGAATTGCCATAACGAAAGTGCGCCCTGTTCGTGATTAGTGGTAACTATGCCAACAGCTTCGCCAGCAATGACCCCGGATATGCCGGTGACCACTCCCTACTCTGGCCTGCGATTAGGCAGTGTCGCGAGGGTATTTGCAGCCCGCACTGCGATGGCCCGGCTTGACCCACTGACCGCCCGCGTTTACCTCTACACTGTACTCCGACCCCATCGATCATGATAACATCTAAAACGCATCATAGGTCCCGAGCCCTGAGGCAAATACCGGCTGTGCCTTCGGCTTGTGCAACCCTTTAACCCGCTCCGGCAATGGTAATGCTACAAAATACTAATTCGAATATTTTTCCCCGATTAATCCTTGGCTTTGTCGCAATAGGGTTTGTGACTGTGCTCGCATCTTTGATCGTCATCAAACGTATCGACAATGATGTCAATGCCGCGCACCGCGTTTATGAGCAGGCTTTATACCACTTGCAGGAAATCCAGAGCGTTTCGGACCAAGCTGCGCAGAGGCTATTTGGCTACTTGCTAAGCGGTTTTGAAGAAGAACTGACGATACATCGTGAATTACTAGAAGCACTACCCGCGAAATTTGACACCTTTGCCTCCGCGGCTATGTTGGCTACCCCCGGGGAGGAAAGTCCGAAGGAAAGTTTTTTAATCATTAAACAAAACTGGCAAGATTTCGCGAGGAAGGCAGAAATCGTAATCGTCGACTTCCAGACGAACGGCATAGTCTCTCAAGCAAAGTTGTTAGCCGCTGAAGAATCACTCCACCAATACCAGTCGCTAATCGACCAGTTGCTCGAATACGAGCATACCAGGTCCCAGGTTGCAGGACTGCAGTTCAGCCAAATCATTGACGATTCTCATCTAATCTTGCTGACATCAGCCCTTGTGGGCTTAATTGCGCTCATCATGATCGCCACACTCATGACAAAGCAAGTCAAAACCTTATTAGACACTCAGGAGAGAGCGAGTGAGATGCAGAAAAACGCACGGGTAGAGCAGGATCGGCTGGCCGCAGAGTTGATACAGTTTATCGACACGGCGAACGCACCCATTTTCGGGATAGATACCAAAGGGCAAGTTAACGAATGGAACCAGAAAGCCGCCGTCCTGACCCAGTTCTCCAAAGACGAGGTAATGGGCCGGGGCCTCGTTGCGGAATTCATCACTGAAGAGTACAGAGACTCTGTCGGTCAAGTCCTTGGACAGGCCCTCCAGGGCACAGAGACCGCTAATTTTGAGTTCCCCCTTTATACCAAAAAAGGCAGGCGCCTTGAGGTGCTGCTAAATGCCACCTCTCGAAGGGATATCGACAATAACATTATCGGAGTGATCGGCGTCGGCCAGGACATCACTGAGCTGAAAAACGCACGGGTAGCCGAGGATCAGCTGGCCAAAGAGTTGACCCAGTTCATTAATACCGCGAACGCACCAATTTTTGGCATTGATGCCCAAGGCCGGATAAACGAATGGAATCAGACAGCTGCCAAAATCACCGGGTACAAAAAAGAAGACGTGCTAGGGGAAAATCTGGTGCAGGAGTTTATTACCGAAGATTACAGGGAGTCGGTTAAGGCAGTACTTGAATCCGCACTCCTGGGTATTGAGACCTCGAACTATGAATTCCCACTGTACACGAACCTCGGTGTTCGGCTTGATCTGTTGCTCAATGCAACAACCCGCCGTGATACAGACGGTGAAATTGTCGGCGTCATCGGAGTGGGCCAGGATATCTCCGAGGTAAAAAGAGCTCAGGCTGCACTCCGGCAAGCGCAAAAAATGGAAGTTGTCGGCCAACTAACCGGTGGTCTTGCTCATGATTTTAATAACTTGCTTACAGTGATTAGTGGCAACCTGAATTTTCTTGTAGATGAATTGGACGTTGTGTCGACCGACGTGGCTGAAATCATTGATGATGCGCAATCAGCAGCAAAAGATGGCGCCGAATTAACGCACCGATTATTGGCTTTCGCACGTCAACAAGTACTTGAGCCTCAAGAAACGCTCGTTAACGATTTGATTCTAGATACTAGCCGATTAATGAGCAGGACTTTGGGTGAGGATATAAAGATTTCGACAGCGTTAGACAGCGAAAACCCAGTAGTAATGGTAGACCAAAGCCAGCTTGAAAGTGCATTAATGAATCTGTGCATAAATTCCCGAGATGCAATGCAATCCGGAGGCTCTCTGGCAATTACTTCAGAAACCACATCGATTGATCAAAGCCAGGTAGGAGAATTAAAAGATTTGGCGCCCGGCAAGTACGTGGTTATTAGCGTGGAAGATGGCGGGACTGGCATGAGCGAAAAACAGATTGAGCAAGTCTTTGAACCATTTTATACGACAAAAGAGCCAGGCAAGGGGTCCGGACTAGGTTTAAGCATGGTGCATGGGTTTGTCACACAATCCAGAGGAACCGTTGTTATAGAAAGCGAGCAGGGAGCAGGATCAAAAATAAAACTATATCTACCCGAAGTCACAGCGAGTAACACTACCCTACCTCCATCTATTGAAACAACTTTTAGTAACAGAGTAGCCAGTGGCAGAGAGAAAATACTCGTTGTAGACGATGAACCACGGGTCAGAAAAACTGCAGTACGCGTCTTGCGCAAACTGGGTTATGAAGTGATCGAAGCGGCCAGCGGAGACGAAGCCTTGGCTTCAATGGAAAAGAATAAAGATATTGATTTATTGTTTAGTGACATCATGATGCCTGGCGGTATGAACGGAAGAGAGTTAGCCTCGATCGTCACCAAAAAATATCCCAAAGTGAAAATTCAACTTACTTCCGGTTACGAAAATGTAGACGTTACTAGGAATAGTATCGACGCTGCCCTTCCTCTTTTAAAGAAACCTTATGACCGAGAACAATTATCGATTGCCTTACGAAAACAGTTGGACGGACGACCGTAAAAAACAGGGTTTAGGAAATCTGACCCACCGCTTTACAGCGCAGGGCAACGGCCTGGAAAAATTTACGCTCTTATAAGAGTTTGATCGTTCACCATCGCATCCAACTGTTTTTGCACCGTTTTGCTCCAGTGCGGATGCGTTAGTATCCAAAATTTTTCCTGCTCAACTGCGTTCGCGACCAGCTCACCCACCTCGTCTGGGTGCATACCTTGCTCCAGCGCCGCCTGGATGTTGCCAGCTAACTTCCCGGCCTTTTCAGAGTCACCCTTAGGCTTGCCTCGGCCGGGACGAAAATCGACGGAGTGTCGACTAATATTCGTGTTTATCGGTCCTGGGCACAACACCGAGGCACGGACATTGCTTTTCTTCGCCCGAAGTTCTCGCTCCACCGCAGCCATCAAAGCGACTACTCCATGCTTGGCTACATTATATGCGCCCATCATTTGCGACGAGATCAAACCAGCCATCGAAGAGGTGGCATTGATATGGCCGACGCCCTGCTCCTCTATGAGAGGCAGAAATGTTTTCACGGCGTAGATTGGGCCCCAAAGGTCGACATTGAGGATCCATTCCCAATCAGCCAGTTTAACGTTACGTGCTGACGTTGGAATGCCGACCCCCGCATTACTACAAACCACATGTACCGCACCGAAGCGGTCCATGGTGACGTCTGCTAATCGCTCGACGTCTTCAAGTTTCGACACATCACAAACCTGACACATGACAGAGGTGCCAGCCGCTGAAAACTCTTTTTCAGCGGCCTTTAACAGCTCTTCATCCAGATCCGCCAACACCACTTGCATACCACGCCTGGCAAAGGACCGGGCCATACCAAGGCCAATACCACTCGCACCACCTGTGATTACGGCGGTTCGTCCCAAAAAATCCTGCAAAATTTAGTCCTCGAATCAGTTAGTTGTGCTGGTCAGCATGGCCGCTTGGACATCACTAATCTCCTCTTCGGACCAATCCAGCCATTGTCTTAATACTTCCTCATTGTGTTCACCCAGATGCGGCGCCCCGGCTCTAACGTCTGCCTCGAGGTGCTTAAACTTATAGGGTGAGTCTGGAATCGGTCGCGTACCACCTAATCGGTCATCCACTTCAATAATAGAACCTCTTGCTTTAACAGAAGTCAGTTCACGCACATCAGATGCCGGCCGGACATCCCCCCAGGCAATATTCATTTTATCCAAAGCCACAATAACCTCTTCACGGTTACTACAGGTTTCGGTAAAGAAATGCCTGGCAGCCGCTCGACGCGATTCAATTTTTTCTTCCAACGAAGCATTCTGTAAGTCTTCCAGGCCATCACTGACCCCATAAACTGTACTGAGCAATTTCCAAATATATCTAAATTCACCAGCGAGCATCAGCAGACCACCGGCAGTTTCATGAACTTCATTGGTAACGCCAACCTTCAGCCCTTCTAGCGCACTATGCATACCGTCATTCGCCACAATCGTTGCGTCTACCATGGCGATCTCAACATGATCACCCCGGCCCGATTGTTGTCGCGCATATAGCACAGCAAGCAAACCTATAAGACCATGCATAGCGGCATTAGTGTCTGCGACAGAGAGCGGCAACTCAGCTGGGAACGCACCAGTTACCTCCGCTTGCCGAGCCACCAACCCGGTCTCGGCGTGGATAATCGGCGCGTATGCGGCGCGACGACTATCGGTGTTGTTCGCGCCGAAACCGGAAATCGACAACATGATGAGTCGTGGGTTGATTTCTGCCAATGTGTCATAGTCAATGCCTAATCGCTGCATGACATCCGGTCGAAAATTCTCGATAACCACGTCAGCCTGCTTCACAAGCGACTTAACGACCTGCACTCCTTTTGGGTGCCTCAGATCGACTGCAACGTTACGTTTCCCAGCGTTTTGCTGGTGATAGTAGCCGGAAATATCACCACGCTTCACGCCCCAGTGCCGGGTAACATCTCCTTCAGGCGGTTCAAGTTTAACAACGTCAGCGCCCAGGTCACTCAGCATACGTCCGGCGAAGGGCCCTGCCAGTACTCGAGACAGGTCAAGGACTTTAATCCCGGCCAGTGGATAGCTCATCTCCGGCTCCAGTTATTAATGAGACTCAACTGTGTTTCGGTGCAAGGTGGAAGTTTTGTTCCATTTTTTCGCGCACCTCGCCCTGACTTTCGAAGTACTGTCGAAAGCCACCGTTGTAATTACCGTCCTGGCGGCGCTGTTCGTTGCCCTCAAAATTGTAATAACCGGGCGTGCATTCCTCAGAACGATTGGTCTTGCCGCGGTGTTTTATGACTTCCTGAACCCACCACTCTTCTGCTTCGTCAGTCACATCAAGCGTGTGATGCCCGTTCCTGCGCACATGATCGATGCACTCGGCAATATGGTCTCCTTGGGTCTGTAGCATTTCGGTAAGGTTGAATTGGAACGACGCCTGATACCCACCCATGATAAACAGGTTAGGGAAACCCGCAGTATGAATACCCAGTAGCGTACGAATGCCATCGCTATACTTATCCTGAAGATTCACGCCTCGCTCGCCAACGATGTCGTTGTAGATGCCGGTCTGCTGAACCTCGAAACCCGTTGCGTAAATCAACAGGTCCAATTCGTACCCATGTCCCTTGAAGACTGGCCCTTGGGGACTGATCTCTGTAATACCTTCACCCTCAGTATCTACCAAATGAACATTAGGCAAATTAAAAGACGGGAGATACTCATTATGGAAGCACGGCCGCTTACACATAAACATGTACCAGGGCTTAAGTGCATTAGCTGTTGTTTCGTCGTCCACTATTTCATCGATTCGCCTGTGGATGCGCATCATGTAATCGATGTTAGCATTTTCCTGCTTCTTCAGTTTGTCTTCGGGTGAGATCGCACCTTTAGCAGCTCGTTTCTCCAGTGAATTTTCAACCGCAGCAAACAACTTTGATCGTCGTTTCGACTGCCATCCTGGCTCAAGTTTACGCGCCCAATTAGGGTCGGTTGGCCAGTCATCACGAATATCAATAGAGGATGGTGTTCGCTGGAACACATAGACTTCTTTCGCTGTCTTAGCCAACTCGGGCACAATCTGCACTGCACTAGCCCCGGTACCGATAATACCGACAACCTTGTCCTTCAAGTGTTCGAGGTTCTTACCTGTGTAATCGTAATCCCACCTGGATGTATGAAAAGAGTGACCGCTAAAGGAAGTCATTCCGCTAATTGTCGACAGTTTCGGTTTAGCAAGAGTGCCATTCGCACAGATTACAAATTGCGCACGCATCACATCGCCACGATCAGTGCTGACGTGCCAAAGCTGGTCTGTTTCGTCCCAGCGCGTCTCGGTAACGGTCGTATTGAAGACGGAAAGTTCGTAAAGATTATACTTGTCGGCGATCGCCTGACAGTGAGCGAAAATTTCAGGGCCACGTGAATAATGATTCACGGGCACGTAGTCCAGTTCATCGAGCAACGGCAGATAATCATAGCTCACGACATCACACGCGGCGCCTGGGTATCTGTTCCAATACCATGTGCCCCCCACATCAGAGCCACGCTCGACAATACGAATACTCTCGATACCGCGTTCTCTTAAACGCGCAGACGTCAACAGCGCAGAAAAACCACCCCCAATGAACAGCACTTCGACCTTGTCGGTAATTGGTTCTCTACCGGGGACTTCTTTTGCGTAAGGATCAATCGCATACTTTGCAAGATCACCGCTAAACTCCGATGTGGATTGATTAGTACCAGGAGGGCGATACAGCAATCGTAGATTTCGCTCCTCCTGAAACTTTTCTTTGATGCCATCGTAGTAGCTCTGGGGGTGTTTTGGTCTAGGCATTGCGAGTCGTCACCGGAACATTCAATTTGTCAAGAAACACTAAAGCTCTATATTTGTCAAACGGTATCATCTGCAACTAGTTCCGTTTCTGTCTTAAGCGATCGCGGAATCGCCGCATGCCGTTCAACCATCGCTCATAGTCATTTGCTTTATTGGCAAAGTACTTTGCGACTTCCATGTGCGGTAGAACCAGGAATTTCTCTTCACGAATGGCCCGGATGCAGTCATCAGCCACCTTTTCAGGTTCCAGAATGCCGTCCTGGGCTGCCTGGTTCGAGTTCGTTTTGTTCCCGCCGCTTTTACCTCGGCGCTTACCAAGAATATTGGTGCGCACCGCCTGCGGGCACAATACCGAGACGCCGATACCACGATCCGAGTAGTTAATAGCGAGCCACTCTGCGAGCGCAACCGCCGCATGCTTAGAAACGGCATAAGGCCCGGAATCCAGTTGCGTCAAGAGACCAGCCGCTGATGCCGTATTGAGCAGGTATCCGCCACCCCGCTCTATCATTCCGGGTATCACTGCTCGCGCTGCGTTCAAGTGTGCCCAAAGATGGACCTCCATCATTTTTCGCCACTGATCAGTTTCTAGATTCAGGCCACCGCCGAGCGCATAGCCTGCATTAGAGACAAAAATATCGACACCACCCTGCTCCACTTCAAGTCGTTCTACCAGACCATCAATGGCATTCTGGTCGGCAACATCCAAATGCACTGCAAACGCCTTTGCACCAATAAGAGCAGCTGTTTCTAATGCGGTATCGACATCAAGATCAGCACAGACAACAAATCTGGCACCTGCATCCACCAGCCGACAGGCCAGCGCACGTCCGATACCCGAACCAGCACCCGTTACAACCGCCAATTTCCCTTCGATATCCATCTGAATTTACCTCTACTACAAGTTTATTAAACGCCAGCAACATCCCAAACAGGACGCAGTTACTAAAGACATGGTGAAGAATCGAGCCGCACAATTACCACTTGAGGGGCGGTCAAATGATCGCGGGGTCACAAACACATCCTGTTCACGAAGTTTGTGCGGAAAGATCAAGTTGCCGCCTGATCTCATCATGTTCAGATTTATTTAATGGATAAGCTATGAGCGGCAGAAAAGCACAAAATAGCCCAAGGGCTGTACCCACCGAATAGGTTACCAGTAAGCCCTGCAGCGCCGCGGGATCGTTAGCGCCTCCAGGAACAAAATCAAACGCCAGCTCCAGAATAGTGAAACTCGCGCCTACCGCAAATGCGGCGCCAAGCTTGTTTGTGGTCGTCAAAAGCGCGAAGAAAAGCCCTGGCCGTTGCTGACCAGTCTTCAATTCGTCCTCATCGCTGATGTCTGCCATCATTGATCGGATTAGCGTAGGAGGAGCGCCGAATCCTGCGCCGAAAAGAATAGTAAAGCCCCAGAGCACCACAACATTTCCAGATTCCGCCAGCGGCAACAAGGCAAGGTTAATAACTGTCATATAGAGCAAAGCCACCTTCATCGCGTTATCCTTACCAACCGCATAGGCAAGCTTTAACCAAAGAGGCATAGCCAGAAAACCGGTCAGAAAATAAAACAGCAGCGCGATACTCGCGTGCTCTGGCAACTCGAAATACGCGGTGGCAATAAAAATGTAAAGAGCACCAGAAACCCCAATACCAAACCCCGCAGCCAGATCAGCAACCAGTAACCGCCACATCAACCGATTAGCAAACAGCACTTTGAACGCCTCCGGCCAGGGGATAGCTAGACCAGGCTTGTTGTGCGAATCAGGCACCCATAAAAGCGTGGGTATGGCGAGCAGCGGAAACAAAATCAGACAGAACCAGCCCATGCTGGCCACCTTGTTCGCCTGATCGGAATGCCCGGACAATTCCATCGCTGCCGGTATAGCCAGCACAATGGCCATACCGCCGATGACAAATATTTCGCGCCATCCAAACAGCCTGGACCGGTCATCGTAACTCTTTGATAATTCTACCCCCCAGGACTGGTGGCTGATGGCGAGCATCGTGTATCCCAGGTAAAGTAATATGAGCCAAAATGCCAGATAGAAACCAGAGACATTCACTCGGTTCGGCATGAAAACCATCCAGACCGACAACAGCAGAATCGGGATGGATAATGCTATCCAGTGTTTTCTGCGGCCCCACCTGGAGTCAAACTTGTCGATCACGATGCCCATAATGGGATCTGTGATGACATCCCAGATGCGCGCGATGAAAAACACCGTGCCAACAGTAACCAGTGATAGGCCCATACCTTCGGAATAGAACCGAGGCAGGTAAACAGCAATAGGCATACCCATCGCCGCCATTGGAATAGTGATGCCGCTATAGGCTGCCAGAATGGTTCGTGTCAGTTTAATAGCCAATGCTTTCTCTCAGACTCCTCATCCAAATAACACTAAAGAGCATGCACCCCTTCACATCTTTGGACCACAGACTTTCCACCGTCGCGTACTAGCAAAAATTAACTACAATGAGTATCTAACAGAATAGAGCCACTATCCAGCGCAGCCAACCTTGAGCTATTAGCACCGGTCTGTATTTGCAAAGGAACCCGGTAAGCACGCACACCGACTGTGCAGCCATGAATCGTTATGGAAGTGTCATATTCGATTTGACTGTGACGCTCGAAGCGGCAACAGAGTCGGTACAAAATCAGCGCCAAACTCGATACGCCAACTCGTTAAGGCAGATACCAGATCGGTGATGTCCATGCGCGTTCCTGTAATGTCGTTTCCGCGCCGGGAAATTCGTCACAGCGGTTTTCTTTTCGGCAGTGATGGGCTGACCAACGCAGCGTAGGGGTTTGCAGTACTCTTACGTACCAGAATGCTGGCGCTTTCGAATCGAAGTCTGGATCTTCCCAGGTCTCGCAGATATGCAGGCCGCCCTTTATTTCTTGCCAGACAGGAATGGTTGTTTCCCTGAGCTCTCCATCTCTGAACTCCCCCTTAATGATCTCGATGGATTGAAGCGGAATTTCGTCATACATGGCCTGTATCCGGAACTGCGGTGCCTTTCTGAGGTTCTTGAAACTGCCGCCCATAGGAACGCCATCACTATCATGCGCATCGCATGTAAGCGTATTTTTAGAACCCTGCAGTCTTAGTTGAATTCTTGGGCCACTGGTGGCGTAAACTTCCCGCCGCTTCAAGGCATCGAATATACTGTGACGAGTATTTTGTTCGGCCCAGACTGCTACGAGTCCTCCGGGATTCCAACTTTTCCTCACCATCGCCCTGTCAAGATCGCCGATACCAAAAACCGACCCAAGCCATTCGTCTTCCTCGACGAAACCACCTGTGGCGGCATGATTGTCTGTTGACGAAATAATACCGAGTTGAAGCGGGTTAATTCCCGTTTCACTATAGACTCCCAATCCTCTTGTTAGCAGCGCTCTAACGTAGCTGCTTCTCATTTTCTCCCATTCTTTCTCAGAATAGTCTTTAGGCTCTGCTGGGACTGAGCTTCGTGTCAGGTACTGCTGGAAGTTACAGTCTTCATCGGGTTGGCCAAATGCGTAAAGACATTCGCTGGAACCCTTTTCCTGATGTATTTCTACAAGACGCTCAAACTTGCCTCGCAACGCTCGCACTTCATTGGTTTCTGTCTCGACATCAAAGCTCCTGCCATCCCCCATATTAGTGTTGTGTGGAATCGCAATCGCTTCGCAACCATCTTCAGACTTACACTGATTGTCCAGTTCCTGCCAGAGCGCCAGCGGGTTTGGAAAGTGCATGTAATCAATAGCATCCGGTGTCACATTTTCGTCCCGAAAAATAACGTTCCGGTGGTTATGGCTATAGTCCGGTGTCGCCGACCACTCGTAACCGTTTAGCGCTGTAAAGTGGCAAGGGTCGTCTGCCGCGTTGGTTTGTTGTTGGATACGATCCCATTGGGACATTCTGCTGTTGTCGCAGTGTTCAGCATCCTTGGCACAGATGGGTGTTGGTTGGGGCGAGGCTTTGGTAATAGTCGGGATAACATACTCTGCAAAAACTTCCGTCCCGGTAATTCGCCCTGCTTTTTCAGTCATGATGTCGCAATACGGATCATCACTCCATTCGGGATCAGTGCAGATATAGAGCAGATCAAACCACTCTGCGTGATCAGTGACTGCCATAAAATCAAGCGGTCTATCCAGCTTTACCGAAAACTCATCGGTAAGGGCAAGTTCACCACCTCGGGCGAAACGATAGGCGTCAGCGGGAGTCTTGATTGTGCCGTAGCCCCAGGCGTCCAGGGAATAAGCAGTGTGAACGTGAAGGTCCCCCCAGTAGACCTGTTTCTGCCCGGGCTGATATCCAGCGCAGTGGCCGTCTTCGGCAAGAAGGGTAACGCCCGGGACGATGAAAGCAAGCAGCGCGACAATAAGTCTTTTCAATTTGCCCCCCGGGCGGTTCTAAAGTTACAAATTATACTTCAGAAAGACGCTGGTCGAGCGCGGGCGAACAGGCTGACCAAATCCCATCGAGAAAGCAGAGAAAATTGAACGCGATTGAAAATAGAACTCATCCGTTGCATTTCGAACGATGACACCCGCTTCCCATTGGTCGTCAGGACTAAAGTATCTGGCACTGACATTCAGTATCCTGTGGTCTTTTTCCAGCACCTCAGGAATGTTTTCGGTGCGGCTGTAGTAGTCATCTTTCATACTATAATCAGCACGTAGGGTAATCCCTGCGCCGTTCTCAAGCGGTATATCATATGCCGCGGTCAGAGCCACGGTATAGTCGGGCGTAAAGGGTAGATCATTACTCTTGGACAGAGTGATGCCGGATGAAACCAGGGTGCCTTTGAACGAATCGATCTCATCATCTAGCACACCCAGGTTTAATCCCAATCTTAAGTTATCCCCGACCAGGGCAGTCAACTCGAGCTCAAACCCTGAAATGGTTGCGCTACCCAGGTTGGCCTTGGAAGTATTGTCACCGACACCAGGCAAATTGGAGGTGGCAGAGATCTGCATATCCTCGTAGTCCATCTGGAAGAGCGCAAGGTTAGCGCGAGCGCGACCATTAGCGAAGGTCGTCTTGTAACCGAGCTCATAGTTCTTGACGTACTCGGGGTCATAGGTTGGCAACGGATTCGGCACGGCGCCGGTAAATCTGGCCGGGTAACCACCATCTCGATAGCCTTCAGAATAAGTAAAGTAGGCCATGCTGGAGTCGTTTGCATCCCAGGACAGACTAAACATCGGTGTAGCTTCTGATTCTGACAGATCACCGAACTGCTGGCTGAATGACAAAGGACGCTCGGTATCCATTACAAATGTCTTGTCGCTTTCTGTCCATCGCGAGCCGATGGTGGCATGCCAACGGTCAGTAATGTCATAGGTTAACTGGGCGTAGACAGCTTTACTTTCGTTGTCGATACGGCGTGCCAGATTTTGGAAAAAGAAGTTGGGCGGCGTGACGCCCAAAAAAGGTACATGAGCAATCTGGTTAAAGATATCTTCTAGTCCTTCTTCCTCAAAATAATACAGGCCAACCACGTAGTGCAGTCGGTCTTCCATCGCGAGGCCAGTGATTTGAAACTCTTGCGAGAACTGCTCTTGGCTGTACTCGGGGTGGGTGTTGGCGAAAACAATGTGTGGAGAATAGTCTAAGTCATTGAACAGAAAGATATCGAACTCTCGATAAGAAGTAATCGATTTAATGTTCAGGTCTCCGACTGTCCAATCGATCGTCAGGTTGGCCCCCCAGACTTCGATATCCTGATCGGCTTGAACTGGATTGCCATCAAAGTCCGTGAAAACACTATTGTTGGCATAGTCATCACCGGTGTTGTAAACGGGCCCGTAACAAGCAGGATTAGTCGCTTGACCCGTGGGCGAAGTGCAACTGCCGGGATCACCAGACCAGAAAACATTCCAGAAATTACCAAAAGCACCGGGTGCGCCTGGCCCCGCTGCTTGCTGGCCATTAAAGAAACCAATGCCGGCGAGCGGAACAGCAGCTCCCGGCGTGCTGGTGTCTTCAGAATAGTCATAAGAAAAGTCAACAGACAGGTTCTCGGAAATCTCTCCGCCAAGCTGCAGTCGCAGGCCCCAGACATCTTCGCTGCCAAGATAGTAGTCGTCATATTGCTCAGCTTTAACGTAGCCATCTCGCTCTCTTGAGAAAGCTGTTAGTCGACCACCAAATTGTTCACCCAGCGGTACATTGATGGTAACGCGTGCTTCCTCATGTCCCTCTTCGCCGACAGCCAGCCTGAAAGAGGCATCAAATTCAGTGCCGGGTTTTTTGGAGACCACGTTCACGGCTCCGCCGATTGTGTTTCGCCCGAAGAGCGTTCCTTGAGGGCCTCGCAATACCTCAATACGTTCTACATCAACCAGATCAAACGCGTTGCCAACCATACGCCCGGTAAACACGCCGTCCAGATAAATCCCTACGGCGGGGTCTTCAACAATAATAAAATCCGCCTGACCCATACCTCGGATATACACCGTGGGCGACTTGATACCGCTGGTGGGTTGGGCATTTTCGAAATGTACATTGGGTGCGATTTGGCCGACAGCATCAATGTTTGCGGCTCCGCGAGCGTCCAACTCTTCAGAAGACAGTACGGACACCGATGTGGGCACGTTTTGAAGACTCTCTTCACGTTTACGTGCGGTAACGATGATCTCCTCAAGCATCTTTTCACCGTCAGCCAGGGCAATATTCGGAACTGCGGTGATCAACACTATGCATGATAAAAAGCCGACGACGGCATTAGTATAAAAGGTGTTTCTATGAGGGGTGTTTCTATGAGGGGTGTTTCTGTGTACAGACATAAATCGCTCCGGAGCCATCTAGGGCCACTAGTGGATCAATTGCAGAAATTAGATAGGATCGTTGCTGGCTACCGTATTGATACCGCGTTACGGTTATTAACAGCCATGCAGTGAAACCCTTAGCCTTCTAGGTAATTATATTGTCAACTTGTTTGATTATAATTACAAGCTCTGAGTTTCACCGGGTATTTAAACATCGAGCCGCATGGTCCAATGAGCTCAAACACTGCACCCGGAAATAGAGCCGCTGTTAACCTTACCGCGATCTCTCTCAAGTTCTCGCGGGCGCAAAGGCAAAGACGCTCATGATTGCAACGCACTACAAAGTTGACTAGACCGAGCACTATCCGGGTGAATGCATAGAGAAGCGGGGCAGCAATACACGCCTACGAGATAACGAAGGGTTCTCTCCTTTGGGACCTGTCCTCATAGATATTGTCGAATGTGCACGATGGCACCAAAAGTGGGCAATTCAGAATTTTGGCCAAGCAAAACTCAAACACATATCTCGCTCCGGCCCAATGTTCAGGGTACCTGAGGAAAACTAATTTACGCGCCTTATTTAAAACGTTAGATAAATTAACAATGTCATACCACGTATCTGCTGGTCGATGGCAATTCTTACGAGCGCGATGGTGTGACACAGCAAGAACTTTGTCGCAGGTTGATATTACTGAAGCAACCGGAGTTAAAGACACCACGAGGCTGGCTTCCGCTGGATTAGTCAACCGATCGATGTTCGTGACAAGAGAAAAATAGTTACCCGGTTAACGCCGCATGCTCAAACCCTGAGAGACATCAGTCATTAGTCGTTAGTCGTTAGTCGTTAGTCGTTAGTCTATGCCAGAGTCAA
>Ga0206679_10001755_pt1 | contig 17816 bp, 12 predicted proteins | sample M110012015metaG_FD_155464 | JGI IMG/M metagenome (GOLD analysis project Ga0206679, IMG submission 155464) | Ammonia-oxidizing marine archaeal communities from Monterey Bay, California, United States - M1 100m 12015 | ecosystem: Environmental > Aquatic > Marine > Intertidal zone | place: USA... | reverse complement strand
TATTCAAATGACTTCCTCTCATTTAATAAGCCAAACTAATGCAACAGATTTTAATGCAAATGATTGTGATGGCACTGCTCATCATCTTTTTTCTGAATTAGATGCAGGAAAAATAATTGTTATTGCATGGGTAATGCCCTGTGCAACTTGCATTACAGATCCGTTGTCTGCATTTTATGATGTTCAATCCTATGCATCCAGTCATCCTGGCCAGGTTATTTTTTACATGGCTGATGATTATGCCAATACTGCTTGTTCATCTTTAGAAAGCTGGGCTGCAAATAATGGAATGGCTAACTGCACTAAATTTTCTGATGCTGCTGTAAATATGGGTGATTATGGGCAACCTGGAATGCCTAAAATTGTTGTTTTAGGCGGTACAGACCATAAGATTTATTATAACCAAAATAGTGCTTCACAAGGAATTGACATGGCTATCGACCAGGCTTTAAATGACATTACTTCAATTAATAGCAGAACTGATTTAAATTTAAACATCTCAACTTTCCCTAACCCTACAGACAATATACTTAACTTAAAATATCATCTAGATCAATCTAGTCAGGTTAACATTGAGATCTATAATATATTAGGAGCTAAAGTATCTTCATTTAAAACTGACCATCAAACTTCAACTGGAGATCATCTTGAAAAGATTAATGTAGCTAATTTAAAAAATGGAACCTATTTTTTAAAATTTAATACTAAAGAAATTGATCGTACCATAAAGTTTTCAATTTCTCACTAAATATATTAAATGCGATTTTTATTTTTTCTTTTCATTCTGCTTATTGCTAATCACATTCATGCTCAGGGCTGTTGCTCTGGTGGCTCTGGAATTCCGATTGCTGGCGGTGCTGCAACAGGTGTACTGAAACAGCATCAAATGGAAGTCTCTGGAAATTATCAATACATAAGGTCTAATAAATTTTATACTGAAAACCGTGATACTGCTGCATTATTTGACAACCTAAATAGTAACTATTTTTTTATAAGAACCGACTATGGCTTAACTGACAAATTAACATTATCGATTGCTGGTGGATATTTTTCAGGTAAATCTTTAATTGAACTGGAACAAACCGACACAGTTTCTTCAAGTGGATTTGGAGATCTGATCATTTTTCCACGTTTTGATGTCTACAATAAAACAAAAAATAAAAAGCAAACAGAAATAACCATTGGTTTAGGACTAAAAATACCATTAGGATCTCATTCGGATTCTAATTTAGTTTTTTCTCATCCAATTGCTGGAGACTTCTATACTATATCCCCACCTACAGTTCAACCAACCAATGGATCTTATGACATGATGTTCTATTCCTTTTTCTTTAGAAGCTACCAAAAAAGAAAATTTAGGGTTTTTGCCAATACTTTCTATTTTAAAAGAGGCTATAATTCATTGGGTCAAAAATTTGGTGACTATGCAAGTATTGGAGTTTTTGCTAGTAAAACTTTTTTTAGAAAAATTGGAGTTACTGGTCAATTAAAGGGTGAGTGGATAGGAGAAATGAAAGCCGCAAGAAACATAGACTTATTAGCCAGCTATAATATCGATCAAATATCTACAGGAAGTAGGAAATTGTTATTTGTTCCTCAAATTAGCTTTATTCAAAAATCAATGATTTTTTACATCACTAATGAAATTCCGCTCTATCAATTTGTTAATGGCACCCAAATAGGCTCACAACATCAGATTACTTTTGGATTTAATTATCGATTTATGCTCAAGAAAGGTAATGAAGTTTTAGAAGATTGTGAAACAGAAGAAATCCTTGAAAATTAATTTAAAAAGGTATTCCTACGTGCACACCAATACCTATATGCTGATCCTCTTCCTCTAATGCCCACTCAAAAAATGGACCTATATCGATTGGTCCCAAATGGAATTCCCTTACAACTTCAAAATGACATGCCCAATGGTATTCTTTTTCTAGATCACCCATATGCTCATGTTCTGCTATAACAAAACCAGGAGCTACACATATATGCGTTCTATAAGTAGGGCTCCATTGAAATACTGTACTAAATGTACGATGCTTATGATCATCAAAAACAGCCTCAAAACCTAATCCAGCACCAAATCTAGAATCTCCAATTCTATGTATATAATGCATATGAGCTCCTAGAGAAACTTCACCCTCTTTTAAATAAATTGTAGGTGATAAAGAAATCCCTAATTCATTTTTATGAAAGTGATCATGTTCATGATCATGTTCTTCATTTTCATGATCATGATCATTATCCTGAGCTAGAATTTGAAATGACAAAATCGTATATAATATAAAAAATACTTTTCTCATTATTTACTTTTATAAAGAGGGCAAATCTAAATAACTATTTCAAGATGTTATAAATTTTATATATTAATAAATTGTTAATTATCCTATTCTAGTAAAGAAGAAAACGACATCATGGTCATTAATGCAAATAATTATAAGTTTGATTGTAGAGTATCTGGTAATATTAAAGATGAATTAGTAATACTTCTTCATGGTTTTCCAGAAACTTCATATATGTATAAAGACCTAATTAAAGACATAAGCGACAGTGGATATTATTGTATTGCGCCTAATCTAAGAGGGTATTCAGAGGGCGCAAGACCTCAAGGGAGAGATAATTACACATTGGACAAATTGGTTAATGATGTATTAGAAATGATCAATCATACTGGAAAAGAAAAACTACATCTTATAGGTCATGATTGGGGAGCAGTGATTGGATGGCAAATCGCTCATGATTATCCCAACAAATTATTAAGCTGGACTGCTCTCTCAGTTCCTCATACAAATAGTTTTTTTAATGCTATTCTAAATGACAAAGAACAAAAAAAGAAAAGCTATTATATGTGGTTGTTTCAAATTCCTATTCTGCCTGAGTTTTGCTTAAAATTCATGAACCTAAAAATACTTAGAGGTTTGTGGTCCTATCATAGCAAACAAGAAATAAATGATTACACACAAACCTTAAAACAAAAAGGTGCACTTACTGCAGCACTGAATTATTATAGAGCCAATTTTAAACTAAAGCGATTAGCAAAAAAAGGACAAATTCTTGGAGACATCCATGTGCCTACCCTATTCATATGGGGAAAACATGATACTTCAGTTGGTTCTTCAGCTGCTAAAAATTCTTATGCTTATATAAAAGCCGATTACCAATTTTTAGAACTAAAAACTGATCACTGGATAATACAAAAAAAATATAATGAAGCTAAAAATTCAATTCTTGAGCACCTTAATAGTAATAAAGTCTCTAATTAAAATTATTCTTATCTTAGATAAGTCCTAAAACTGCTATCAAAGACTAAACCCTTAATAAAAATTGCTATGAAAAAATTAGTTTTAATTTTCTTATTGATACCTTCATTTTTTTATTCACAAATGGATTCTGCATGCTATTTAATTCCTGATGTAGGTCCATGTTTTGCTGCAATTCCAAAATATTATTACGACCAGAATACACAGCAATGCGAAACCTTTTTATGGGGAGGATGTGCTGGTGTCGTTCCTTTCAACACTCTTCTAGAATGTGAATCTAGCTGTGGGAATTCTTCTACAAATTGCACCAATCTACTTCTTAATCCTGATGCAGAATTAGGTTTAGTAGATTGGAATTTTTCAACTGGAACAGGGACAGATTGGGTGATTCAAGGAAGTTCTTTTGGTAGCTCTAGTTTTGTCTCTTCCTATAATTGGTCTACAAAAAATCAAACCATTGACCTTCTTGCCAATGGATTCAGCACTACCTATTTAGATTCAGAACCATTATTATATGTTCAAGAAATGTATACTGGTCATACAGTTGACTTCAGTGATCAGTATTATTTACATGTAGAACTTAGAGATGCTTCTGGAACAGTTTTAGCCTCTTTTGATGATGGCACTCAATCTAATCCTTTAATAGCTGACACTTCATGGAAAACTTCAAACCATGTTTTTTCTTCTTACGGACCAGGATTGAGAACAATATATATAGAATCTGGAGGAAATGATGCTGAATATTGGGCTGGTTATTACGGAACAAAAATAGATGAAGCGGAGGTTAAATTTATTACTCAAGGAACTGACACTCAAATTGCATGTAACAGCTTTACTTGGATTGATGGAAACACATATACATCAAATAATAATACTGCAACCTATATGCTCACTAATTCATCTGGATGTGATAGTCTTGTAACGCTAGACCTTACCATAAACACATTAAATAATGTGATTATAAATAACTCCCCTACTTTATCTTCTAATACTGCAGGCGCTATCTATCAATGGCTAGATTGTGATAATAACTATGCTCAAGTTAACGGAGCAACCAATCAAAGCTTTACAGCTACATCAAATGGTAATTACGCATTAGCATTAACTTACAATAATTGTACTGATACTTCTGCATGTGAGCCAATAAATAATGTGTCTATTTTAGAGAACTCATTTAAAAAGGCTCCCAAAATATTTCCAAATCCAACATCGGGAAAATTAACTATTGAATTAGATGATATTTATGATAAAATCAACTTGACCTTAAGAACAATAGAAGGTAAAATCATCTCTTCAAATAATGTAACCTTCAACAATACTATAACATTAGAAATAAAAGAAAAACCTGGCATTTACATCATTGAAATTTCTAACAATGAAGATAAATCTGCCAGGCTTAGAGTTATTAAATATTAAATTCTATTTAATATCGTCAGCTACTTTGTTGGATACTACCTTATCACCAAATCTCTCGTAATTAACCAGCCAAGCTGCTGCATTTTTTACATATCTCCCTGTTCCTGCCGTATCCCAATTGCAATACAAGCGTGTAAACCCTCCATCTAAGATCAAACGCTTGCCTTCTTTCTCATAAACAGCTGTCACTAAATTATTAGCTGATCCATATATAATTGGTGTTAAATCTTTAGATTCTGATAAAGTTGCAATAGTAATTCCTTCATATACATATTGTAATCCTGTAGTGATCAAATGATTGGGCATTACACCTGCTTTTTTCTCTTCCATCTGTAAATTCACCACCTTATTACCCATTAAATTACCATTCATTTCTACTCCGATTAATGCTTTTGACACATAATTAGCATCTGCATAATAGGGTTGATTATCCCCCCATATATAAACACCCTTTCCACTATCAAAGAACTTTTTGATAATCTTTAAATGCTCATCATTTAAATGACGAGCCTGATCTGAGATGATCCAGAGCTGGCAAGATTTAGCCAATGCTTCTTCTAGGTCCTTAGGCTCTGGTGCTTGATTCAACCACCTGTATACAGAAAATCCTTTTTCTTCCAATGCTTTTTTAGGAAGTGAAAAATTAAATCCTCCTCCAGTATAAAAATGAAGCACAGCTATGGTTTGTCCTTCAAATGCACCATCAACAGCAAGGTCGTATTGGTTTCCTCTAGCATTTCCATAGCTATCTGATGCTACAGCTCTTTCTTCATATCTTATCTCTTCTATACCTGTATCTTCATCTAGATACTGAATGGGAACACTTTCAGTTATAACATTTTTAGAAGCATGCTTTGTATATTGGGCTGAAGCTCCTGTGGAAAATAATAATCCCACTCCTATCAGCAGGGTGAATAATTGATTTCTTGTTTTCATAATTGTATGTTTTTAATTTTTTCATTCCATACATTCAATAATCAATAACGTTCAAAAAAAATTTAAAAATTATTTTAATTAAAATTTTTGAACCGATCAAAATGAGACTTGTATTAGAGTATATAATTTAATCTACAAGTCATGAAAAAAACAATACTCTTTACTTTTATATTATTAACCGGACTTATTCATCTAAATGCTCAATCATTAAAAGGGAATACAGCTCTTAAAATTAAAACTGAAAGTCATTATTCTCATTTACCTATTCATAATAGCAGTTCAAAGTCTAAGGCCATGAAATATGGAAATGTAGCAGTCTATGACAAAGACAATAATTTAATAAGGTCTGTTTTAACTGATGAAGATGGAAATTATGAATTGGATCTTGCAGATACAGGCACTTACACCATAGAGGTTAAATATGCTGGTTATGAAACCATAGAAGAAACCATAGAAGTGTTGAATGATGTTGAAGTTGAAGCTGATTTTTCATTATCTAGAGATGAGCTGAGAAAAGAAAGAGTACTTTCTGAAGTAGTCTATTCTATGGATGCAGGATATGTTGATGGAGAGGTTTATTTATCTAGTAATAATGCTCAGCTTAATACTAACGATTATGGAAAAGGACTGACAGCAGGAGAGATCAATGACTTTGGTAAGTGGAATCTCTGGAATGATTATCTAAACAATGAATTATCCACTTACCAACAAACTTGGAAGCTAAATCCTCAAAACAGATATGTAGTGCAATTGACAAATGATGAAAAAAGCCCCTTGGTAGGAGCTAAAATTCAATTAATTAATTCTGTAAATAATGTAATCTGGGAATCGAAAAGCGATAATACCGGAAAGGCAGAGCTATGGGGTTCTTTAGATGGAAAAGAAGCAGAAGTCAAGCATATACTTATCGATTATTTTGGAGTTACCAAGACCATTAGAAATCCAAAAACCTTTAAAAAAGGAATTAATACCCTTAAAATGAATTTAAGCTGCGGTGCCTCTAATTTAGTTGAAATTGCTTTTGTAGTAGATGCTACAGGAAGTATGAGTGATGAAATTAATTTCATAAAAAGAGACCTAAATAAGATCATGTACAATGCTCAGAACTTTTACAAGGATGTTAGCATTAAATATGGTAGTGTTTTTTATAAAGACAGTACAGAAAATTATATTACCAAACACAAAGATTTCACCGATGTGTTGTCGGAAGCTTTGGTTTATATAGATGAACAATTTGCAGGCGGAGGTGGAGATATGCCAGAAGCTGTAGATGCTGGATTAGATGTTGCTATTAATCAATTAAGCTGGAGTGAGGACACTAGAAGCAAATTATTATTTCTTATTCTAGATGCCCCAGCACATAACGATGAAAAAGTCATTAAAAGAATAAACGAACTTTCTAGAAAAGCAGCAAAAAAAGGAATCAAAATTATCCCAATAACTGGTAGTGGAATCAATAAATCAGGAGAATACTTAATGAGAGCGTTAGCATTAAGTACTAATGGAACTTATCTATTCTTAACAGATCATAGTGGTATTGGAAGTGGTCATATTGAACCAACTGTAGATGAATATGACATCAAATTACTTACTGAAAGGGTAAGCGAAATAATCAAAGCTAATATCTATTATCCAAAATGTGAAGAAGATATACCTGAATTTGATATGAATTATCCAGATAGTGTAGTAACATTCACTATGGAGCATGGCCAAATATATGAGGACCTGTTAAATCAAGACACTCTTAATAATGAAGAAATCAATAAAATAGAATGGAAATATTACCCAAATCCAACTAGAGACTATGTTACCATTGAAAGTCCTGAAATAATTGAATTTATCTATTTAACAGACCTATCTGGTAAGATCTTACAACGAGTTAATTTTAACGATAGTCATAAAATAACACTCTTCTTAGGAGATTACCCTACTGGAATCTATTTATTGAGGTATCCAATAGGTAAACAATGGGTTTCTGGAAAGGTAGTATTGGTGAGGTGATTTTTATATCTCACTTGAGATCCTAATAGCTTCCATCAGTAAAGCAATTTTCTTGTTGCTTGAATCTGACACATTAAATACAACATACATCTTTCTTAATGAAGAGCTAACACCCTCTAAGCTTAATGAGACCTCTTCTGCAATCTCCTTATTGCTTATTGAAGGATTTAATAATAACACATTTAGTATCATCCATGAGGATTCTCCTAATTTAGCATCAATAGCTAGTTCTAATTTATTTTTATCTAGTTCTAGATCATTTCTTATTTCAGGTTCAGTAAAAGATTTCGCAACTCCTTTCTGTTTTAGTCTCTGTATTTCATTAAGAAGTTTTACACGTTCAATTTTTGTGAAATCTGATTTTTTCTTAAAATAAATCAACAAAGAAAATATTATAAATAAAATTATTGTAATAGACATATAAAACAATAAGGTTAGATCTCCTTTAGCTCTATCAATTTTTTTGTTATTTGCATTTAAATCTTTTAAAAGTCTTAATTGTTCATTTTCATATTTTATTCTCTCTAATCTCTTCTTTTCAAAACCATAATCAATTCCAATATCTCCTAATTTAATAGTGTCATTACAATTAGCCCTTACACAATATAATGAGTATATGGTATTAAATTCAGAAAGATTATTATCCATGAAAGTGAACTTATTTAGACCATCATTATCAATATTAATAATTGTCAATGTATCATCATTAACAGTTTCATCAGTTTTTAAGATTATAATTGAGTTCACTCCAGCAACTTCACTTATACTCCAATTAATATTTATTAAACTATCTAAAAAAGAAAACTCAAATTGAGATAATAATGTTTTTAATGTATTATTTTCATTAAATGAAGATCCTAATGTGAACTTAGTTCCATTTTTTAGCTGGGTTATATTATTAAAAATTATTTTACTTCCATCCTTGACATCATTAACTGGAATTGGTTCTTCATTAGAATAAAGGCCATCATTATCAGCATCAATTAATAAAAATAAATTTAATGGATTAATCTTTGTATATGTAGACAAGTCAAATTGAATATTAATAGGCCCAACATCTACCTCATTTCCTTCTAAATCAACCTCAGCAACCTTCCACTCTCTTTTTAATCTATTAGTAACCCCTTTAGGAACATCAATTGAATTATTCTTATCGAGAGAAATACCATTATGCGACCAGATCATATATTCATCAGGATTAAGGTCTAATGGGTTTTTAATAGTGACCATCCCATCCCCACAAGCATCGATTTGCATACTATTATCTTCAGCCATTCCTATACCAGCAAGACCATAATTATAATTTCCATGTATAGAATCATCATAACAATAAAGATCCTCTTCAATATCAATATTATATTTTGAGGAAAGGTAATTATGGATCAACCTTCTTTGAATTAATGTATTGGGCTCATTAAACATAATTATTTCATTGATCTCACCATCTAAAAATTCTCCTGTCCATCCTATCCAAAAACTATCATCATTTTGATCTATCTTACCATTATGCTTCTTTTCACCAATACATTTACCTTTATTAAAAAGTTCTATATTTTCAGCTAAATGATGATAGCTCAAAAGCTGATCTTCATTAAATTCAAAAGGAGTTCTTATAGAAAATTTTTCATAATTATTCGAAAATGCAATAATTTCCTTATAATTATCAAATCTTCCTATTCCAAAGCCATCATTCCAGCTAGAACCTGATTCCTTTATTATAAATCCAGCCCAAGCATCACTTTTGGATCTAATTTTACCCACAACATAAATAGAAAGTTCATCACATTCAATGCTGTTATTAGAGTTTATAATTAAATATTCATTTCGATTTGCAGTAAAATCTAAAGTAAAATCATTATTTCCTTTAGATTTTAAAACAGGGCCTAGTCCGGCATCAATCAGAGCATGATTTTTATAACCAGAATTATCTAACCATAGACCAACATGAGAGTTAGTATCTTGTTTTACATCATTAGCATTTAGCCATATAACTAAAGAGGAATTTTTATTAGTACTACCTATACCTCCTGGTCCATTTTGTGAAAATGAACATATTGGAAGTAAAAGAAGTAATATTAGTTTTTTCAATTTATGGATAAAATTTAATTTTTATTCCAAAAGTAATAATTAGAAATTTCCCAGGAACAGTGTTGAACCATATAATTACACGGAAATCCGTGTGATTTCCCGTGTTTAATTCAAATCACGCTACTCCGTGGCTATATATAATCTAAAAGGCAGAAATTTATGTTAATTAATTAATAATAAACTTTAAATGACTATCCTTATTTTATCTACCCCTTAGATTATTCAATTTGAAAAATTTGAATATACATTTATGCTCAAAAATTTCACTAGTAATTTTAAATAGGGATGGTCATTTTTATTAAGTTTATCACTCAATATACACAATCCAAAATAATTTTTGATTCAATTCTTAAAAAGAATTATACAAGTACCTAAAGGATTCTGAGCATCATCAATCTATTTTAATACCATTTCAAAAGATATCTTATAAACGAAATTTAAGCTAATAAACCCTTTGGGAATTATTGGCAATAGAGTTAATACTATCTTTATCCAAAAGAAATTGAATGAAATTTTCAATTATAGAACAAAAACTTTAAAAAAGTTTTTTGAAATTCACTAAAAAGAACAACAACCATTTTACATCTTTACAGTCATTGAATATTAAATTTACTAATGCTGACCTGTTAAATAAAACAATGAAAAGTATTTCTCTAATTATTTTATTGATTATATCCTGCTCTTTTTATGGTCAGCGTGAGATCTGGGCTAACAAAAAAACAGAAGACATCATATTAGATGGATCTCTTAATGAAAAAGACTGGAATTCAGCTAATTGGACCAGTAACTTCACACAGATGAAACCCTTTCCCGGTAAATCACCTAGTCAAAAAACAGCAGTTGCTTTGATTTATGATCAGGAAGCTATTTATTTTGGTGTTAAATGCTATGATAACCCTGATTCAGTATCGCGTGTTTTATCTATACGTGATGATTTCAATCCTAACTTAGACCTTTTTGCCATATTTATAGACACCTACCAAGATCAACAAAATGGATTTTTCTTTGGAATTACCAGTAGAGGAGTACAGTTAGATGCCAAAATTTTTAATGAGGATTACAACGACTTATTAAATTTAGTATGGAATAGTAAAACCAAGATCAGTGAAAACGGATGGTTTGCAGAGATAAAGATTCCTTACTCAGCATTAAGGTTTCCAAAAAAACAAATTCAGACATGGAACATTAATTTTGGTAGACAGATTAGTAGATATAGAGAAGAAAGCACCTGGAATCCAGTGAATCCAGACCTGGAAAATTACTTGATTGAAAGTGGGGAAATTATAGGAATAGAGGACATCACACCACCTCTAAGGTTAGCAATGATCCCCTTTTTATCTAATTATGTTAATTTTTCAAAAGGAGAGGAAACTGTCAATTCATTTAATGGAGGAATGGATGTCAAATATGGAATCAATGAAGCTTTTACACTAGATGTTACCTTACTACCAGATTTTGGGCAGGTTGTATTCGATAATCAAATACTTAATATTAGTCCATTTGAGATTCAATTCAATGAAAACCGACAGTTCTTTACTGAAGGAACAGAGCTCTTTACAAAATCTGATCTGTTCTATAGCAGAAGAATTGGCATTCAAACTCCTTCTAAAGTATATGAAAGTCAGCTCAATGAAAATGAAGAGCTCACGGAAATCCCAACCTCTGTTCCTCTAATAAATGCAAGTAAAATATCTGGAAGAAATAAAAAAGGATTGGGGATTGGTGTTTTTAATGCAATTACTGCTGAACAACGCACAAATGTTTTTAATACTCTAGATAGCGCTAATAGGGAAATTACAATAAGTCCTTTAAGCAATTACAATGTCTTGGTCTTAGATCAAAACCTTAAAAACAATGGTTTTATCACTTTTACTAATACCAATGTAATGCGATCTGGAGATTTTTACGATGCCAATGTTACAGGATTAAACACCAAGTTTAACACAAAAAACAATGACTATTTCCTTGAGACATTTGCTGTAGTATCCAATCAAATTGAAAATAGCAACAATTTAACTGGTCATAGCTGGGGAGCCGAAGCAGGTAAACAGAGAGGACAGCTGACTTTTGGTGTTGAGTATTATGAGGAATCTGACACCTACGACCCAAATGATCTTGGTTTTTTAAGGGCCAATAATAGCAGATCTACTGAAGTCTATATTGGATACAGGGATTTTAACCCCAAAATTAAAAATCTAAATAAGTTTTTTAGTGAATTCTCAATTACTAATGAAAGGTTATATGCTCCCAACCTTTTTGGAGTGAATTATTGGAGTGGTAATGTTACTATGATAAGTAATTCATTCAATGCTGCAGGTATCAAGTTAAATGGTACAATTAATGAAAGTAACGACTATTTTGAACCAAGAGTATGGGGAGAAAAATTCATTCGACCAGTATGGACTAGTATGCGAGGATGGATCTCTTCTAATTACCAAAAACGAATTGCAGCAGATGCAGGTTTAGGTTATGTAGCTGTTGAAAGAAATGATTGGTGGGAATGGAATTACAATCTTGAAATGAGATTCAGAATTACCAACCAAATATTTCTAATTCATAGATGGGACCAATCTTTGCAATATAACAGCGAAGGGTATGCTGTTGATTTTACTGAGCCCATAGAAACTTTTAATGGAATATTATTTGGCAACAGAGACAGAATCACATCTACTCAATCTATTGGAATTGATTATACCATTACCAATCGTATTGGGTTGACTTTTAGATTGCGTCATTACAATGCCAAGGTGTTATACAATGATTATTATGAATTATTGGACAATGGAAGGTTAAGCTTGTTAGAAAGCTATTCTGGACAAGATGCTTATGGAAACTCGGCTTACGACATCAACTACAATGCTTTTACTATAGATATGCTATTTCAATGGGTATTTCTTCCTGGTAGTGAGCTTAATTTTGTATGGAAAAATTCTATTTTCACTTCAGATGAAAACGTCAACAATGATTATTGGTCTACACTCAACAATACACTTAGGAATGGCCCTGTAAATACACTTTCCTTAAAATTGATCTATTGGTTAGATACTCAGTATTTGAAAAAGAAAAATAAATTAAAATAAATGTCTTGCTGATTTAGTTAATACTTTAAAATCATACAATGAAAATCAATTTCATATTACTTTTAAGCATATTTACTTTACATTCATGCAATGCTCAAACCCCTTCAACTAACAATGAGATGAAAAAATACAACTCGCTATCAGATGCTGAGAAACATGTTATTCTTCAAAAAGGAACAGATAGAGCGTTTACAGGAGAGTATACAGACAATTTCGATAATGGATTATACATATGTAAACAATGTAACAATCCTTTATACAAATCTGAAGATAAATTCCATTCGAATTGTGGTTGGCCAAGCTTTGACGATGAGATTGAAGGTTCAGTAAAACGCATTCAAGATGCAGATGGCTTAAGAATTGAGATCATTTGCAATAATTGTAATGGGCATTTAGGACATGTTTTCCTAGATGAAGGGTTTACAGATAAACAAACAAGACATTGCGTAAACACTTCTTCCCTCCTATTTATTCCATCCAATGAAGTTGAAAAAGCTCCAAAAGTCATTAAATAATTGAACGTTATACACACCCCTTATTTTCTAATTACTTTTTAAATTATATTCGAATAAAAATTTAAATATGGCCATTAAAAAAATAGTTTTTCTTTTGCTTTTAGTAGTTGCTTCAAATAGCTACGGACAATGTAAATTTAAAATCGATAGGATAACAAAAAAAGGAGATACTATAATATCTACAAAAGATATCGCTATATATTCGGATGGTGATGGAAGTTATACTATCACATTTACAAAAAAAAATTCGGATTACTTTATAGCCTTCAGAAAAGCTTATAATTCAAAAGAAGTGATAATGGTCAGAAAAAATATGACCTTAACATTAACCAATTCCAACGGAGACAACATATCATTAGTTTCTCAAGAAGAATATTCGACTAATGAACTGTATAGTGCTGGAGAGAGCAGCGTAATTATTGCAAGATATCCAATAGACAAAAGCAAACTGAAAATGATTGCTGAATATTCGATAAAGGAATGCTCATTTCAAACAGCAAAAAAAACTTGGACCTTCTCTCCCAAAAACAAAAAGAAAATAATTAGACTACAAGAAGGTGCAACATGTATTATAAATAGATGAAAATGAAAAATTTGAAATGTTTAAATTAGCATAAAATGTATAAATTATATCTAAACTTCATCATTCTCTTATTCACTAGTTCAATTATAGCTCAACACCAGATTGGGCATTATAATATCACATTCCAGGATCCAGACAGAAACAATAGAAATATTGAAACAGAAATTTATTACCCCTCGACTTCAACTGGTAATAACACACCCATTGCAGCTGGTCAATTTCCTGTAATTGTTTTTGGACATGGTTTTGTAATGGCATGGGACGCCTACCAGAACTTATGGGAAGAATTGGTACCCAATGGTTATATAATGGTGTTCCCTAGAACTGAAGGAAATATATTCTCTACCGATCATCAACAATTTGGATGGGACCTACAATTTTTGGTTACAAAAATTCAGGATGAAGGCAATAATAGCTCGTCTCCTATATACAATGGTGTTGCGAATAATACAGCACTCATGGGACATTCTATGGGTGGAGGCGCCTCTTTTCTGGCTGCCGATTCTTTATGTGTTAATGGAAATGTCCAGCTTAAAACAATCATTGGTCTAGCACCTGCCGAGTCAACCTCTAATGGGGTTTCTTCTATTAATTCTGCAATTAGTGTTACAGTTCCTTCATTAGTATTTTCTGGAAGTCAGGATGGAGTCACTCCACCAATTGATCATCATATTCCTATTTACAATTCAATCTCTGCTGACTGTAAAACATACATTTCAATAGCTGGTGGAGGACATTGCTATTTCGCTAATTCTAATTTTAATTGTGATTTTGGTGAAAGCACTTCATCAACTGGAATTTCAATCTCTAGAGCAGAACAGCATGCGGTAACATTCGATTTCCTTAATCTCTGGCTGGATTATACATTGAAAGATGATTGCGATGATCTTTCTACCTTCCAGGATTCTCTTACCACATCCAATAGAATCACCTACAATCAATCCTGTCAGCTAAATCCTACAGCCAATATTACTGAAAGCGGAGGAGTTTTAACTTGTTCTATTACAGGAACTGGATATCAATGGTACTTGAACAACAATCCTATTGCTGGGGCAAATAGTATTAATTACACCCCTACAGTGAGTGGAATTTACACAGTTGAAGTTGATTTTTCTAATGGCTGTCCAACCCTATCGCCCCCCTATTCTTTCTCTTTAACTTCAGCTAATAATAACTATAATTTCAATCAAAAGGTTCACCTTTATCCTAATCCAACTTCTAAAAGCATCAACCTAGAAATAACTACTCTTTATGATGAAATTATTATTAAGGTGAGAGACCTAACCGGAAAGTTGATTACTACTAAAAAATATTATTCTACAAATAATATCACTTTTGAAATGGATCAAGCTGCTGGTATTTACATTGTTGAAGTGGCTAACATTACAGGTGATTCTGTTGAATTTAAAGTCGTGAAAAGGTGAATAAAGAAAATAAAAAAGCCTACCGTGCATCTCTAAGTAAGGAAGACTACCAAAAACTCACCGGATTTGATGGGGATTGGCGAGATACCTGGTGGAACGATGAGTTTTTGGCAATGATGTCTCAGCAATGGAAACTCGATCAGGTTCAGACGATACTAGACGTTGGCTGTGGACTGGGACACTGGGGACAACGTTTGATGCTGCATGTAAACGACAGTGCAACCATGTATGGTATAGACCCTGAAGCCGAATGGTTAAAGGGCGCGCAAGAGCGAGCTGTAAAACTAGGACTAAGCAATCGATCAGAATTTAAAGTTGCCTCAGCAGAATCTCTTCCATTTGATGACAATAGCATGGACTTAGTAACCTGTCAGACTGTTCTAATACATGTAGCAGATGCAAAAACCGCAGTGCAGGAAATGATAAGGGTATTAAAACCAGGCGGTCTTTTTCTCTGTGCAGAGCCTAACAACTTTGGAAGTACTGCAGCACAATATGTAGAAAAGCCATTAATGGAATGGGATGATCTTTCCGACTTACTTGAACTGGAATATATTTGTTCAGTGGGTAAATTCAATGTTGGTGAAGGACATCAGTCGGCAGGACACCTTGTACCTGCTATTCTTTTCGAATCTGGCTGGAAGGATGTACATGTAAACACAAATAACCAATGTGCACTTATCAATCCCCCTTATTCCGACCTGGGTTCAAAAACCTATATTCAATTGATGCAAGACACCTGGGACAAGGGAGCTGCAATGGTGCTTGGGAGTACTGAGGAAAATTGCAGGCGATATTATCTTGAAGGGGGTGGTGATAAAAATAAGTTTTCTAAGCTTTGGGGTCTAGCAAGGCAGCAGCTGAAGATAACTTTAGAGAAGATCAATGATGGTACCTTTGTAGCTCCCGGTGGACATATACATTACCTGGTCTGGGGTCATAAAGAAATTGACTAAAAGTAAAATTCAACGTAAAATATTTCAGTAAAAGGGATTTGCAGGAAACTTACCATAACCTATGGTAAGCTTTGTTGTTTGTTTGTATGTTTACATAATTAAAAAAACAAAAAAAAAGGTCTAAAATGAATCTTGTAAAAAACAACACCAATTCGACACCTATTCTTATGAGGCAAAAGTTTATTAAGCTCATACTTTTGTTTTTTATATTCCATTGTATCCAAATAAATTGTATTGGACAAAATCCAAACCCTAGCTCATCGCTTGATGCAACAATTCAAAATGAAATGAGTATTCGACATTTCCCTGGAGTTTCTACAATAATTGTAAAAAACAACGAAATTGTATGGGTAGAATCCTACGGATATGCTGATATTGCTAATTCGATACAAGTAGAAGACACAACAGCATTTCTACTAGCTTCTGTTTCTAAATTATTTACTGGAACAGCAGCCATGCAACTACATGAAGCAGGAACTGTCGATCTAGATACTGACATCAACAGCTACCTCCCTTGGACAGTTGAAATTCCAAATTTTAACAATGATGCTATTACTATTCGTCAATTAATGACACACACATCTTCTATAAAAGACAATTGGGGAGTAATGAGCTCCTTTTACGGCTATCCGGACCCAACCATTACCTTAGCCAATTGTATGGAAAGCTACTTTCCAACATCAGGCTCTAATTACAACGCTACTGGTAATTTTATAAATTCAGCTCCTGGGAGTTCTTACCAATACTCCAATATGGCTTCTGCACTTAATGGGTATGTAGTTGAAGTAAGCGCAGGTGTTCCTTTCGATGATTATTGTGATAACAACCTCTTTAATGAACTTTGTATGGAAAATACGGCATGGCATTTTTCTGATTTCAATCCAAGTCAAGTTGCTATACCATATTCTTATCAAAATAGCAACTATACACCTCATAGTCATTACGGTTTTGCAGACTATCCAAATGGTCAATTAAGAAGTACTGTTCTTGATATTGGTAATTTTATGATTGCTTTTCTCAATGGAGGTACCTTAGGTAGTAATTCGATATTAAGTCCTACTACTGTAAATGACATGTTGTCTTTTCAAATTCCTATGCTGGATACAACTCAAGGGCTTAACTGGTACCGCACTAAACTTTATTATAGCGGTGGAGAAGCAATGCTATGGGGCCATAGCGGAGGAGAAAGCGGAGTAAATACTCATTTATTAATTGATCCATTTAATGAAGTAGGCGTTTGTGTTTTAACTAATGGAGAAGGCGATGGGCTTTACATTTGCGATGCTTTATATGATCATGCTTTAAGCATGAATGTTAACAATAGTATTATACCCAATTGTTCCAATACAGTTGAAATCTCCGAACTAGAAGATCAAAAAGAAATTTTAATTTATCCAAATCCAGCTAAAGATTTTATCAACGTTGAAATAGACATAAACGAAGATACTCAGTATAATATATATTCAATTTCTGGAAAACTGGTTTTATCTGGATTTGTTAATTCTCAAAATAGAAACATAAAACTGCCCAACCTATCAGCTGGACTTTACATCTTTA
>Ga0206679_10001753_pt1 | contig 17826 bp, 11 predicted proteins | sample M110012015metaG_FD_155464 | JGI IMG/M metagenome (GOLD analysis project Ga0206679, IMG submission 155464) | Ammonia-oxidizing marine archaeal communities from Monterey Bay, California, United States - M1 100m 12015 | ecosystem: Environmental > Aquatic > Marine > Intertidal zone | place: USA... | reverse complement strand
TATTGCTATAGTTCCAAATAGCAATCCTCCTTTACCTATTACTGTTAGTTCAGTTCATCCTGGATACAATTCTCAATATTATAATTCAGGAAATACAACTATTTCTTATAATGGATATACTGATGTATTTACAGCAATTGCAGTTGTGCAACCTTGTCAAACATATCATATTCGTTTAGCAATTGCAGATGGTTCAGATGATTGGTTAGATTCAGGAGTCTTTTTGGAAGCAAATAGTTTCTCTGCTACATCTGCAACGATTGATACAAATAGTATAAGTATTGTATCAGACACATTATTTGTTGAATGTATAGACTCTTCACTAGTTTTAGAAGTTGGTTTGAATAATCCGAACTATTCTATTTTATGGAATACCGGACAATCTTCATTATCTATTCTGGTAGGTCCAGGTCAGTATTTTTATACAGCAACAAATGGAAATTGTGTTTTGTATTCTGATACAGTTGCAGTTTTTAACCAAACAAGTATTGTGGAAGACACGATTGTCACTCAAATTTCATGCTTTGGATTAACAGATGGTATTATAGATTTATCTGTAGTTGGAGGTAGTCCACCGTATAATTTCTTTTGGTGGGACTCTGTTAGTGGATATACTTCTACATCAGAAGATATTTCTAATTTACCTGAAGGAGATTATCATTGTTTTATTACAGATAATAATGGATGTAATGGTCCAGTAATGTCAGTTTCCATAACTGAGCCTCAAGAATTATTAGTTAGTTCATTATTTTCAGATGTTAGTTGTTTTGGTTTAAATGATGGTCTTATTGATCTGAGTATTTCAGGTGGAAATCCTGTTTATAATGTTAGTTGGACTTCTGCTAATGGATATACTTCTAGTTCATCAAACATATCAAATTTAGGTACTGATATATATACTGCAACTATAACAGATGCAAATGGTTGCGGACCAATTACTGAGACTGTTTTAATTACAGAACCTCCAGATATTACACTTTTCGGCACATCCTATGATAATAGTTGTTTTAATGCAGGTGATGGCAGTATAGATTTGGTTACTACTGGGAATAATTTAATTTTCAATTGGACAGGTCCAAGTTTATTTACTTCTAATCAGGAAGATATTTCTAATTTAATAGCCGGAACCTATACTGTAACTATTACTGATTCAAATTCTTGTGTAGGTCCTTCTGCTTCCTATTTTGTAAATGAGCCATCTGATATTATTGTAACTTATCTTACAAATAATGTAAGTTGTTTTGATGGTAATGATGGTTCTATAGATTTAAGTATTACAGGAGGAACTGGAAATTATAATACAATATGGACAGGAGTAAATGGATATTTTAATATTTCAGAAGATATTTTTACTTTAAGTGCTTCTGATTATTCTTATACAATCACTGATGCGAATGGATGTTCTCCTTCAGTAAATAATTCTCCAATTACAATCACTGAACCATTAGGTATTCAGTTGAGTTCAATAGTTGCAGACGAAACTTGTTATGGAGATGCAGATGGAAGTATTGATATGACGCTAACAGGATCAAGTTCTTATACTTTTTCTTGGGTCGGTCCAAATTTATTTTCTTCTACAGATTTAGATATTTCATCATTAGAAGTAGGAACATACAATTTACAGATTACTGATTTAAATAATTGTATTTTTCTGCATTCAGAGACTATAGATATTGGAAATATAATAAATATAGATACTTTTATAAATAATATAAGTTGCAATGGATATTCAGATGGTAATATAGTTCTTGTAACTCCAAATTCTCTTACACCAACATTTAGTTGGACAGGACCAAATTTATTTAGTTCTACATCTAATCAGCTTTTGAATTTAGAAAGCGGAAACTATTCAGTGGTAGTAAATGATGAAACTAATTGTCCTACTCAGATTAATTTAAGTATTTCAGATCCATCAACATTATCTTTTACCTCCATTTTAACTGATGAAAGTTGTGAGGGTTATCAAGACGGTCAGATTGAAATTTCTGTTTCTGGAGGCACTCCGAATTACTCTTATGTTTGGAGTAATGGAAATAACTCCTCTCTAAATTCAAATCTGTTAAATGGAGAATATATTCTAAATATTATAGATGCAAATAATTGTATTGTAACAGATACTTTTACTGTAAACTTATTCTTATTTGATACAACAAGAAATATAACAAATGTTAGTTGTTATGGAGATTCTGACGGATCTGCAGATTTAGAGATTGTAGGAGGTAATCCTCCTTTTACATATAACTGGAGTCCACCTGGTTCTACACAAGACTTAATTAATGTGTTTTCAGGAATTTATACAGTAAATATTACTGACCTTACAAACTGCACTATAGTAAGAGATGTAATTATTACAGAACCACAACAGTTGGCTGTGGTAACAAATACAACAGATATATTATGTTTTGGTGATTCTACAGGAACAATTTCGTCTCAAATAAATGGTGGTGTATCTCCTTACATTATGGATTGGGCTATGATAGATACAAATGCACTAATTGCTGATTATTATATTTTTACTGTAACAGATAATAATAATTGTAAATTCTCAGATTCAGTTGAAATTTTACAGAATGACTCCATGCAAATAAGTAATACAATTACAAATGTAAGTTGTTTTGGATTTTTTGATGCAAGTATTGAATTGCAAATAGCGCAAGGAACAGGTACACCTCCTTATAATTATTTATGGAGTGGTCCTAATAATTATACATCTACAGATGAAGATATTTATAATCTTGAATTTGGTAATTATTATATTACTGTTACTGATGCAAATCTTTGTAGTCAGCAATTAATCTTATATGTAGATCAACCACAACAATTAAGTCAGACTACAGTTATTTCAACTTCCAATTATTCTGGTTATAATGTAAGGTGTAAGGGAGAAAACTCTGCTTGGGCACAACTTACTATTATGGGAGGATACCCTCCATTTAGTTTTTTATGGGATAATGGAAGTATATCAGATAGTATTTATGATTTATATGCCGGAAATTACTCTGTTGTTATTTCCGACTCTTTAGGTTGTACCGAAAATGTATTATTAAATCTTTCTGAACCATCTACATATGTTAGTGCAAATGTAAATTCATTAACAGATTATAACGGATATAACATTAGTTGTTTTGAAGGAAGTGATGGTGCAATAACAGCATCTGCAGTTGATGGTGTTCCTCCTTATTCTTATCTTTGGAGTACTTCAGAAACTACAAAATCTATTTCTAATTTACTTAGTGCTTATTATGAAGTTTTTGTTTATGATAATAACCAGTGTTTAGCTATTGATTCTATTACACTTACAGAACCAACAGAGTTAATTTATCAGTTAAATTTTGGTAAAGATACTTGTTCAAAATCAATTGGTTGGGCTGAGGTTTTACCATCTGGAGGAGTCCCTAATTATTCAGGAATTTGGAGTAATTCATCTATTGGTTTAAGTGTTTATGATTTTTCTGAAGGAGAATATACTGTAGAGATTTCTGATGCAAACTCTTGCATTAAAATAGATACTGTAAATATTGAAAATTTAGCTAGTCCTATTGCAGATTTTGAATCTTATCCGTATCATAAACGACTTTTAGATCAGAAAAATGAGCCATTTTATTTTGTGGATTTAACTAAAACTTTTTGGACTTCTGTAAAAACTTGGAATTGGAGTTTAGGAGATAATTCTTATGCTTATGATTCTGTTGTTTCTCACATTTACAATGAGAACGGAGAGTATACGGTACTTTTAGAAATTACAACAGAGTCAGATTGTATCGACACAATTAGCAAAAAAGTATTGGTAGATGAATATTCTTTCTTTATTCCTAATTCATTTATTCCATCTAGTAATTTATCGGAAAATAAGATTTTTAGAGGTTATGGAATTGGAATAGAAAATTATGAGTTAAAGATTTTTTCAAGGTGGGGAGAATTAATTTTTGAAACACAAAATTTGGATGAAGGTTGGAATGGAACTTATTATTCATCTGAAAACGCATGTCCGAATGGAGTGTATACATACACTGTTTTTATTGAAAATATTTATGGTGAAATTTTCGAATATCAAGGACAAGTAAAATTATTACGATAGATGAAAAGATATTTATTAATAGCTATAATATTTTCGAGTATAAGTATTTGTTCCTTTTCTCAATCCTATTCAGATGGCCCTATTTCAGTTGATGTAAAATTAAGAGAAGTTCAAGGAAATTTTGCTGCAACAGATGAATCCTTATTAGGAATAGGATTTGCTCCAGATGAACTTACTTTTTATATTTGGGCACAAGACAATTTACTTACATACCCTTGGACTGGAGGTGCATGTTTGCAAGACAATAATTTTACGCCTACTGTTGGTGGTGCAAACTCAATAGATTTTAATACAATATTTGCTAATTTTTCTTTTCCATCTACTACAGTTCCACAGTATTTAGATTTTAAAATTGACACTTGGGAAGATGATTTACCTTCTGATCAAACATTAGGTTTCTGTGCAAGTGGTACTGTTTGTGGTTGGGATGATGTTACGTGTTGTGGAATTTATTTATTTGGACTTTGTATTGGAGTTACAACAGGAGATGATTATCGTTGTGAAGCAGATCCATTTTATCAGGGATTAACTTATAGGAGTGGACCTCCTTGTCAGTGGTATAGCCATGGATATCTAAATGGTTCTGGATGTAGTAATTCTAGCGTAAATGATTATTATAAACCACATATTGAAACATATTGGAGGTATACAAGAGGAACCTCTTTTGCAAATGCAATTGATTTAGGTAATTTAACTTTAGGTGCTCCTATTACTCATTTTAATAGTAATGAATGTTATACTGATTATTACACACCAAGTACCGGAAATGATGTTATATATTCGTTTAATGTAACGAATCCTACTGGAGTAAATATTTCTTTATGTGGGATGAACGGAGCTCAGTTTGATAGTTATCTATATCTTGTAAAGGACACTACAGTTATTGCGCTTTCTGAGAATAACGACTATTGTTCTAATCAATCAGAATTAGCTACTGCTCTTTGTGAAACAGGAATTTATTATGTAGTGGTAGACGCAACTTCTCCTTCTGAATTAGGCACTTTCACACTTACAATTACGGAAGATCCTTCAAATTCGTTTTCTGCTACAAATGTTGTTACAGATGTAAGTTGTAATGCAGGAAATGACGGAAAAATAAATTCTATTATTTCTGGTGGATTTTCTCCATATTCATTTTCTTGGTTTGATGCAAATATGAGTGTTTTATCTTCAAATCTACCTTCTTTTTTCATGGAAGATTCTCTTGAAAATCTATCAGCTGCTAATTATATTCTTCAGGTTACAGATAATAATAATTGTATATTAATAGATACTATCACAGTAAATGAACCAGCTCCACTTTCATTTGTTACTTCTCAGATTCCTACATCATGTAATGGAGTTTCAGATGGTCAAGTAAATGTTGTAGTTAGTGGTGGTACTCAAAATTACAGTTATAGTTGGAATACAAATCCAGTTCAGAATAATGCTAATGCCGTCTTTCTTCCATCAGGAACTTACCTATTAACAGTAACAGATGCAAATAATTGTACTGATACTATTTCAGAAACGATTACAGAACCTTTGCCTGTTCCTGTCTCTATTTCTGTTCCTTCTACAACAGTATGTATTGGCAGTTCGGTAAATTTACAAGCCACTGGAGCTCTTAATTATTCTTGGAGCCCTCCAGTATGGTTAAATTCTACTACTTCTGCTAATGTGATATCTACTCCAAATTCATCTATTACTTATGTTCTTTCAGGTACAGATTTAAATGGATGTACTAATACGGATACAGTAGATATTCAAGTAGTTCAATCTTTAATGATGTCTAGTAATCCTCCTTCTCCAGAAGTTTGTGAGGGAGAAAATATTAATGTTAGTGTTAGTGGAGCTTTATCTTATAGTTGGTTTCCTCCTAATGGATTAAATACAACAAACTCTTCATCAGTAATTGCATCACCACTTAACACTACAAATTATATGGTTATTGGAACAGATAATTTTGGATGTACCGATACAATCTATGTAAATATAGATGTCTTATCAAAACCATCAGTTTCTGTTACAAATAGCCCTTCAATTTGTGAGGGAGAATCAGTTCCTTTGGTAGCAAATGGAGCGAATAATTATAATTGGTATCCATCAAGTGGATTAAATTCTGTAATTGGAAATACTGTAACTGCAAATCCTCTGGCATCTACTTCTTATTCAGTCATTGGAACTTCAAATAATGGTTGTTCCGATACGATTTCTACGGTAGTAAGTGTAAATCCAAATCCTATATTATCTACTCAAAGTTCTAATGTGGATATTTGTTTTGGGGATACAGCTATTTTGTTTGTAAACGGAGCTTTAAATTATATATGGAATCCAATTTTAGGATTAAGCTCTGCTAATTCTGATACAGTTTTGGCTTATCCGGTAAATAATATTGCATATAGTATTGTTGGAATGGATAGTTTAGGATGCACTTCTTCAACAAGTATTGTTATAAATGTAAATCCGTTACCAATTATTGATGTAACCGCTCCCAAACCTGAAATATGTATAGGGGAAAGTATTTTACTAACTGCAACTGGTGGAATTCAATATAGTTGGAATCCGGTATCTTCTTTAAGTTCGAATACAGGAAATGTTGTTTCAGCTAATCCTATAATAAATACAACTTATATGGTAGTTGGTACAGATGCTAACTCTTGCTCCTCATGGGATACTTTAAGTATTATTGTAAATCCATTGCCAATTTTATCTGTAAATAATATTACCACTACTATTTGTGAAGGAGAGAATATATCTTTAATTGTTGCAGGAGCAAACACATATGTTTGGTCTCCTTCATTAGGACTTAATACTTCTTTAGGGAATAGTGTAGTTGCTAACCCAATAAATACAACAAATTATATAATTACCGGAACGGATTTAAATGGTTGTCAGGATGTTATATTATCTACAGTTAATGTAAACCCGTCTCCAAATTTAAGTTTAAATCCGGCTAATTCTTCTATATGTTTGGGGTCTAGTTTGCAGATTGAGGTTTTCGGAGCAATAAATTATGTTTGGAGTCCATCATTCGGATTAAATACTTCAACTTCTAATATTGTGCAAGCAAATCCAACATCTGATGTAATTTATACGGTTGTTGGTACGGATGTAAATTCTTGTAAAGATTCTATTGAATTTCAGTTAATTGTTGGTGTTCCTCCAACTGTTTTTGTTTCTCCTCTTTCTTCTACTATATGCGAAGGAGAGAGTGTTACTTTAACCGCAAATGGAGCTAATAATTATAGTTGGAGTCCAAGTACTTCATTAAGTTCTAATATTGGAGTTTCTGTTGTTTCCACCCCTCAAAACACTACTGATTATAAAGTTATCGGAACAGATTTAATTGGATGTACAGACACTACAAATGTAGTGGTAAGTGTAATTCCATTACCTACGGCAACAATCGTTTCTGGTGGAGGAACAATATGTAGTGGAGATTCTGCTGCTATTATTGTTGATGTTAGTGGAAATCCGGATTGGAATTTAACCTATTCAGTAGATGGAGCTATAAGTAATATTACTTCATCTAATAACCCTATTGTTATTTTATCTGATAAGGAGGGAATATATACAATACCTTATATTTTGGACGCAAATGGTTGTTCAAATACTGGAACCGGATCAGAAATAGTGGATGTTATAAATAGGCCACAAGCAAGTTTTAATTTTTATCCTGATAGTCCGAATATGCTAAATCCTGAAGTTAGTTTTTCTAATACTTCAATTTTTGCAAATACTTATTTATGGCAGTTTGGAGATAATACTCCAAATAGTACGGAATTTAACCCAACTCATATTTATCAAGAAGATGATATATATCAGATAGTTTTATTAGCAGAAAATGGACCTTGTACCGATACTGCTTTCTCAAATATTACAATTAACCCATATTACGCACTTTATGTTCCGAACACATTTACTCCAAATGATGATGGTAGAAATGATATGTTTGAACCAAAAGGAGTTGGTATAGAAAGTTTCGAAATCTACATTTTCAATAGATGGGGAGAAGAACTTTTTTATTCTGATAATATAGATATTTGTTGGGATGGAGGAAGGGCAGTTGCATCCGTTTATACATATGTAATAAATGTAGTAGATAAACTTGGGACTTTTCATAAAAAAACGGGGGAAGTTTTAATTGAATAGTTGTATAATTGCTGAAAATTTTTAAAAATGAAACATACTTTACTTTTCGCATCACTTGTTCTTTTATTTTCTTCTTGTGAAGAAGAAATAATGGACCCTCCCATTAATAATCCTCAATTTACTTGTACAGTAGCGGGTGAATCGTTTGAAGACAATACTCCGATAATTGATATTAACGTAACTGATATGATGAGCATTTCTGTGTCGGATGGAACATATGATATTGATTTTAGAATTTATAATTTTTCTACAATTAATGAAAATGAAGTAGTGTACTTTTCAGTGCCATCTATGGGAATGGTTACTTTAGGATCTGTTACATATAGTAATTTCTATCAACCACCTTATGATGGACAAATAGTATTTACTAAGAAAACGGCTGATACTCTGTCAGGAACTTTTAATTTTAAAGCACAAGATGTTGCTGTAGGAAGTTTCCTAAACATTAATGTAAAGGATGGAGTATTTGAAAATATAATCTATTAGTGATAAAATTAGATAAAGATTTTTGGAACAATAAATATCTTAATAACGAATACAGATGGGATATAGGATATGTTTCAACACCATTAAAAGAATATTTTAAACAGATTACATATAAAAACATAAGGATATTAATTGCTGGTTGTGGTAATTCTTATGAAGCAGAATATCTGTTTAATAACGGATTTAAAAATGTTTATCTGTTAGATTATTCTGACAAGGCACTAAATAACTTTAAAGAAAGGATTCCTCATTTCCCTGAAGAAAATTTATTTTGTGAAGATTTCTTTTATCATAAAAATGAATATGATATAATTATTGAACAAACATTCTTTTGTGCAATTGAGAAAAGTTTAAGAGAGAAGTATTTTCAGAAGATGAATGATTTGTTATCAGAAAACGGAAAGTTAGTTGGTTTGTTATTTAACGATTCTTTATATGAAGATCATCCTCCATTTGGAGGGAATAAAGAAGAATATTTAACTTATATTAATCCTATTTTTAAGATAAAAACTTTTGAGAAATCAGAAAATTCGATAAAAGAAAGAAGTGGGAGGGAACTTTTCATGATTTTAGAAAGAAAATAGTTTATTTTGTAAAAAATTATAAATATGAAGGACGCATCAAAAATTCTGGATAAAAAACAATTACAACAAAAAGTAAACAGATTAGCTTGGCAAGTGTATGAAAGAAATTATACACAAAAAGAGATAGTAATTGTTGGTATTGAAAAAAGAGGTGTAGTGTTATCTAAAAGATTAGCAAATGTTATTTCAGATATTTCAGATTTAAAAGTTAGTAGTGCAACAATTTCCTTAGATAAAGATAACCCTTATTCTTCAGAAATTATTTTTAGTTTGGATAGCAAAAAAATAGAAAATAAGGTTGTAATTTTAGTTGATGATGTTCTTAATTCAGGAAAAACATTAATGTATGCTACAAAGGAATTTTTATCAGTGCCAATTCAGAAACTATCTACATTAGTTTTGGTAAACAGAAACCATAACAGATTTCCTATAAAAGCAGATTATGAAGGTATGTCGTTATCTACAACATTGCAAGAACATATAAATGTTGTTTTCGGAAAAGATGAGGGAGTTTATTTATCTTAGGACTTTTACTATTTCGTTCACACAACTACCTTTGTCGTTGCAAATAGTGTATTTTGCTTTATTATAAAAGAATTTCCTTTCTTGCATTTTATTTTCAATATACCTTCTTAAACTTTTGTCCGAAAGTTGAGAAATCATTGGTCGTTTATCTTTGTTGATATGAAGCCTTTCAAATAAAGTTTCTGTACAACATTCTAAATAAATTGTTTTTCCAACTTCATTCATTAAGTCAATAAGATTATGAAAAGTAGGAGTTCCTCCACCAGTAGAAACAAGTATATCTTTTTCTTTTATTATTTCTTTCAGATATCTTTCTTCAAGTTTTCTGAAATATGTTTCTCCAGAGTTATTAAAAATATCTGAGATAGTTCTGTTTTCAGATTCCTCAATATATTCATCAAGGTCAATGTATTTTAAATTGAGCTTTTCAGAAAGTTGTTTTCCAATTTTACTCTTTCCTGACCCCATAAAACCAATTAAAAAATATCTCATTTAACAATTTAATAGAAATTTAACTCTGCAAAAAAACAATTATTATAGTAATTTTCAGTGTTTTATACCTAATAATTTTTTATTAAATAAAAAAGATATTTATTTATTGCAGAATAATAAATATAAATATATTTGCAACCGATTTTGAACGACCTGGTAGCTCAGTTGGTAGAGCATCTCCCTTTTAAGGAGAGGGTCCTGGGTTCGAGCCCCAGCCAGGTCACCAAAATATAAATAATCCCACTAATTTATTAGCGGGATTATTTTATTTAGATACTTTTGCTACTGCATTGCCCAGGTGCTGAAATTGGTAGACAGGCATGATTGAGGGTCATGTGTCCTACGGACGTGCGGGTTCGACTCCCGCTCTGGGCACTTTTACTTTCTTAGTATTTTCTCTATTTTTCTTCCTTTTGCCAACTCATCAATGAGTTTTTCCAAACGTCTACATTGTTTATACACTTCAAATTCGTTTTCTATTTCTTCAATTCTATAACCACAAACCACTCCTTTTATTAAGTATGCATTTGGCTGTATTGTTGCTTTTTCAAAAAATGTTCTGAAAGTTACTTTTTCATTTATAAGTGTTTGTAAATCCTTCTTATTATATGAGGTAAACCATTCTATAACTTTATTGAGTTCTTCTTTTGTTCTTCCATTCTTTTCTATCCTTTGTAGATACAATGGATAAATGTTTGCAAAAATCATATTTGCAACTTGTTCATTTTTTTCAGTTGTTACTTTCATTTTTATCCCCCAACTCTTTTGTAGTTGTATCCTTCTTTTTCCAGAATTTCCATTACTTTATCTCTAACATTTCCTTGTATAATAATTTCTCCGTTTTTTGCAGATCCTCCAACTCCGCATTTAGATTTTAGTATCTTCCCTAAGGATTTTAAATCATCTGTATTACCAACAAAATCTTTTATTATAACGGCAATTTTCCCCGCTCTGTGTTTGTCAATACATACCTTTAAGTTTTGCTGATTAGGATTTAAAGTTTCCATCTCATCCTCTTCATATTCGTATTCAAAATCCGGATTAGTAGAGTAGAGTACTCCTTTTCTATTTTTTTTATTTCTTCCCATTTGGTACAAGTATTTTTAAAGATTTCGGATTGCATTTTACAATCACATTTTTATTAATTTGTTTTACTTCTCCGTCCAGATGTATAATTTTATCATCTGACAGTATTTTCATTTCCTTTGTTTGTATAATTTCTACATGCTCAGATTGTTGAATTTTACCTCTTGCAATTTTAAGTAAAAATTGTGGCACTTGCCATCTTTTCATGTTTTTTACAATTACAAAATCAATTTTCCCATCTGATAAATCCGAGTTAGGAGATATCTTAAAGTTGTTTCCGTACTGTGTAGCATTTGCGAAGGAAATCAGAAGTGCATTTATTTCTTTTACTTCTGAATTATATTCTAAAGTATATTTTCTTGATTTGTAGTTTAGTTCCTTAAAAATTAACTTTATATAATTCCAAAAACCCCTCTGTTTTAATCCTGAAAAAAGATTTGCTATATGGGCATCAAAACCAATACCACTTACATTTATAAACTTATCTCCATTAGCAGTGCAACTATCAATTATTTGGGTATCTGATTTGTTTATTTGTTTTACTGCCTTAGCAATGTTCTTATTCATTCCTATATGATATGCAAATCCATTTCCAGATCCGCATGGTATTACTCCTAAAGTTATGTTTGTATCAACTAATTCGGATGCAATTTCGTTTACCGTTCCATCACCACCAACAGCAATAATAATATTGTATTTTTCACTTATCGCTAGTTTGCAAATTTCTTTTGCGTGTTCTGATTTTTCAGTATAACTAATATTATAATCAAATTTATTTTTGTCCAGATATTGATTTATATATCGTTCAATGTTTTTTTGTTTTCCTGTTCCGGATACAGGATTTACAATAAATTTAATTTTCATTTGTCATATTATTTTCAATCAAACTATTATTGTATCTCTGTATTATTGCGTGCAATAAATCTATTTTCTCTTTTTTTACTTCTGATTTTATTTTTAGTTTACTATCCGAAAAATTATTTGCTACTCCATTTCTTTCTAATAAAAATCCATCCTCATTAATAAGAATATACTGATTACTTAAATAACTAATTGCCCAATTTTTCTTTTCATAAATTGAGTTACCAAACGAATAAAATGTTTTGTTATAATTAAGTATATCTAATGTTGTTGGCAAGATATCAATTTGTTGTGTAATTACAGAATCCGAACTTTTTAAGGATGAATCTCCCATAAAGTATATTATTGGTATTGAATATCTACCAATTTTACTATTATATTTTTTATTACTACTTTCAGGAGATGTGTGGTCTGCAGTTATTATAAAAAGTGTATTTTTAAACCATTCTTCATCTTTTGATTTTTCAAAAAATTGTTTTAATGCATAATCAGTATATCCTACAGATTCGTGTATTTTCAATTCTCCTTTCGGAAATTTATTTTCTAAATTTTCAGGGATGTTATAAGGAGGATGAGAAGTTAAACTGAAGAACGAACTAATAAAAGGTTGTTTTTCTTTTCCTAAATGTTCTGAAAAATATTTTAAAAAAGGTTCGTCATAAATCCCCCAAGAGCCATCATGATCGTTCATGTTTCTATATTCTTCCATTCCAAAATAACTATCAAATCCTGCTTTCTTACTAAACTGATAAAAACCCATTGTTCCTCTAGTTCCTCCATGAAAAAAGGAAGAGGTATATCCTTCATTTTTCAAAATATTTGCTAAACTTTTATATTTGTTATTTGCATAAGAAGAAGTTATAAAAGGGTCGTTCATTAAAGTAGGGATAGAAGCTGTAATAGCTGGCAGGGCTTCAATAGATTTTATTCCGTTTGAGTAAGCATTTTCCATTACTAACGAATGTGGTATTAAGCTATCTATAAATGGAGTGTAACCTTTTCCGTTATTGTAATATCCTACAAATTCCTTACTGAAACTCTCTAGTATTATTATTACTACATTTTTATTCTGAAACTCTCCTGAAAACTGATGCTTACAATTGTAAATTGAATCTATTTCATTTTCTGAAAAATAATTAACTTTCTTAAGTTCGTTATCTAGTAATGTATGTAAAATACAAAACGGACTATTTAATACCAAACTACTATTCTCTGAATTGCTCCACACTCCTGAGTCAATTGTTTTTATTGGCTTTAACTGAAATCCTCCTCTTGCTCCTAAAACAAAAATTCCTACTGAAAGCGAAAATAAAACAATGGACAGAAAAACATTTTTAATTTTATCTGATGGTATATCTTTTATCCTAAATAATAATATGAGTTGTATTACTATGATGATAGAAACATGAGGAAAATCTATTATGTATTTAGGAATTAGTTGAAAAGCATCATTACCTCCATCTAATGAAATATATTCAAAAAAATCTGCAGTTGTTCTTTTCTGAGAAAATTTAAAATATTCGATATCTGCATTATTAATCATTATAAATGGAATATTTACAACATAAAAAATGATGTTTGTAGTTTTTTTATACCATTTATTTCCTCTAAAATTAGTTGGGAATAACAGAAGAATTAATAGAGGGATATTTATATAAAGAAGAGCAGAAATATCAAACCTTATACCTTCGAATATAGAAAGGAATATGCCTGAAGAAAAATAAGTTGAATTATATAAATAAAATAAAATTCTACTAGAAAAATAGATCAGAATTAAGAAAAAGATTCTTTTATAAAATGTGTAAAAATACTTCATTTATTAGTCGCAATTACAATCTCCATTTCCGCAATTGTCATCTGATTTACTTAGTTTTTTATATAAATAAATAATTGCAAAAACAAAAAGTACAAAAACGATTATTTTCTGATAATTCATAAAATTTAATATTAATACAAAGTAAAGAATAATTATGGTATTTTTGGAGCGAAATAAAACAGATTATGAAGTTTGATAGGGCAGGATTAGATTCCGATAAATTAATACAGTTATATAAATCAATTCTAACTCCCCGTTTGATTGAGGAAAAAATGTTGATTTTACTTAGACAAGGAAAAATTTCAAAGTGGTTTTCTGGTATTGGGCAAGAAGCAATTTCAGTTGGTGTAACTTCCGCTCTAAATCAAGATGAGTATATACTTCCTATGCACAGAAATCTAGGAGTTTTCACTACAAAAGGAGTTCCTTTAGAAAGATTGTTTTCTCAGTTTCAGGGGAAGATGAACGGATTTACCAAAGGTAGAGATAGGTCTTTTCATTTTGGGACAAAAGAATATAATATTGTTGGAATGATTTCTCATTTAGGACCACAATTGGGAGTTGCTGATGGAATAGCTCTTGCAAATAAACTTGATAATAATGGAAAAGTAACAGCTGTTTTTACAGGAGATGGTGGTTCTAGTGAAGGAGATTTTCATGAGGCATTAAATGTGGCAGCAGTTTGGGATTTACCGGTAATTTTTGTAATCGAAAATAATGGATACGGACTTTCAACTCCTAGTTCCGAACAGTTCAGATGTAAACAATTTGCAGATAAAGGAAAGGGTTATGGAATGGATGCGTATACAATTGATGGAAATAACATTTTAGAAGTATATTCTGCAGTTACTAAACTGAAAAAGGAGATTTCAGAAAACCCTAAACCAGTTATTTTGGAGTGCATGACTTTCAGAATGAGAGGACATGAAGAGGCTTCAGGCACAAAATATGTTCCAAAAGAATTAATGGATGCTTGGTCAAAAAAAGACCCTCTAAATAATTATGAAAAGTATTTACTTTCCGAGAAAGTTATTTCTGAATCTGATATAAGTGAAATTAAGAATCAGATTAAAAATGAAATTAATTCTTCTTGGAGAACAGCAGAGGATGAGCCAAATATTACTTTAAATTCTCAATCAGAATTGGATGATATTTATTGCAAGTACTCATACTCTGAAATAGAAAAATCTGGAGGAAAATCAGAAAAAAGATTAATTGACTCTATTTCTGATGGATTGAGACAATCTATGCAAAAACACGATAATTTAGTAATTATGGGGCAAGACATTGCAGAATATGGTGGTGTTTTCAAAATTACAGATGGTTTTGTTGAAGAATTTGGTAAGGAAAGAGTCATAAACACTCCAATATGTGAGTCGGCAATAGTAAGTGCTGCTCTTGGTCTAGCAATAAATAATTATAAAGCGGTTATGGAAATGCAATTTGCAGATTTTGTAACTTCTGGTTTTAATCCTATTGTAAATAATTTGGCAAAAACTCATTATCGTTGGGGACAAAATGCGGATATTGTTGTTAGGATGCCAACTGGTGCTGGTGTAAGAGCGGGTCCTTTTCATTCTCAATCTAATGAGGCTTGGTTTACACATACACCTGGATTAAAAGTTGTTTATCCATCTTTTCCTGAAGATGCAAAAGGATTGTTAATTGAATCAATAAACGACCCAAATCCTGTTATGTTTTTTGAGCATAAAGCACTATACAGAAGTTCTACCGAAATGGTTTCTGATAATTATTTTACTACTGAAATTGGTAAAGCAAATGTATTAAAATCAGGTGATGATATTACAATAATTTCTTACGGAATGGGAGTTCATTGGGCTTTAGATGTATTGAAGACTAATCCAGATATTTCAGCAGATTTAATTGATTTAAGAACTTTAATTCCTTTGGATAAAGAAACTATTTTTAGTTCAGTAAAGAAAACAGGAAAAGTAATTGTTTTGCATGAGGATTGCATGATAGGTGGTTTTGGTGCAGATTTGGCTTCTTTAATATCAGAAGAATGCTTTGAATATTTGGATGCTGCAGTTGTTCGATCGGCTAGTTTAGATACCCCTGTACCTTTTGATGCAATTCTGGAAGATAATTTCCTTCCTAAGCAAAGGTTTGAAGTAAAACTAAAACAATTATTAGAGTATTAGGATTAATTGTTTCTTATAATGAATTAAAATTCCGATATTTGTAAAGTTTTTTAATTAAAACCTACTTATGAAAAACCTAAAACCAAAATTTGCATTCTTATTTTTTGTTGTTATATCTTTTTCTTCATGCATTACAAATAAGAATTTAGAATATATATCTTCAGATAACAACATAATTAAATCAACAACTTTTAATTATGTTGTTCAGAAGGAAGATTTATTATCTGTTCAGATTAGTTCTACAACAAAATCTGATTATGACTTTTTTAATCTGCAAGAAACTTCCAACCCTCAGTTAATGTCAAAAAACCCATATTTATATGGTTATTTAGTAAGGACAGATGGTATTGTTAATTTGCCAATGATTGGTAATGTTAAGGTTGAGGGGTTTACAATTTCTGAAGTAGAAAAAGTTATTCAGCAAATAGCTTCTACTTATTTTAAAGATCCTATTGTAAAAGTAAATATCTTAAATTTTAAAGTTAGTATTTTAGGTGAAGTAAATTCTCCAGGAGAATATAGTATTGTCAGGTCTAATCAAAATGTTTTGCATCTCATAGGAAAGTCAAATGATTTAACAGAATTTGCAAACAGGAAAAAAGTTAAAATCATCAGAAAAAATGGAGTTGAAACCTCTAAAGTAATTTATTTAGATTTAACAGATCCTAAAACGTTAAATTCAAAGAATTTTTACCTTCAACCACAAGACATTGTTTATATTGAGCCTATGAAAAAGAAGTTTTATTCTGTAAGGAGTTTATCAAATGCAGTTTCAGTTTCTATTTCTGCTTTTACATTGTATTATTTAATAACTACTAATTAATGGAAAAGAGAATTAGTCCTTTAGATAATGTAATAGATTTTAGGGAGTTTTTTCATAGAATTATTAGTAATTGGTATTACTTTTTGTTAAGTATTATAATTTCTTTAGCTATAGCATTTGGTTATATTAGATATTCTCACGAACAATATAAAAGTTCCATAAAAGTTATTATTAAACAATCAGGAGAGTCTGAATCTGCTTCAGAGATATTATATAAAAACATAACAGATAATAAATCATCTATAAAAGATGAAATAAAAAAGTTTTCTTCTTTCCCTCTTGTTTATCAAACTGTAGAGGATTTAAGATTTGATGTTTCCTATTTTATTGTAGGGTCTATTAAAACATCAGAAGTATTATCATCTCCAATTATAGTAAGTTGTGACTTGTCAATTACCACAAAAAATCCAGTACAATCTTTTGAGGTAAAGATTTTAGATGATGATAAATTTAATATATATAATCAGAAACTTGAATTAAATTCTGAGTTTTATTTTGGAGAGAAAATTACCATTAATAATTATGAATTTGTTGTAAATAAAAACTCAGAATATCCTTTAAGTGAAGAATACCCTACATCAATATTTAAGTTTTCTCCTATAAAGAAGGTAGCTAAAAATTATCAAGCAAAAATTAAGATAGAACCTCTTGAAAAAGAATCTAATATATTTTCTTTGTTTGTGTTAGAAGAAGACCAAGATAAAGGAGTTGATTTTTTAAATAAGTTAGTTGAAAATCACATAAAAAATGATGAAGAAAGAAGAAGAGCTTCATCTTTA
>Ga0206679_10001751_pt1 | contig 17833 bp, 14 predicted proteins | sample M110012015metaG_FD_155464 | JGI IMG/M metagenome (GOLD analysis project Ga0206679, IMG submission 155464) | Ammonia-oxidizing marine archaeal communities from Monterey Bay, California, United States - M1 100m 12015 | ecosystem: Environmental > Aquatic > Marine > Intertidal zone | place: USA... | reverse complement strand
GAACCCGAAATAAGGGTGCATGCCGCTGACATACATGTGGTGAGCCCAGACAATAAAGCTCAAACCACCAATGGCTATAATTGCCCAAACCATCATGCGATAACCAAAAATGTTTTTCCGTGCATGCACACTTAATACATCTGATACCAATCCGAATGCTGGCAATGCCACGATATAGACTTCCGGGTGGCCAAAGAACCAGAACAAGTGCTGGAATAAAATAGGTGAACCGCCATTGTGATCCAGCGGAGTCCCAGATTCGATAATTGCGGGCATAAAGAAACTCGTGCCTGCCAAAATATCAAATAGCATCATGATTGCTGCGACTAAAAGTGCTGGGAAAGCAAAAAGGGCCAAAATAGTAGCAACGAAAATACCCCACACAGACAGAGGCAATCGCATCATGGTTAAACCGCGACAACGATACTGAAGAACGGTAACAACATAGTTCAAACCACCCATAGTAGTCGCAACGATGAACACCCCCAGGGAAATAAGCATTAGTACAATGCCCATGTCATGCCCCGGTGTACCGGCTAAATTTGTCTGCGGGGGATAAAGCGTCCAACCGCCTCCGGTAGGGCCGCCGCCTACGAAAAAGCTGGCCATTAGAATAATCACTGAGACCAGGAACACCCAGACTGACAGCATATTCATAAACGGAAACACCATGTCTCGTGCGCCGCACATCAGCGGAATTAAATAGTTTCCGAAGCCACCAAGAAATAGAGCTGTGAGAAGGTATACCACCATGATCATGCCGTGCATGGTCACTGCCTGATAGTAGAAACTAGGATCTATAAAGGTGGCGGTATCTGGAAAACCAAGCTGCATACGAAAAAGCAAAGACAAAGCCAAGCCTACAATACCCGTAAAAACAGCGATGCTGCCATATTGGATTGCAATGACCTTATGGTCTTGGCTCCATACATACTTTCCCACCCAGCTATGTGGATGGTGCATCTCCATTTCGTGATCGCGATCCGCTAATGGTACGTAAGCCATTAATTCCTCCTAAAATTTCTGTTTCATTGCGGCCAGTGAGCGGCCTAAACAAATTCTTATTTACTGTTAGTTAAATTCTGTTATCGCAGCGTGTTGATATAGGCAGCGACATCATTGATTTCTTCGGCGCTATCCATCGCTGTGGCCATCGCGACCATTTGCTCCCCAAAATGATCATTGGGATGAAGCCCGCGGATACCCGCACCGAAATTGCTAATCTGTCTAACGAAATACCAATCACTCATGCCAGCGAGAGCAGGAGCATCGGTGTACCAGGTGCCAGCGCCATCATCTAAGTGACACGCGGCGCAGTTTCGGTCGTATATATCTCCGCCATTTTCGATATCTCCTGCAATTGTTGTGGGTGCTGGCGTATCAGTAAATGTTTCGATATAAGCTGCTACGTTTCTAATTGCATTATCGTCAGCCAGCGTCATTGCCATTGGTACCATAGCAGAGCCGATAGTATCGCCTTCACCACCACGAACACCTTCTTTAAAATGCTTAAGTTGTCGTTCAAGATACCAGGCGTCTTGGCCAGCAAGCTTCGGGCCATTTAGCGCTGAATTACCTTCGCCTTGAGCACCGTGGCAGGTTGCACAGATTGCGTAAGCGGCTTGTCCCGCAGCAATATTTGGCGCCGCCATGGCCTGAGTTTCGGCAAAAGTAGGCTGTGATGAAATCCAGGCATCAAACTCCGCTTGTGATTCAACTTTTACAGAGCCACGCATAATGAAATGCCCGATTCCACAAAGCTCTTCACACAGAATATCGTAAGTCCCTTCTTTAGTGGGATCGAACCAGAGATAGGAAACAAGTCCAGGGACCAAATCCATCTTTACCCGAAATTGGGGCACCGTGTAGTTATGCAGCACATCGTTTGAACGCAATAGAGCATGAACTGGCTGGTTAACGGCAAGATGCATGTTTGGGTCATTAACCACGACATCATCCTGGCCAGCAGGGTCTTCGGGGTTAACACCGAAAGGGTTAGATTCTGAGACATGCGATACGTCAGCAAAACCCAGTTGGCCATCTGCGCCAGGGTATCGAAATTGCCACTGCCATTGCTGGCCCAGCACTTCGTATTCAATAGCCTCTTCCGGAACTGTAACAAATTGGGCCCAAACGAATAGACCCGGTGCCAACATCGCGATAACTCCAACGGTAGTAAAAGCTGTCAAGCCAACCTCGAGCTTGTGGTTTTCAGGCTCATATACCGCTTTGTGGCCATCTTTCTGACGAAATTTATAGACACACCAAGCCATAAATAGATTCACGACAACAAAGACGAAACCTGTGACCCAGAAGGTTATATTTATGGTGAGATCAATAGTTCCCCAATCCGCGGCGATGTCTGTGAAATACCAAGGACCACCATACAACTGGGTAAAATGGAAAATTACTGAACCAACGACTAGGAGAACAACAACGACCGCTAAAGCCATATACCCGAATTCCTTTTAAAAATTACAAACGTATTTCAGCTGGCTTGAGGACTTTAAGTGCCATCACGCCATGCTAGAAAAATTAGTCTTGTTTTGCTCATTATGTTCCAGGGAGCCAGGATCTTGCGTTTTCAGACGCTGCACTTTCGATAGTGAGTGAGCTCAATGAATCACTCAAATTAAATGCTATTGCCCCAGTTAGTTCCCTAGTAATTATTTTAGTCTAAAAGGGGCTGTTTCGTATCCTCAAGTATATGAATTTCTCCATAATATTTGAGAATTTTTCTCACCCCTCATGCGCAACGGAATCCTATAGAAAATCGCTTTCTATCGCAAGTGGTTCTATTCGAGAAATGCGCAGTTTCCTGAGCTAAGTCAACATTTTTGAAGGCCTTTTGTCAGCTTAAAAATACCGCGTAGATAATCGCTAACATTCGCTCAGAAAAAGTGTAAAAATGGAATCTAGCACTTTAGCAATGACCTTGAGATTCAAAAGGAAACATGGTTGAATGCCCGCGCTCGAAAGTGGCCCGCCGATGTTGGTTGGATTTGTGACTCTTACTCATTTTCGAGAGCCTTTTAAAAATTAGGCTCTTCAATAGGCTCAAGACTAAATACCTGTGACTGAAATAACCTCAAATATCGCGGCGAGTTGGCGAGATTATTATGAGATGTGCAAACCGCGCGTTGTGATGCTGATGATACTCACTTCACTGGTTGGCATGTTCTTGGCTGTACCAGGCATGGTGCCAATGGACATCTTAATACTGGGGAATTTAGGCATTGCTTTGGTTGCTGCCTCCGGAGCCGTCGTCAATCATCTGATTGATCGCAAGATCGATATCATGATGAAACGGACACATAATCGACCATTACCACAAGGCCGCGTTGATGCAAGGCAAACTATTATTTTCGCAATTGCGATTGGCGTTACCGGTATGGGCATTTTGCTTTATTGGGTTAATCCCATTAGCGCCTGGTTAACGCTAGCCTCATTCGTCGGTTATGCGTTTATCTACACCGGTTATTTAAAGCATGCAACTCCCCAGAATATTGTGATCGGGGGCCTATCAGGCGCTATGCCTCCACTACTTGGATGGTCAGCCGTAACCGGCACCATAGAGCCTGACGCATTGATTTTGGTATTAATCATCTTCGCCTGGACGCCTCCACATTTTTGGGCGTTGGCCATTCATAGAAAAGATGAGTACGCCAAAAGTGGAGTGCCAATGCTGCCAGTAACTCACGGTGAGTTTGTTACCAAAGTTCATATCATCGTCTACACGGTAATGCTGGTCATCGTGAGCGTATTTCCCTATTTTTCTGGTATGAGTGGTTTACTCTACCTCGCCTCTGCACTTGTTCTAGGTTTTGGCTTTTTAGCTTGGTCCGGACTTCTTATGTTTAAACCGAAAGCAACGACGGCCATGGATACTTTTAAATACTCTATTGTGTATTTGACAGTCTTATTTGTAGCCTTGGTAGCAGATCATTATTTATTTTGATTCTTCTGTCTTGCTGCGTTTGTATTGAAACTAAAGAACTGTGCAATTATCCTCTTCAACTAAATTAGGCCTCATTGCATTCCTTGCAGTCGATGTCGCACTTGCAGTAATTTTTGTATCTCTGTATTTGCTGCGATCGGATCGCTCTACCGAAGCGGAACTTCGAGAAATAGGCGCCACGATCTTCCCGCAGCCTTTCGAGATTTCTGGTTTTGATCTGACTGATCAAAATGGTGATGAATTTAGTGGTGCAGATCTATCAGAGAATTGGAATTTACTATTTTTTGGTTTCACTTCTTGCCCAGACATATGCCCAATTACAATGGCAGAGTTAGATCGCTTTACAAATTTGTGGCGGGAAGAAACGAGGAAACCACCACCACAAATAATTTTAGCGACAGTCGATCCCACTACAGACACACCAGACCAACTAAAAGATTACCTAGCAAAGTTTAATTCTGAATTTTTCGGGTTAACAGGCGAGCCAAATGACCTGATGGCATTGGCAGAAAATTTATTTGTTGCATATGGTGAACCTACTACCGAGGGAGTACAACCATCAGGGCACAATAATCATGAATCGCGAATTAATCCAGATGATTTTGTAATTGACCACAGCAGCCATATTTCAGTAATCGATCCAAATGGAGATTTATTTGCTGTGATTAGGCCACCACATCGTGCTAGAGATTTGGTAGACGCAATGAAAATTATTAGCGAATAAGTCGCTTCGATTATTCTTTTTGTGCGCGAGCAAAAACAGATAATACGAGGAAGAAAATTGTCGCAACAACCACGATCGTAGGCCCTACCGGGGTATTAACATAAAACGCCAAGAAGAGACCAAGTACGACAGCGGCCGCACCGATCAAACTTGCCAGAATAGCCATTTTCTCTGGGCTTTGGGCGAACTTCCTTGCTGCAGCAGGCGGAATAATCAGTAGTGAGGTTATTAATAAAACACCAACTATTTTCATTGAAACCGCAATTATTAGCGCTATTAGCAACACTAGAAATAAATGCGTTCTCTCAACGTTAATGCCTTCAGTTTTTGCTAACTCCGCATGCACAGTGACTGACAGAAAATCATTCCAAAAGCAATAAAGTGTAGAGGTCACAATCAACATAATCGCAATCACCCAAATTAGGTCGATTACATTGATAGTTAGCAGAGCGCCGAATAAGTAGGCTTCTAAATTTACCCTCACTGATTCTGTTAGCGCCAAAATGACAACGCCTATAGCTAATGTACTATGGGCTAAAATTCCAAGAACTGTGTCGGTGGAAATTTTAGGACTTTTGTCTAGATAAACTAATAACATTCCAACCAGTAAACAGCTAATGATAATAGCCATTTGTGGGTTGCTATTAGTAATCAGGCCAACAGCGATTCCTAATAATGCCGAGTGTGCCAAAGTATCGCCAAAATAAGACATGCGGCGCCATACAATTAATGAGCCAAGTGGCCCTGCAACAAGTGCAAGACTCAAGCCAGCCACCAAGGCGAATAAGAAAAAATCTGCTGTAATAAGCTCAGTTATTGTGATCATGATTCAGAAGTTTTTACTTCGCCTGTTATGTCATGTTCATGATTATGGTGATGGGTATAGACTGCAAGATTGGTTGAAATCTGAGCACCAAATAATTCGAGAAAAGCAGGATCAGTGCTAACTTGATCAGGTTTTCCATGGCAGCAAACATGATGGTTCAGACAAACTACTTCATCAGTTGACGACATTACCAGGTGCAAGTCATGAGATATCATTAGAACTCCGCAACCATTTTGATTACGAATCTTGCCAATTAATGCGTAGAGTTTTGCCTGGCCGGCAATATCGACCCCTTGAGCAGGTTCGTCCAGAATTAATAGATGGGGGTTTCTAAGCAATGCTCTGGCGAGAAGCACTCGCTGTAGTTCACCTCCAGAAACAGAAATCACTTGTTGCTCGGCAAGTTGACTGATTTCCAGCTGTTGTAACGTCGCGTCAATTCGATCGTGAAACGAGGGGGTTGCTAGCTGCAGAAAACGGCGGACAGTAATTGGCAGTGTGCTTTCAATCATGAGTCGTTGGGGCATATAGCCTATGCGCAATTTTGGCCGATGGTAGATGCTCCCTAAATCTGTAGTGAGTAGCCCCAACAGTACTCTCACAAGAGTCGTTTTTCCGGCTCCGTTGGGCCCAATTAAACTTATGATTTGCCCTTCTTGGATTTCTAGATCGATGTTTTGCAGGATATGACGATCAGCTAAAGTTTTACTTATTCCCTTTGCAGAAAGCAGTAATTTCCCGCTGTCAGTTCTGATAGCACTCGAAGCTTCCACAGTGACAATAAATCCTTGTTCTTAAAAAAGAGTAGAAGCCAAATCTTGAGCATAAGTATCTGCCTGCAGGCCAATGGTATATCATACCACTGTTGCCATAGTCCGTTCGCTTTTCAGCATCATGCGCTTATACACTTCGTTGGTTCTTATAATCTCCCTATCAATTTCTCTAGTAGGGATCGAAAGATCTTATGGGGAAGTTTCTGTTACGGTCTCTATTCGCCCTTTGCAATTGATCGCCCAAGCCATTGTCGAAGATCGCGGTACTGTTCATTCGATTGTTGATTCCCAGGGTTCGCCCCACAACTATTCAATAACACCGACAGATCGGATTAACATGCAGCAGGCAGATTTGTTGTTAAGGGTGAGTCCCGAATTTGAAATTTTTCTAGCGGATATCTTCGCTTCACAGTCGCGTTCGAAGCCATTAATCACAGCCGCCAGTATTTCTGGGATTAGCTTACACAACTTGGATGATGGCAATGCTGATTTGCATCTTTGGCTAAACACAGAAAATGCTATTTCTATAGCTCAACAGCTAGCTATCAGCCTAATCGAGTTAGACCCGGGGAACGAAAAAGAGTATCAAGAAGCTTTAAACCAATTTGAGTCTGATGTAGCCCTATTAAATCGATCTCTGCAAAACAAACTTTCCCAATATCAGCAGCCTGACTATCTGGTTTATCATGATGCCTACCAGTATTTTGAGCGTCAGTTTGGCTTACCAGGCGGGCTCGCACTTGTCCAGAATCCAGAAGTTCAGCCGAGTATGCGTGATTTGCTCGAGCTAAGAAACAAACTCCAGGTGAGATCACCTTCCTGTATTCTGCTAGAGACCGACAGCGATGAAGAACTGGTAAACACAGCGCTTGAAAATCAGGCGATTAAAAGCGAAGTAGTTGACTTATTTGGATATGAAATTGACGATGGAGCTCGCGGATATAGAAGACTTATATTAAGTGTCGCTAACGCATTTACGAACTGTTTCAACGACTAAAGATTAGGCATAAACCTTGGCAAACGTTAAAGAACTCGTACTCGTAGATGGCTCCTCCTATTTGTTCAGGGCTTTTCACGCATTACCTCCCTTGGTAAACAGTAAGCAACAACCTACTGGCGCAATTAAGGGCGTCATAAACATGATTCGGGCTCTACTAAAAAGCCATGATCACTCTAACGTTGCCATCGTTTTCGATGCCAAGGGCAAAACCTTTCGCAATGACGTTTACAAAGAATACAAAGCACATCGCCCACCAATGCCCGATGACCTCCGCGGCCAAATTCAACCCATACACGACATAATTCGGGCGATGGGGCTGCCTCTCCTAATAGTAGAGGGTGTGGAAGCTGACGATGTAATCGGCACACTTTCAAATCAAGCAAGCAAAGATGGCATAAGCACACTTATTTCTACTGGGGATAAGGACCTCGCTCAGTTGGTTAATGATAAAGTCACTTTGTTAAACACAATGACGAACGAAATATTGGACACTGCTGGAGTTTCCAACAAGTTTGGCATTGGCCCCAACAGAATTATTGATTATCTCGCCCTCATGGGAGATAAATCAGACAACATTCCAGGCGTACCTAACGTTGGACCAAAGACCGCAGTCAAATGGTTGTTGGAATATGATTCTATGGAAGGCATCATTGAAAATGCAAAGGATATTGGCGGCAAGGTTGGTGAGCGACTGAGAGAAAATATTGATCTACTTCGGCTATCTTATGACTTGGCAACTATAAAGCTTGACGTTGTATTGGATGTCTCGCTACAAGACTTAACGAAACAGGACGATGACCAACAAGCGCTTTATGATTTATATTCAGACTTAGAGTTTAAGACTTGGGTTCGAGAATTACAAGAAAGCGGGATAAGTGGCACCTTTAAAAAATCTGATTCAAAGGGCAAAGAGGTAATCAGTTATAACGAAGAGGAAGATATACTCTCCCTAAGTTCGGAGAGTGTCAGCTACGAAACTATTACAAGGAGTGAAGAGTTAGAAGCCTTGGTTAAATCCTTGGGCTCCCTAGATACATTCGCTTTCAATCTTGAACTTGAAGAATCACATTTCCTCGAAGCCAATATCATTGGAATCAGCCTAAGTCCAGGTTTGGGAAAGGCTTACTACGTGCCACTCGCACATGACTATGAAGGCATATCTGGCCAGTTAGCCCTTGAGGAGGCCTTGAGTCAATTAAAGCCCTTATTAGAAAACCCTAATATCAACAAGTTAGGCTACGATCTAAAACGCCTAAGTCATGTTTTACAAAATAATGACATAAGCCTCGCTCCGATAAAGTCCGACGTGCTGTTGGCTTCCTATGTGCTGAACTCAGTGGCGACCAAACACCAATTAGGCAATATCGCTAAATACTACCTCGATACGAGTTTGATTGAATTAGAAAGCTTGTTAGGCAAAGGCCGTAACAAGCTGGTAATAAAACAAGTACAAATTGAGAAGTTTTCTGGTTATGCAAATGAGCGAATTGACTACATTCATCGCTTAGCTATTTTTCTTGAAAAGGAGCTTGCAGCACACGGCCACTTACTTGGCCTGTATAAGTATTATGAATTACCGTTAGTGGAGGTGTTGAAGCATATAGAAAGAAATGGAATTCGTCTCGATAAGAAGGCCTTGTCACAGCAAAGTGGGGAGCTGGGTAAGAAGTTAGAAGGTCTGCAAAATGAAGTCTACGAGATCGCTGGCGAAGAGTTTAACATTGGCTCTCCGAAACAACTGCAAAGCATCTTTTTTGAAAAGCTCAAACTGCCAGTCATAAAAAAAACACCAACGGGCCAACCGTCAACTGCTGAACCGGTATTACAAGAACTAGCTCAAGACTACGAACTTCCTAAACTTATACTAGAACATCGATCTTTATCGAAACTAAAATCCACATATACCGACAAACTTCCCATAGAGGTAAACAACGGCACTGCGCGCATTCATTCTTCTTTTCAGCAGGCCGTTGCGGCAACTGGCCGTCTTTCCTCAACGGAACCTAATTTGCAAAATATCCCGATTCGAACTGAAGAGGGAAGAAAAATACGCAAAGCTTTTGTTTCTGAGAAGGGCTACAAATTAATGGCGGCAGACTACTCTCAAGTTGAGCTTCGCATTATGGCGCACTTATCGGGCGACCCAGGGCTACTGACCGCATTTTCCAGTGACCAGGATGTTCACAAGGCGACCGCCGCCGATGTCTTCAATACATTACTTGATGAAGTATCTGCTGATCAGCGACGCAGTGCCAAAGCAATTAATTTTGGCCTCATTTATGGAATGAGTGCTTTTGGATTGGCGAACCAACTTAATGTGAGTCGCAGTGATGCTCAGCAGTATGTAGATCGATATTTTGAGAAGTATCCCGGTGTCAGAAATTACATGGATGAAACTCAGGCACTCGCGGACGAGAAAGGTTTCGTTGAAACTATTTTTGGACGCAGGCTGTATTTACCTGATATCCATGCAGGTAACGCGATGATTAGAAAAGCTGCGCAGCGCACAGCGATTAACGCGCCTATGCAGGGGTCAGCCGCAGATATTATTAAGCGGGCAATGATAGACATTGATCACTGGTTAGTGTCGGGCGACATTGATGCACGGATGTTGCTACAGGTTCATGATGAACTAGTATTTGAAGTTAGGGAAGAAGACATCGAACTGCTTGCCGAAGGGGTGAGGTTTCGGATGATGACGGCGGCATCACTAGATGTACCTCTCGTCGTCGATATAGGCACTGGCAGCAATTGGGATCAAGCTCACTAGCCAGCTAGGTAGCATCTTTTGCTTCTCTCGCCTTATTTATCTCAATATCGATGGTTTCATCGACTGACAGCCACGAAGAAATTTTGTTACGAGCTTCATCAACTCCAGAATTTTTTAGTGAAGAAAATAACTGCAAGGAAACATTAGGCAATACTTCCAGCTCTCTGCCAATTTTGAGCAAGGTATTTTGTGCCGCACCTCGTTTTAGTTTGTCTGATTTTGTTAACAGTAGATGCAAAGGCAGTTCTGATTGAATGGCCCATTCAATCATCATCCTGTCAAAGTCTTTTAAAGGGTGGCGTACATCGCTAAGCAATATAAGGCCCACTAGAGATTCGCGCTTTCTTAAATACTGCTCCAACTCAAACTGCCATTTGTTTTTGACCGCTAATGGAACTTTCGCAAAGCCATAACCGGGTAAATCGACTAGGTATTTTCCATCAACAAGTTGGAAAAAATTGATAAGTTGCGTCCTTCCGGGAGTCTTACTGATCCTGGCTAAACGTGTTTGATTGCACAGCGTGTTAATGGCACTGGATTTTCCGGCATTTGAGCGCCCGGCAAAGGCAATCTCGGCCGAACTGTCCTGAGGGCAGGCAGCTAGGGTTGCTGCGCTAGTAATAAAATGGGTTTGATTGAAATCCATGAATTAGTCTGAAAATTCGTGAGCCTGATTGTTGGTGCTGGTTATTGGGGTCAACAGTGAATTAGGGTCGCTGTCGGATTTACGCTACAATATGCCGCCGCGATTTCTTGAAAACTAAACTTTTGTGTGGTGCCAGTATCATTGCCGCCCTATGTAAGTTTAGAATTTCGATTAGAAGCCAAGTTAGAAGTGTCTATTGTACGAGATAGCAAGCCAAGAAACCGCTAGGAATTTTTCAAAATCAAAAGAATTCGTTTTAAGTTAGCCATTATTGAAGAAGTAACCCCAGGAAATTTCATGAAGAAACTAGTCATCGTCATTTTACCCATTTTCCTTAGTAGCATTGCGCCTCAACTCCTATTTGCTCAAGGTGATGCTGCTGCAGGTCAGGCAAAGTCAGCGCTCTGCGCAACCTGTCATGGAGCCGACGGCAACAGCCAACTTTCTATAAACCCCAAATTAGCCGGCCAAAATGCCAGTTACCTTGTAAAACAATTAATGGACTACAAGTCAGGTGCGCGAGCAAACCCGACTATGACGGCCATGGTTGCCGCGCTGACCGATCAAGATGTACTCGATATCGCTGCCTGGTATTCTTCTCAGCAAGTGAGCTTGCTGGGTGCTGACCTAGAAACTTTGGAATTGGGCGAAACTCTCTATAGAGCCGGCATTAAAGACTTATCAGTTGCAGCCTGCTCAGCTTGTCATTCACCTACCGGCAATGGCAATGGGCCTGCTGGATTCCCTTCTTTGAGTGGTCAGCACTCCGAATACACGCTGCTTCAGCTAAGGGCTTTTCGGGCCGGTGAGCGCCAGAACGACTCGAGTGCAATGATGCGCTCAGTTGTTGAGCGACTTACGGACAAAGAATTAGAAGCACTGGCTAGTTATGTTTCTGGATTAAATTAGTTACTGATCCACTAACACACCCTAAGTGCAAAATTTTCCAATCAGAGACCAGCAGAGAAAAACTAACTCTAAAACCAACCAGCTTGATTTGTTTAGAGCTAATTTTTTGCGAGCTAAGATGGCAAGCCGCAATTCCCTGTGGTAACGTTTTTCGCCATTGTCCTGCTAAACAGGATTAAAGAAGGTGGAGTCCAAAAGATGACCAAGAAGACATTGATCAAAAGAACGCTACAGACCTCGGTAATGCTGCTATTGCTGCCTTTCGCGCTATCAAGTAATGGGCAGATAGAGCGCTTCGTTGCTGGCACTCATTATGCCGAACTTCCCAACCCCGTTAACACCAACGATACTTCTAAAGTGGAAGTGATTGAGGCGTTTTGGTACGGCTGTTCGCATTGTTTCCGTTTTGAGCCACTAATCGTTAATTGGGAAGAAAATGCGCCTGCGGATGTTGAGTTTATGCGTTTTCCCGCGATGTGGAACGGGTTAATGAAAACTCATGCCCAGGTCTACTACGCTGCAGAGGCTCTTGGTGCCCTCGAGGTTCTGCATGAGCATATCTTTAATGCGATCAATGTTGAGCGCAATATTCTGCAAGATGAGCGGGCAATTGCTGAATTGTTTGAGACTCATGGGGTCAGCCAAGAAGATTTTGAAAAGACCTTTAATTCTTTCTCAGTGCGCACCAAAGTAAATCAGGCTGAGAAAAGAATGGATGATTATGGAATTCGTTCAACCCCGAATATGATCGTTAACGGGAAATACCTGATTGCTACCAATGAAAACGTACGTACTCAGCAAGAAATGCTGGAAGTTGTTGATTTTCTTGTAGAAAAAGAAAGGCAAGCCATCCGTGGTTCTGGCGATTAAGTCTTCCTTCAAAACTCTATAAACCCTCGCCCCGGGCCTTAAAACCCGGGGCGACTTCGTTCAGGAGGCTCAATAATTAGCTATCCATAAAATTTTTGTTGTTATTTAGAACTATTTATCTCTTACATCAGTCTTAAAGTTCAGAATTAACCAATTATTCAGGAACTTAGCGCGCAAATTAGGAATCAGTGAAGCAAGAGATTTCAATTTGCCAGACGAAGCCATGGGCAGCTTTCAACAACAGCTTTTCGATCGAGTAACTGCTCCAATCAAAAAAGCTTTGGAGGGCAGCTCGCGCAAAGAACTCCTGAACGCAATCAATACCACTTTAATGGTGTTCGACGATGAGTTAGTGCATGTTGAATCTGGTAATGTCGCACGCCTGGAATCTAAAAATGCAGAAGCTATTGCTGCGGCTGCCAAGCAGCTTATCGTAACCGCTGCAGACGAAATTGCGGTGTTGTTGCTTCTTCCTTCGCCCGAGTTTATTTCGTCAGTTCACGCGTTCCCGGGCATATCAAAGGAGAATTTGATTTCGGCGCTACGATTGCAAACCGAAACCATCCTACCTTCCTATGGGAAGAGTCTTTCATTAGCTATAGATGCAAACAGCAGCGAGGGAGGCTCGGAATCCATAGCCTTGTGGATTTCGCAATCAAAGCTCAACGCATTGTTCGAATCCTTTAAAGCGGAAAACTTTTTTCTCGCGGCAATAAAACCGAGAATCCTCAATGCCACCATCGATAATCTCAATGAGTGTGTACTGGACGAAGATTCAACTGATGTTTCGTTCGTTACTTTTAAAGATGGATTCCTAAGATCTTGGCAGCAAGTCAACAAACAAGACTTTGAACAACAAGACTTTTCTGAGCAATGGGAACGCTCAGTAAAAAAGGATTCAAATGGCTTGGTCAAAGAGTACAGTAATTTTCAACATTACTTAGCGCCTTTAAATAAAAGTATAAATAACGAGTACAACTTTTTCCCAATTGATGCATTGAATGCGCGAAAAAAAATAGAGAACAGCAGGAAAGTTTTAGCAGGCGTAATCGTGCTAGCAGTATTGCTCTTTGTCTCAGTAATTCCGTTCCTGCAACAGTCGTTAGAGTTTCGCAGTGCTGCCGCAACTCTAGAATCAAACAGATTAATGTCTACTGATGCCCGCCAAGATCAACAAATGGTGGTGAATTTTGAAAACGAATGGGGGGCACTGAGTGACTTTCCAGATCAGCGCATACGTGAAGCCATGTTTACATTGCAAAATGTACTCAGCCCGGAGAGATTAACTTCTTTAGAAATTTCTGAAGGGTTAGTCAAAATTCAAGGGACCAGCTCTGATCCACAGGCAATATTGCAGCGTTTAGAACAAGATCCGCTTTTCACCGAAGTGATTTTTTCGCGTGCGACAAATAACACGAGGTACTACATAGATTTACGGCTAAGCCCAGTCAACTTCGAAGCCTATATGGTTAGACATTTTCCAGATGATTAGTCATAGGGGCAAGGGCTAGTGCAAGTATCAACGCGCGAAAGAAACATATTAACTCTGGCGGGCATCGTAGCTGTTATATTCATTGGGACTGCGATATTTCCGGTGATTCGTGCTGCTTACCAAGAGCGTCAGGAAGCTATTGAAGACTTGTTGCTTGATATCAATAGAGAGCAACGATTGATAGAAAATACCCAAAGCTGGCTTGAACGCCGAGTAGAAGTTGAGAGAAGAGCTCAGGAATTAGAACAACAAATATTTAGCGGCGACACCATACCCTTAGTTGAAGCCGACATATCTGGAGATCTATCACGGTACACGCGTAATTCAGGCATCACGGTAGGTTCTACTCGGCTGGCAGAGCGGTTAGAAACTGATGGCTGGTTGATGATTAGTCAGGAGATATCATTCAGAACTACCGAAGTAAACAATACATTAGGGTTTCTTAACAGTTTGGAAAACTCTTCACCACGACTCTTTGTTACGGATTTCACAATTAATAGAGCTCGCAATCAATTCAGCGGGACTATAACTGTTGTCGGTTTCGCGCGCAGTGAAGGTTTAGTCACTGCGCCAGTCAGCCAAAGATAGTAAAAAGTTATGCCCTACTCACCGATGACATTATCAATCTTTACTCAACTTCTGGAACCTGAAGGTATTGCTCCTGCTAAAGATTTTGAAGAGTCTGGCAGTCTGATTTGCAATCAACTTCCTTCCATTGCGTTTCGCTCAAAGGTTCGATTTATAGTGGGTGAGATCGTTCGCTTTAAAGTTGGTGCAGACGAAGAAGTAAGGCGCTTGATGAGGTATTGGCGAGCGGAATTATCACCACAAATAGAAAGCAATGAAGATGACCATTTTGTTTCTGGTTTTGAGGACGATGAAGAGCTCATTGATTTAGCATCAGAAGCACCTATCATTCGCCTGGTTAATCATTTGTTTGCGCGCGCATTGGACCTTAACGCCAGTGATATTCACTTTGAACCAAATGAAGCGTACCTAAATGTGCGTTGTCGCGTCGATGGCATCATGACGCGGATTGAAAGACTCCCCATTCGCATCCATACCGCTGTTGCTTCACGCTTAAAACTAATGGCCAAGTTAGATATCGGGGAAAAGCGCCTACCGCAAGACGGCCGCATCAATTATCAAATTGGTAGCAAACAACTCGACATGCGTGTTTCTACTCTACCTGGAGTTCATGGCGAATCGGTCGTACTGAGAATTTTGGATCGTTCCGACACTACGGTTGATCTCTCCCGCTTAGGTATGCCGGGCAATGTGCTGACAAACTACCAAAGCGTGATTTCACAACCACATGGCATGATTTTAATCACCGGGCCAACAGGCTCAGGAAAGACAACAACCCTTTATGCCACGCTGGAAAAGATAAATAGCGAAAGACAAAAAATAATTACCGTTGAAGACCCCGTTGAGTATCAGCTAGAAGGGATCACTCAAATTCAGGCTAATGCATCTATCGGCCTCAGTTTTGCGGCGGGTCTCAGGTCCATTGTTCGTCAGGACCCGGACATATTAATGGTAGGCGAGATTCGCGACCATGAAACAGCAGAAATCGCGATCGAGTCAGCATTAACAGGACACCTGGTTTTTTCAACTCTTCATACCAATGATGCCGCTGGAGCAGTAACCCGCTTGCAGGACATGGGCGTGGAAGGCTACCTCATTAGTTCCAGTCTGTTAGCTATTCAGGCCCAAAGGTTGGTGCGTCGGGTATGCACAGATTGCGCCGAGACTCACTTTCTCAGTGAAGATGAAGCTATTGTTCTGGAAATAGATATTAGCACATGCCCCAAAATTCAGCGGGGTAAGGGCTGTGAGCGATGCGGTCACACCGGATATCGCGGCCGTGTTGGGTTGTATGAATTGCTAATGATGAGCGATGCCATTCGTCACCATATTGCCAGTGGTGCTGATGCCAATATCATTCGTGATGAGGCAATCATTGAAGGAATGAAAACGTTACGCGAAGACGCTATCGAAAAATTAAAAGCCGGGCTAACTACCCCTGAAGAAGTTGTGCGGGTAACGAGGGCGATATGAGTGTGGTCTATTTCAAATATCAGGCGGTTGATGCCCACGGGAAAATGGAAAATGGTCAATTAAATGCAGAGTCTGAAAAAGACGCTCTCCGCATATTGCGTGGCAAAAATTTAACACCGGTAAAAATTCAGGAATCCAAACAAGGCCTCGAAGGTGCTCGGCGCAAGAAAATTTCTAATGCTGACCTGTTAGATTTTACTAATGGGCTCTGTACCTTAGTTGAGGCAAGAGTTCCTATTGATAAAGCACTGCGTCTGCTAGATGGGATCACTGAATCTCCAGCAATGAAAGAGCTGGTGCTGAATTTATTGAGAGATGTAAAAGAAGGCAAGAGTCTAGCTGATGCCATGGAAAGTCATACGAGTGTGTTCAGCAAGATGTACGTCAATATTGTTAGAGCTGGAGAAGAAGGCGGCATCCTGCATGACTTGCTGCCAGATCTGGCTGATTTTCTTGATACTAATACAAAGACACGTCAAGCGATTGTATCAGCCATGATCTATCCGATTGTTTTGCTTGTTACCGGCGTCATTTCTGTATTTTTGCTGTTGGTGTTTGTAGTGCCTCAATTTGCAGCCATGTTTGAAGATGCTGGTACGGGTATACCCCCATCGGCTCTATTTCTGCTTAATTTAAGTGACTTTATTCAATCCTATGGTTACTTGTTCATAATCCTTGCAGTGTCATTAGTATTTTTCTGGTATCGCTTAGACAAAGACCCAGTTACAAAACTACAGAAAGATAATTTCTTACTTTCTCTTCCTCTAATTGGAAGGCTAATACTTTATAAAGAGTGCGCCGTATTTTCACGGACCCTTGGTGCGCTATTAGGGGCAGGTATCCCATTAATACGTAGTCTTCGAGTGTCGCGGGAAGTCGTAGTTAATACTGTTCTATCCAAACACCTAACTGATGTCGAAGAAGATGTTCGTGGCGGTGCTGGTCTTGGTATATCTATTGAAAAGACAGGAATATTTCCAACGCTATTACACCAGTTGGTTGCTGTTGGGGAAGAATCCGGGCGCACCTCTGAAATCTTACTTAAGTCGGCAAGCACTTTTGACAATTACGTCAGGACTCAAATGTCGGTCATTGTGTCTGCAATGCAGCCCGCACTTATTATTTTCCTCGCCATCGCGGTAGGAGGAATAACAATCACTATGCTCTCCGCAGTATTCAGCATGAATGCAGTGGAGTTCTAAATAAACGATTGGAGATCAAAGTGAATTTTACAGGAACAGCGAATAGCATATCTCAAATACCCAGCCAGGCCAGCAGGATGCAAGGGGGTGTCTGGAGAAATGCAGTGCTAGGAATTGGAGTCGCAGTGCTTCAATCCTGCGCAATATTGGAGCAGGGTGAAAGTGCTTCTGCAGAGCAACCGCCGGCAGTTTCAAGTGCAACTGCTGTTAGAACAGCCACTGGAGCTGAGATACCCGTTATTGCAGGTACAACGAATTTTGAGCAGCAGATGATTGTCGATGCGATTAATCGTAATGGGCAATCCTTTCAGTACGAGGGGTTCAGCGAGCAGAGTCCGCAGCCTGAAGTGATTGAAGGGGACGATATCGTTGAGCTTAATTACGAGCAGGCAGATCTGCGTTTGGTTTTGGAAGAGCTAGCGAATGCCCTCGATATAACCATTGTACTGGACCCTTCTATCGATAATCGAATTAGCATTCGCACATCTGCAGACCGGCCATTACAAAGAGACGATATCTGGCCCTTGATAAGACTTCTTACTCGAGATGCTGGAGTTCTGCTTGAACAAGTTGGAAACATCTATAACGCTCGCCGAGCTCCG
>Ga0206679_10001750_pt1 | contig 17841 bp, 17 predicted proteins | sample M110012015metaG_FD_155464 | JGI IMG/M metagenome (GOLD analysis project Ga0206679, IMG submission 155464) | Ammonia-oxidizing marine archaeal communities from Monterey Bay, California, United States - M1 100m 12015 | ecosystem: Environmental > Aquatic > Marine > Intertidal zone | place: USA... | reverse complement strand
TTTTGCGCCAACCCGAAGAGGGCTGAATAATGCAGGACTTTCCCGGCAGCATATTATGGAATCGATCGATAATAGTCTGCGCCGCCTGGGGACAGATTATGTCGACCTGTATCAAGCACATGGTTTCGATCCGAAGACACCGATTGAGGAGTCTCTTCGCGCTTTCGAGGATCTCGTGACGGCGGGGAAAGTCCGGTATGTTGGTTGTTCAAATTATCCAGCCTGGCGACTGGGGCAGGCTTTGCGAGCAGCCGACGGGCTTGGCGTGAGCGGTTACATTTCATTGCAGCCGCGCTATAACCTGCTTTATAGAGATATAGAAACTGAACTGTTGCCGCTTTGCATGAGTGAAGGCATCGGTGTCATTGTTTATAACCCGCTCGCGGGGGGATTCCTTTCGGGTAAATACAAACCAGGCCAGCAACCGGAGGGAGGGACACGATTTACGCTTGGCACTGCCGCGGACAGATACCAGGAACGCTATTGGCACGATGCACAATTTAATGCCGTTGAAACTCTGAAAGCTGTCGTAGAAGCAAAAGGCCTGAATATGGTTTCGGTCGCAGTGGCCTGGGTGCTTAAGCAACCTGGGATTACCTCCGCGATCATCGGCGCGTCGAAACCGGAGCAGCTGGATGCTAACCTGGCCGCTTTTGGTATCGAGTTCGATGATGAGCTGACCAGAGCCTGTGAAAGTGTCTGGTGGTCATTGCCAAAAAAACCGGTTGCCGAGGGGTATCGTTAATCGGCGCCATTTGATTGTCGACGGTTTCTCTGATTAAACAATATTAGTGACCAGTAAAAACAGCCTCGCGTTTTTCGACAAAAGCTGCGATACCTTCTTTGGCATCAGAGGTAGCGCTGCAGGTGTTTTGTGCATAGGTTTCGAATTCAAGTGCTTCTCGCAGAGTAGAATCCATACTGCGGTACATTGCGCGTTTTGCCATGCGGATCGCGATGGGCGGTCCTGCTGCAAAGGAGTTTGCCATCTCAAGGGTCGCCGTCATGAGAGCCTCCGGCGTTTCCAGTTGCGAAACAATGCCCAGTTCCAGCGCTTCTCTTGCCTGGATCATTTTCCCTGACCAGATCAGTTCGCAGGCCTTTGCCATACCAACTATACGGGGCAGGAAGTAAGTCCCTCCCCAGTCAGGATGCAGGCCACGTTTGGCGAAGGTTTCCCCAAACTTTGCTGTGTCCGATGCGATGCGAATGTCACAGGCAAGGGCAATATTCATACCTGCACCTGCGGCAGCACCGTTAACGGCAGCAATAATGGGTTTGGTTGAATCTCTTAATGCCAGCACTATTCGATCTCGAATCGGGTCAATCTTATCGTCCAGCACACTGGCTTTACCCGATTTTCTTGCTTCATTCATGGCTTTCACATCTCCTCCGGAACAGAAACCTTTGCCGGCACCGGTGATAACGATGACCCTCACGCTATCGTCAGTTTCCGCAAGCTCAAGCGCCGCCGCGAAGCTCTGGCGCATCGAAGGTGTTAGTGCATTTAGAGTCTCTGGGCGGTTTAATGTAAGCGTTGCGACGAGATTATCGACGTTGTAAATAAGATGTTCGAAATCCATTGAATGTTGTTCCTTATGGCCTGAGAAGCCTTGATACTATCTAATCGGATAGAGAAATGCAGAACGTGTTTTGTACAGCAAGGATGAGCGCATGCAAACAATGTACACGGAGGAGCAGGAACAGTTTCGCGAGGTCGTAGCGCGATTCCTGCGAGTGAAGTCGACAGCCGGTGATGTTCGTCAATTGATGGCATCAAGCGAGGGCTATGATGTAGCTGTCTGGCGACAGCTTTGCGGTGAAGTTGGCCTGGCGGGTACGCATATTCCGGAAGAATACGGGGGGGCAGGTTTTGGTCCTGTAGAGCTCGGTATTGTTTCTGAGGAAATGGGCCGTTACCTCTACTGTGGGCCTTTCTTTGCCTCATCGGTCATGGCCGGGTATGCCCTGTTAAATGGTGCGACGGAGTCTTACAAGTCCGCCATTCTGCCGGATATAGCCTCGGGAGCGAAAATTGCGACACTCGTTCTGGATAACCTGAACAACCCTGGGGAAGTAGGGGCTGCATTAAAAGCGACTAAAGAACACGTTGTTTCGGGTATTGCATCGATAGTGGTTGATGCTCACATTGCCGACTTATTGATTGTGGCTGCATCGACGCCAGATGGTCTGGGTCTGTATCTGGTCAATGCAGGTTCAGAGGGTCTGTCGATCACCCCGCAGGAAGCGCTGGACCCCACACGAAAATTATCCAGGGTGTCACTCTCTGAGGTGCGCGCTGAGCGAATTGGCTGGTTGACCGAAAGCTTGTTGAATCAGACCTGGGATCAGATATGCAGCGTTTTGGCGCACGAGATGATCGGCGGTGCGCAACATCTATTTGAATCAACTCTTGAGTATACAAAAGTCAGGGTCCAGTTTGGTCGGCCTATTGGTTCCTTTCAGGCCCTGAAACATCGCTGTGCGGATTTATTAATGGAATTGGAGTTTGCGAAAGCGGCGATCCACCATGCTGCTTTCTGTCTCGCGGCGAGTGAGGGTGAGCCCTATGTGGCGAGCATGGCAAAAGCAATGGCCAGTGATACCTACATGGAGGCAGCCAGGGCCGGCGTTCAGCTTCGCGGGGGTATTGGGTTCACCTGGGAAGAGGACACGCATCTCTGGTACAAGCGAGCAAAGAGTTCCGAGGTATTTATGGGTTCAGCCCATATGCATCGTGAGCGGATGATGACAATGATTGAAAGAGCCTCAGGCCATGACACCGGAGAACAGCCATGAATCATGATGAAATAAGGAAAGAGGTGAGCGATTGGTTAGACGCTAACTGGTCTGCAGACAGGGCGCTGATAGAGTGGCGGAACATCCTCTTAGAAGGTGGTTGGGCTGCGCCGAACTGGCCTGAAGATTGTTTTGGACGGGGCTATGATGCCGAGCAGGCCGCGGTTGTTAGTGATGTATTTGCAGAAAAGGGCGCGGTTGGCGCGGCGCAGGTTGGGCCCCGGCGACTGGCTGCTGAAACCATCCTTGTGCATGGGTCTGATGATCAGAAGAAGAGATACTTGCCTCCGATCCTGACCGGAGAGCATGCCTGGTGCCAGCTTTTCAGTGAGCCGGGCAGTGGCTCGGATCTCGCAGGCGCGAGCACTAAAGCGGAACTGCTCGATGGGCAGTGGATTATTAACGGCCAGAAGGTATGGAATACCAGTGCGCATCATGCTGACTTTGGCATTCTTGTGGCGCGAACCGATTGGGACCTGCCCAAACACCAGGGCTTGTCTTATTTTCTGATCAACATGCGTCAGCCCGGGGTTGAGGCAAGACCATTAAAGCAGATGAATGGACATGCCTCGTTTAACGAGGTCTTTATGACGGATGCCATTGTTCCCGCTGAGGACTTGATGGGCGGTGAGGGCAACGGCTGGGCAATTGCGACGACAACGCTGTCGATTGAACGCCAGGGTTTTGCCAGAGGCAGAACTCCCACTGTCAGCAGAACAGCTGAAGAAGGGCCTATCTATCAGGAGTTTGCGGCCGAGCTCGAGATCGCGAACGAGCCTTATACCTGGTATCCCCAGCGTGAAGGCCGGGTCGACCTTGTTTTGCCAAGGGCGAAAGAGACGGGCGCCATAAAAGACCCCGCTGTGCGTCAGGAAATTGCACGGCTGATATGCCTATCGAGTGGTGCGCGCCTGGCTGCTGCCAGTGCGGCTGCCCAGCGTAAATCAGGCAGTAATGAAGTTATTCCCGCTGGCTCAATCGGCAAATTGGGAGCAAGTATCATCGCCCGACAAGCCGCTCATGTGCACACGATGATTTCAGGTTCGGATGCAATGTTAAGTGGTCAGGAATCCGCGGCAAAGGGCATGATTGCGGAGACCCTGATTTCGGTACCTGCAATCTCGATCGCCGGTGGTACCGATGAGATTCAACGAAACATTATTTCCGAGCGGGTGTTGGCGATGCCGAAAGAACAACGATCAGATACCGGCCCTTTTCGCGATATCAAGCGTAACGTGACATAGTGTTTATAAATCTAAAGGAGATAAATCATGGCATTTAAAGGCGTTGATCATATTGTGGTAAGAGTCGGGGACCTGGATGCGGCTGTCGCCAATTATACGAAAATCCTGGGCATTGAGCCGGACCGACAGCATTCCGATGTGCTTAAGGCTGACCAGGCATTTTATCATTTCAGCGATGGTACATTCCTGGAATTAATTACACCCACTGAAGACGATTCGCCACTTGCTGGACCTCTTGCCAAAAAGGGTGATGGGATTCATACGGTTGCTTTTGCTGTTGATGACCAGAAAGAAACGGCTGCGGAGCTTGATGGAAAAGGAGTTCGTGTCATTGGCGGAGCCTTTGTTCATCCTGCAGAAGCAAACGGTGTGATGGTGCAGTTAAGTCAGGCGACGTAAACCAGCGAATGAATGGAGGCAAGCGTTATGAGTGATCTGTCTGTGTTTCGCGAAGAGACACGAGCCTGGTTAATCGAAAACTGTCCTGAAGGGGTCAAGGGACCTGGTGTTGTGCATTCCGGCAGTACCAAGGTAACGTTCGAAAAGGACATTCAACTGTGGATGGAACGAATGGCCGATCGTGGCTGGACCGTTCCTGCGTGGCCTAAGGAATACGGGGGTGGTGGTTTAACCGTTGAACAAACCCGCGTGCTCTTCGAAGAGATGAATGAGATTGGGGCGCGTCCGCCGCTGATTAATATGGGCACACGAATGTTTGGCCCGACATTGCTGGAATTCGGTACCGAGAAGCAGAAGCAGCGGCACCTGACAGTGATTGCGAAAGGCGGTGCTGCCTGGTGCCAGGGCTACAGCGAGCCCGGCGCCGGTTCTGATCTTGCAAGCCTTCGATGCCGCGCCGAAGATAAGGGAGATTACTTCCTGATCAACGGCCAAAAAATTTGGACATCCGGTGCCCAGTACGCGGACTGGATGTTTTGTCTGGTGCGAACGGACTTTGATGCAGCCAAGCACAGTGGCATCAGTTTTGTATTGGTCCCAATGGACCAGGAAGGTGTCACGGTAAAACCGATATCACTCATATCCGGCAACTCCCCTTTTTGTGAAACTTTTCTTGACGATGCGATCGCGGAAAAACGGGATCTTGTCGGTACGATGAATGAAGGCTGGACGATTGGTAAACGCCTTCTGCAGCATGAACGCTCTGGGCAAGGAGGCTTGTCGCCCACGGCGGCCAGGCCAAAACCCGTGGGTGTCACCATCGACCTTGAAGTTGATGACGTGTTGAAAGATTATGTCAATGACTCGACGATCAGCCCGGCGCTGCGTGATGAAGTGATTGACTGGAAGATGAGAAGTGCCGCCTTTCGGTTAACCCAGAAACGCGCGGGTGAGCAGGCAAGGGATGGTAAGACACCTGCTGACACGACTTCTGTGTTCAAACTCTATGGATCGACACTCGCCCAGGATCGTCAGGAAATCGTCGTTCGACTGATGGGCACACAGGGTTTAGGCTGGGAAGGAGACACTTTTTCTACTGATGAAATCGGCGCAGCGCGATCCTGGCTGTCCAGCAAAGCAGTGACCATTTACGGCGGCACCAATGAAGTGCAGGCAAATATTATCGCCAAGCGCGTACTAGGCTTGCCCGACTAATCTACGGCATGAGGTTTAAGCCGACCGCTGCAATGCGGCGATCCGTTCTTCAAGCGGAGGATGCGACATAAAAAGTGCCCGAAGGCCGGTAGGCCTGCCGCCATTGATACCGAACGCTGCAAATTCTCCTGGCAGGTCTTCTGCCTGATCGCCCTGTAACTTCTTCAGGGCAGCGATCATTTTATGCTTCCCCGCGAGATCAGCCCCGCCTTCATCAGCACGAAATTCCCGGCGTCGGCTGAACCACATCACGATCATACTGGCGAAAAAGGAAAGAACAATCTGAGCAAGGATAGAGCTGATGAAATAGCCGATGCCGAATCCGCGTTCATTTTTTAGGATCACCCGGTCCACGAAAAAGCCGATGATACGTGACAGAAAGATCACAAAAGTATTCACAACCCCCTGCATGAGGCCCATGGTAATCATGTCTCCATTGGCAACGTGACTGACTTCGTGGCCAAGCACGGCTTCTGCTTCATCAGCGGTCATTGCCTGCAGCAAGCCTGTACTGACTGCGACCAATGCGTTGTTTCGACTCATGCCAGTTGCAAAGGCATTTACCGTGTTGGACTGGAAAATACCGACTTCGGGCATCCCGATGCCAGCATTCTCCGCCTGCTTTGCGACGGTATCAACGAGCCAACGTTCCTGCGGGTGAGCCGGATTTTCAATGATCTGGACACCCATCGATCGCTTGGCCATCCATTTGGAGATCGCCAGTGATATAAAAGACCCGCCGAACCCGATGACGGCAGACATAACCAGTAATGCATAGAGGTTTAGGTCAACGCCGTTGGCCGCGAGCAGGCCTTCGATACCAAGGATCTGGAAGGTGATGCTGATTAATGCGATGACCGCGATGTTTGTCGCGATAAACAAAAATAATCTGGTCATGTTGTTTTCCCGTGTGGCCGTATTCTCAACGTCAAATATTGTGGCATATGCGGAGAATTTCAACTCTATGGACAGACTAGGCGCTGAAAATAATATCCATTGAGCGGGTTAGCTGCTGTTCCTGGTGGTTAGGTAGAGCAAAAAGCTGCCAATGAGAGCCGACACAAGGGAGCCTAGCAGGACGCCGGTTTTTGCGGTTTCGATGATGGAGGTATCTGCCCAGGCAAGGGTCGAGATAAAAAGCGCCATGGTAAAGCCTACGCCCGCTAACATGCCCACCGCGCCAATTTGGGTAAATGTCACGTCTTCCGGTAATTCTGCTACTTTCAATTTCACAGAAAGCCAGGCAAAAACAAAAATACCCAGCGGCTTTCCAATGACCAGACCTGCCACAATCCCGACGGCGATTGAACTAGTCAGGACGGCGCCAAAGTCTTCCGCAATGACGACTCCGGCATTTGCAAGCGCGAAGATGGGCATGATCATGAAGGTAACATAAGGCATTATGGTATGTTCTAGCTCCTGTAATGGGGCCGTAGCCTGTTCGGTCACCTGTTCCATTGAATGAACGATGCTGTGCTGTTCGCTTGAGAGCAAGGCGTTGCCTTGGGGTAATCCGGTTTCGCGTAAACGTTTTAGGAGCGCTTCCGCCTGCTCGGCAAACTGATTGCCATGAATGCGCGTACGGGCGGGAATGGTGAACGCCATTAGCACGGCTGACAGCGTTGCGTGAACACCAGACTTTAGGAAAGCAACCCAGACAACAAAGCCGATCAGAAAATACAGGACCGGATTTCTGACGCCAGCCATATTTGCCGTGATAGACACCAGAAGAAAGCAACCGCCAATTGCCAGGCTCTGCAGCGCAATGTCATCGGTGTAAAAAATCGCGACAACCAAGATCGCGCCGATGTCGTCGACGATGGCAAGCGCAGTAAGAAAGACCTTTAGTGAAATGGAGACCGGAAACAGTGCCAGGATTCCCAATGCGAATGCGATGTCAGTTGCCATCGGAATACCCCAGCCAAGTGAAGCCTCGCCGCTGGGGTTAATGGCAAGGTAGATGAGCGCGGGAGCCAGCACGCCCCCGAGTGCCCCAAAAATTGGCAACGCAGCGGTTTTCGGGTTGGCAAGTTCGCCTGCCAGAAACTCTCGCTTGATCTCCAGTCCGACAACGAAGAAGAAAATGCCCATAAGGCCATCGTTAATCCAGTGACTCAGGGTTTTAGATAGTTCGAACTCGCCGATACCAATAGTTGCGTAGGTATGAAGAAGTCCGTGGTAACTGTCGCTATAGCCGGAGTTGGCCCAGAGAAGCGCGACGATAGTAAAAACCAGCAGCAGGCCGGCACCGGCAAGCTTGTGCTCGAGGAACATCTGGAATGGTCTGGTGACCCTATCAATGAATACCGGTTCAACTGTCATGGTTACCGCTCACTGATTGGTTACACAATTTTATCAATTAAAGGAGGGTCGAAGGAAGTCATTTTATGGATCAGTTCTTCCGGACTGTCCGATACCAGCAACATTTTTTGGTGAGCGGCTTTTATAAACCCCTTTTCTGCTGAGTTCTCGAGAAACTCGATCAACTTGTCAAAGTAGCCGTTTACATTAAGCACCGCGATGGGTTTTTGGTGAAAACCCAGTTGTGCCCAGGTCAGGATTTCAAACAGCTCCTCGAATGTCCCCAGTCCGCCTGGAAGAGCAATGAAGGCATCACTTAGGTCTGCCATTCGGGTCTTCCGCTCGTGCATAGATGTCGTGATGATTAACTCGGATAACCCCGGGTGGGCAATTTCCTTATCCGCGAGAGACTGTGGCAGGACGCCGGTCACGAAGCCGGCTGATGCCAGAACGGAATCAGCGACAGTGCCCATCAGGCCAATGCTGGCCCCGCCGTAAACCAGGCCATATCCATGGTCTGCGATGGTGCTTCCCAAATCAGTGGCAGCGGCGACAAAGGCTGGATCACTGCCGCTGCTAGAACCGCAGTACACGCAAATATTTGGCATCAGATGAGCGGCAGCGTAACCAACAATCCTGTCATTGTCTTACTCGAGTTCTGTTACCGAGGTGATGACCTTGTGGACGATGCCATATTCGATAGCTTCTTCAACCGACATCCAATAGTCCCGATCAGTATCCTGTTCGACCTGCTCAAGAGGTCGACCCGTTTCATCGGAGATGATCTTGTTGATCCGTTCCTTGGTTTTCAGAATCTCTTCCATCTGGATGGCGATGTCAGTTGCGTCACCTCTTGATCCGCCGCTTGGCTGGTGAACCAGGTAGCGCGTGTTGGGCAGCGAGAATCGGTTTTCTTTTTTCGCGGCAAGGTAGATGTTGGTGGCTGCACTCGCAACCCATCCGGTACCCACTACCCTAACTTCTGGCTTGATGAACTTAATCATGTCATAGATAACATCACCGGATTCGACATGTCCTCCTGGAGACGAAATGTAAATCGTAATTGGTTCGTTACTTTCAGCAGACAGTGCTAGCAGCTGTTCCGCTACTGAGCGAGCAATACGTTCATTAATGTTGCCAAAGATGGAAATGGATCTGGATTTGAATAACTTCTCGTCCATGAAATTTACGGACGGCAATTTCACATCCTGTTGCTCTTCGTTCATCGGTGTTCCTCAATATTCTGATGTTTTGCAAAAGGGGCGACTCGCCCATGCAGTCGCGCAGGATAGCATAAATCCCACCGCCTGAGTGTTGAGATGGGGCCGAGTTCCTCGAAATCAAGGCCCGCGATGGACAACTATTCCCGCTCGAGCCACTCTTCCAGGAGCATCTGGAAGTGCCTGGGTTTGGTCTCGTTATAATCGGCCAGTTGAACGAACTCCTTGGCTGTGGCTTTTAGGCCTTCCTGGACAAGGGGCAGATTGCGGACATCCTGATTAAATACCTTGGCCAGCATCCCAAGCTCCGGTGCGTCAGTCCAGTCGTCATCCGCGGATAACCAGTGAATTTCCCTGCAGGGCTCATATTCACCATTTTCCGGAATAGGTGCGAGATAGATACATTCCATGATGCATTCATCCGGATTTGTGCCGTGGGGTCTGAAACGATAGTTGATCCGATTGAATGAACCCCAGGGGTGAAAATTGGGGAACAGGGTAAAAAAGATGCTGGTGAATTCGATGTCCGAAACTTCGTCAGCAATGCTCGGAACAACATTGCGCAGGGCATCTCTTTGGATTTCCGCGGCGAGCACGCGCGGGTGGACCTTTTTCTCATTTTTCTTGGCTTTCTCTGCGATTGCTTTGTCGAATTCCGTTTGTTCGATTAGTGGTCCACCGGCCCAATTGACGAGGTGTGGGTTAACTTCGGTCAGGTCTCCTTCCAGATGACGTGCCTGAATATCGAACCGGCCTGTTCTGCCATCGGGTGCTGTAACTTCCACTAAACCCTCTTCGATTCGCACATAAACAAATCCATTAAGGGGGTTGCGTAGCCTCATTTTTCCATCTTCCGGAAGAGGGTCCCACTGCGGCATACCGGCACCATCCAACGCGCCGCAACGAATGGCACGGGAGTAATTACCGAACACATCGTATTTGGTGTCCACGTCGTGCGCACCACCCATCAGGATTTGCGGGTGAGTTGCTATCACGTGATAGGACTCCATGAATGCTTCGTTGGCGGCTTTCCAGTTACATCTGATAATTTTGGCAACGTGTGCCTCTTTGTAACGATTCTCATAGGGGAGGAGCTTGAAGTGAGACGGTAGATCTCCAATAAAATCCTCGAAGGGCCCACAGTTTTCGTCCGGGTTGATAAAGATATATCTGCCCCACCTTCCAACTTTAACTTCGGGAAGTGATTGCTCTGCTCTTTTCAGATCAGGGAAATCCCATTCGCAGGGAATTTGCTTGATGGATCCATCGAGTTTCCAGGCCCATCCGTGGAATGGGCAGCGCAGTTCATCAGCCTGTTTGCCGCGATGCTCTCTCAGTTTCCGGCCACGGTGCAGACAGGAATTATAATATGCCTTGTATTCGTCTTCGCCGGACTTGACGATTAGGAATGACATGCCTGCGATGTCGTAGGGAAGGTAATCTCCTATATTAGGCAGGTCATCTTCATGAGCTGCCATCTGCCAGACTCGCTTCCAGAGTTTCTCAACTTCCAGGTCGAAGATCTCCTGGGAGTAGTAATTTTTTACGGGTACAAATGTTGGTCCTGGCTCAATGGGTGAATCACGTCGAAAGGATTCAGGAATAGGGCGGGTTTCTTTATCGAGCATTTTGCGGAAAGAATCGTCCAGTGTCCTGACTGATCGGGTAGCCATTAATTTCTCCAACGGGTTTTATTTATTTAGACCATATACCTTTTACAGGCGGGCAATCAATCATCAGCTATTCCCTGCTGCAGGTATGATCGCGACATTCGGGCCTCTCGACGATCGGGTATAAATTATTGTAACCTGTTCCAATAATTATTCTACTGTGACATTATCAGGACCAAATTCAAGTAACGGGATGGGCAATGGATGTTTTAGGCAAGGTTGCATTGGTAACAGGCGCAGCCTCGGGAATCGGTCGTACAACCGCCAAGATGCTGGTGGATGCAGGATTAAGGGGGCTGGTGATTCTGGATATGGATCCTGCTGGCCTTGCAGAAACGGCTGATCTGGTCTCTAGCGTTGAAGTACTTGCTATTCAATGTGACGTGACAAACCATGCTTCGCTTGAGGATGCCTACCAGCAGATCACAAGCCATTTCTTTGCGCTCGATATTGTTTTCAATAATGCCGGGATCGTTTCAGGTCCTCCCCCGTTTCCTGATGCCGACCTCGCCCGCATGAAGCTGGTTGTGGATGTTGACCTGACCAGTGTCATTCAGAGCAGTGCTCTGGCAATTCGGTTCATGAGGGACCACGGTGGCGGCGTCATCATTAATACAGCGTCAACCGGCGGGCTTAATCCCTATCTTGCCGATGCACCATACGCCGCGGCGAAAGCCGGGGTGATTATGTTTTCCCGATCGTGCGGTGACCTTCACGAACAATGCGGTGTTCGTGTAAATGCCGTTTGCCCGGGAGTCACGGAAACGCCGATTCTTGAAAAGACAGGTGGCGGCAAAAGACCGGATTGGCTTGACCCTATTCTAGAAAACATTCAGGTGCTGGCTTCGGAAGATATCGGGCGGGCGGTGATTAACATTATTCAGGACGACGATATGGCCGGTGAATTTGTCGTTGTGCAGAACCAACCAAAGCAGGCAAACATATGAGCGATACCAGAACAAAACCCGTAGATGGCTTTGCGGAAGTAGATTTCAACTCAGAACCTTTCCTGACTGATTTCAAGAAAGTGTATGAAGGCATGCACGTGAGTGGCTGTCCCTTCGCACATTCACCCCGAGGCGATCACTACGCGGTCGCGTCTCACACAGAGATTATGAAGATCCTGAAGCAATACGATATCTGGAAGGCGAAGTTCGGCCCAGCACTTAACTATCTTGAGTCCCCGGGTGTCCTAGTCAGTGTTGACCCGCCCGAACATACGTTTGAGGTGCGCATAGTTTCCGCTTCTTTTTCCAAAGAGGTCTTCGAAGGCATGGTGCCCGAGATGGAAGCCTTCGTGAATGAGCGCATCGATAGTGTCTTCGAGGAAGGCGAAGCAGATCTGCATGAACTTTTGTCAGTTTCATTACCGCTGTTTGTCATCTTCAAATTACTGGGCATTGAACGATACGACGAGGACGGCACGGATCGTTTTGAGTGGACCCGCGACGGTATTATTAACTCAGTGGGCCTGATGTTGGTTCCGCCGAACGAAGTGGCGCGGATGATTGAAAGCGGCAATATAGAGCAAGTACGTATGCAAAACCTGATGCGCACGACTGAATTGTTTATTAAGCAGCTTGCGGAAGCTAAATCAAAACTCGCATCAGGTGAATGGCAGGGCGAACAGAACCTGGTGACTCGTTTTCTCACCACCCCCGGGCCAGACGGTACTTTTCTTACAGATGACAAGATTCTTGGCTTCATGGGGTTCCTGCTCACCGCTGGAAGCGCGACGACGACCATCATGCTGTCAAACATCATTCACCGACTGCTGACTGAAGAGGGTACTTTCGACCGGGTGATGAATGACCCCGCACTGATTCCTATTGCGATTGAAGAAACCCTTCGCCTTGATGCGCCGGTCCAGGGGCTGTTTCGGACCAATGATAAGGAAGTTGAGCTGGGCGCGGCTCGTCTTGAGAAGGATACCAAGGTCATGCTTTTGTGGGCAGCCGGTAACCTCGACCCTGAAGTGTTCGAGAACCCAATGAAATTTGATCTAGATCGTGATCTGGGCAAAGTTCGTCGGCACCTGGCCTTCGGTTATGGTACACATTTCTGCAGGGGAGCGCCGTTAGCTCGACTTGAAGGTGAGGTCTTTCTGCGTGTCGTGATGGACAGGCTCAAGAACCTTCGGCTGAACGGTGAGGTAGTCATGGAGAAACGGATCCCGGTTTTACAGGGCATCTTGAAACTACCGGTTGCATGGGATACCTAATCCTGCGTTATAGTCAGACTCCATCATAAGAAGATCGAAAGCCATGGATAGATTCGACGGGAAGAGTGTCATCGTCACAGGTGCAGCTTCAGGTTTTGGAGCGGCTATCGCGCAGAAGTTCGCTAGTGAAGGCGCTAGTGTTGTTTGTGCTGATCTGAACATGACTGGGGCAACCGAGGTTGCCAAGTCGTTGACGGGCGCAATCCCGTTTGAAATCGACGTCGCGGATGAGGCGCAGAACAATGCCATGATCCAGGCCTCTGTAGATCATTTTGGCAAGATTGATGTACTCTGCTGTAACGCAGGTGTTCCCCACAAAGGCAACTATATGATCAGGATGCCGGTTGAGGATTTCGATCGCATGTGGGCGATCAACGTCCGATCAATTTTCCTCGCAGTACGCGCTGCCATTCCACACATGCCCGAGGGCAGCAGCATTATCAGTACTGCGTCGATAGGGGGCAAGCGGCCAAGACCGGGCCTGGTTCCCTATAATGCTTCTAAAGCCGCGGTGATTAATTTGACCCAGGGGATGGCGGTTGAGATGGCGCCAAAGATACGAGTGAACTGTGTCTGCCCTGTGTCAGCTGCAACGAACTTTGATTTCCAGTCCATGGGTCAAAAAGATCTTTCAGCCGAGATGGAAAAGAAGGTAATCGATGGAATACCCATGGCGCGTAGGGCCACTCCCGAAGATGTGGCGGATGCGTATCTATTCCTCGCGTCAGAGGAAGCAAAATTCTTAACGGGTGTAGCGCTTGATGTAGACGGTGGTCGTTCAATTCAATAAGGAGAGAAATTATGGCGGATTTGCCCCACGGTAAGCTGGGAACCGATGACCTTTGGGATGCGATGTATACCCAGCGAGCTATTCGCTACTGGCAGGAGAAACCGGTTCCTCGTGAGCTTTTAGAAAAAGTGATCGAATCTGCATCCAAAGCGCCGAGTGGCAGTAATCTGCAACCCTGGGTGTTTATTGTTATTGATGATGCTGGCACTCGAAAAAAGATTGGCGCTGCGCTGAATGACTTCTATGAAGAAGGTCCGTTAAAAGAAATGATTGCTCAGGGTCAGCAGGTGGAAGACAAATCACAGCGCCTGATGATGCAAGGCGCACAGGCGTTCTTTTCGAAGCTGGCGAACGCGCCTGCCTTGATTGTGCCCTGCCTTTATCAGCTGTCATCGCCAACGCCTGACCCGACGTCGCTCGAGGCGGGCAGCTCAATTTATATGGCAGTGCAAAATCTCATGCTGTCTGCCAGAGGCCTTGGCCTGGGCACAGTGATGACCACTGCACATTCTCTGGTCAATGATATGCTGCGAGAAGCATGTGACATCCCCGATGATGCTTATCCGGTTGCGCTGATACCGATTGGTTACCCTGATGCCAACTTTGGCCCAACGACGCGGAAAGGGTTGGATGAAATTTTACGCTGGAATACATGGAGCTGATGATGCCTTTGTCCCTACCAAGTGCTGATGACTGGTCAAAAAGATGTCTGAATGATGGTGAGTTCCGTCTAGCATCACGTCATTGGAACGGCGGTGTTCGACTTAATATTGGCGATAAGACGCTCGAACTGTTCCTTTCTGAGGGTGCGAAGTCTGCGACCGATAAGAACCCCGGTGGAATGATCGAGATCACGGGTTCAGGTCGGGTCTGGGAGAAAGTTATTGCAGCGAATCCGGAACGATTCCACAACGATGTGATGGCAAACATTTCCCAGGGATGTGGCTTGCAGCGGAGTGGTGACGCCATTGTATTCGCGCAGTACTACGCCGCGACCATGCGTGCTGTTGAGCTGTTAAGACCGTCCTTGGCGCAGTCAGAAGCTACGTTCGAAACAATGCCCCATGACGATCGAGCCCACGGTACGATCGATGCGCCGATAGGACGCTACGTCCACTTGAACCTGGATGGTCATGACCATCGTATCTATTTTGAAGAAGCCGGTCAGGGGATTCCCTTGCTGATGCAACACACAGCTGGTTGTCATAGTAGCCAGTGGCGCCACTTGTTTGAGTTCCCGGAAATCACGGAACGTTTTCGACTGATCGCCTATGATCTGCCGTGTCATGGTAAATCGGTGCCGCCCGTTGGTGTGGAATGGTGGGATGAGCAGTATTTGCTTAAAGGAGCGTTTCTGAGATCGATCCCGGTAAAACTCAGTGAGACGCTTGGGCTGATTGATCCTGTCTTTATGGGTTGCTCTGTAGGTGGCCTGCTGGCGCTTGACCTGGCGCACAAACATTCGGATGTGTTCCGCGCGGTCATCTCCGTTGAAGGTGCTTTAAAAATTGAAGGTAGGCTTACGGACTATGGTGAGTTGTATCACCCGCAGGTCAACAACGAGTACAAGGCTCGCCTTATGGATGGCTTAATGGCTTCTTCATCGCCAAAGCCCTATCGAAAAGAAACAAGCTTTGTTTATGCTTGTGGCTGGCCGCCTGTGTTTCTTGGTGATCTACACTACTATGTTGAGGATTATGACCTTCGTCAGGATGCGGCTGAAATTGATACGAATGCAGTTGGCGTTCACATTCTCTCAGGTGAATACGATTACAGTGGTACTTCCGAGTTGGGTAAAGCTGCGCATGAAGCGATACCGGGCTCTACCTGGCAGAACATGAAAGGGGTTGGTCACTTTCCTATGAGTGAAAACCCACAGGCATTCAGGGAATACCTTTTACCGATACTGGACAGGATTGCATCCTGAGGAGAGTTGTTATGGCTGAGATACTAAAATACGGTGCTACCGCCAAATGGCTTCACTGGTTGGTTACTTTTATTGTCATCATTATGCTGATTTTTGGGCCGGGTCTTGAGGACATGCCCTTGGACGAACGTGAACAGGTCATCATGGTGCATTCCGGTCTTGGCACTTTGGTGTTGATATTAATGCTGATCCGCTGGCCCTGGAGATTAACCCATGATATGCCAGGCCCCGCGGCCACTATGGGCGCATGGCAAACCAGGTTATCTAAAATCATGCACTGGTCGTTATACGTGCTGCTGGTGCTGCAACCTATCTTTGGAATTCTGCAGGCGATGTATATTACTGAGTATGAGATTTTTGCGTTCGGGCAGATCGCCTACTCGTCGATGGCTGTTGATAACGAACAGATGGCGGCGATCTTTCACATTGCGCACAGTATTAACGGGAAACTACTGACGGTGCTGGTATTGGGTCACTTTGTTGCGGCACTTTATCATCACTTCTGGCAGAAGGACGATGTGCTTCGAAGGATGCTGCCATTTGGTAAAGTATCTTCGGACTAGTACTCGAATACCAAAAGAAATACCTAAGATGAACACGTTAGTGTCACTATTTTTAGCAGCAAGGAGAGGGATATGAGTGATTTTGAAGACAAGGTCGTTGTCATCACAGGAGCAGGGGGAGGCCTGGGCAAAGCTCATGCACTTGAGTTTGCCCGTCGCGGCGCCCGGGTTGTGGTTAATGACCTGGGTGGCAGTGGAGATGGCGTGGGCTCCAGTGATGCTGCCGACATCGTGGTTGAAGAAATCAAAGCAGCCGGTGGGGACGCGATAGCCAACAAGGCCAGTGTGTCGTCTAAAGAGGGCGCGCAATCCATTATTGATGATGCCGTCGGTGCTTATGGCACTGTTGATATCCTGGTGAACAATGCCGGAATTCTTCGGGACAAAAGTTTCAAAAATATGAACATGGCGGACTGGGACATGGTGATGGACGTTCACCTAAACGGTTCTGGATATGTCACCCGCGCTGCGTGGCCGATCATGTATGAAAAAAACTACGGCCGCATTGTCTTCACCAGTTCAACCTCAGGTGTCTTTGGGAATTTCGGGCAGGCAAATTATGGTGCGGCCAAGATGGGTATGCTTGGATTGATGAATGTGCTTTCGATTGAAGGTTTATCGAAAAACATACGAGTCAATTGCCTTGCACCTGCGGCAGAAACAAGGTTGATTGGTACGATTCCCGGCCGTGATGTTGACCCCGACAACCCCGATCCGATGCGCCACCCCAGGCTCGTTACTCCTGTTGTTCTGCTGATGTGCGCGGAAGACGCGCCAACTGGACAAACGTTTCATGCGGGTAATGGTCGGTTTTCTCGAAGTGCAACGTTTGTTAACAAAGCGTTGGAGTTCGGTGCAGATGTCACTTTTGAAGACCTGCAGGAAAAGAAAGACCAATTAATTGACATGTCCAGTTCTCGTGAGATGTCTGGATTGATTCGCGTCATGCGGCAGTCGGAGAAGTCTTAATAGCGCTCGTTCATTATGATCATCCGCTGTTTCTCTGCGCTCAAAAGGTCCAAACGGCATTGTTGAAGAAAGGGGATGAATTTGAGGCCTCTTCAAAAAGATAGAGGGAAGTGCGGCCGAACAGGTTGATGGCTAATGCAGCGTAAAGTTAACGCCGAGCCTGAAACCTAACCGGCATGCGGGTTAGGCCAGAGATAAAGTTACTCGGCATCCACTCCAGGTCACCGTTAATCTCGATATCAGTCATCCTGCCAAGCACTTCTCTGAGAATCGCGTCGATCTCGAGCCGTGCGAACCACTGACCCAGGCAAACGTGATGTCCACCACCGAATGCCAGGTGCTTGTTAGGTGATCGCGTGATGTCCAGTCGGTGCGGATTATCGAATACGCTTTCATCCCGGTTCGCGGCACCATAGTAAAGAACGACTTTGTCACCTGCTTTCACCGACTTTCCGTTAAGCGTTACGTCCTGCTTGGCCGTTCGACGCATGTAGATGACAGGTGATGTCCAGCGCAGTAATTC
>Ga0206679_10001746_pt1 | contig 17856 bp, 10 predicted proteins | sample M110012015metaG_FD_155464 | JGI IMG/M metagenome (GOLD analysis project Ga0206679, IMG submission 155464) | Ammonia-oxidizing marine archaeal communities from Monterey Bay, California, United States - M1 100m 12015 | ecosystem: Environmental > Aquatic > Marine > Intertidal zone | place: USA... | reverse complement strand
TTATGCCTGGTGACAACGTTAAGATGTCGGTTGAATTACTTGCGCCAATTGCGATGGAAGACGGTCTAAGATTCGCAATCAGAGAGGGCGGTCGCACAGTGGGTGCCGGCGTGGTCTCGAAGATTACTGATTAATAATAAATATAACTTATAGCTATAGTTTTACTATGGCTATGTTTTTTAGGAATTAATATTTAGGCAAGTGGCTCAATTGGTAGAGTGGCGGTCTCCAAAACCGTTGGTTGGGGGTTCGAGTCCCTCCTTGCCTGCCAAATTAAAGGATAGATGTGACTAAGCAAATCGAAAATCTAAATAAAAGATCATTTCAATTAAATACTGTCTTGTCAGTTCTTATATTGGTACTCTCTATTGCAGTATTTTATTTAAATCCTCTTGGATTAACGACACTCTTTAAAGTTCTTATTATGCTATTTGGACTTGTTGTCGCGGCTGTTATATTCATTAAATCTTCACAAGGTGATAGATTTCTCCATTTTGTGAAGGAAACTAGAATTGAATTACGAAAAGTTGTTTGGCCAACTCGAGAAGAAACTATTAAAACAACTGGGTTTGTATTGATTGCCGTTATTATTGTTGCAATCTTTCTGTGGATTGTTGATGCATTTTTTACCTGGGGTGTGCAATTGATCTCAAGGTTAAATTTTTAAGTAAAGGGTTTTCATGTCTAAGGCTGAAGAGAAAATAGAAAAAAAAGCGCCTGCTAAGAAAGTTGCTGCTAAAAAAGTATCAACCAAAGAAGTTACAGCAAAAAAAACGCCCGCTAAGAAGAAGTGGTTTGTCATCCATGCAAGAAGTGGCTATGAAGCAAAAGTAAAAGTTGCCATAGAAGAAGCCGTCTCTCGTGAAGGTATTGAAGATCTTATTGGCGAGATTATGATTCCTACCGAGCAGGTAGTTGAATTAAAAGGTGGAAAGAAAAAGGAAACTGAGCGTAAGTTTTTTCCAGGTTATATGTTGATAAAGATGGAACTTACTGAGCCGAGTTGGTTGTTGGTTAAAAATACTAACAATGTGATCGGTTTTATCGGTGGTTCTTCAGGAAAACCTTCTGCAATAACACAAAGAGAGGTCGACAGAATTTTTGCACGTGTTCAGGAAGGAGCTGACAAACCTAAGCCGAAAGTGGCGTTCCAACCAGGTGAAGAAGTGCTGGTTATAGATGGTCCATTTAATGAATTTAATGGTACTGTTGAAGGTGTTAATTATGAAAAAAGTCTGCTGACAGTTGAAGTCTTGATTTTTGGACGTACCACTGCAGTTGAGTTAGAGTTTGTTCAAGTGGAGAAAACCTAAGTTAGACTTTTTGGGATGTTTTTAACTAAAGGGGAGCTTAACAGCGTTTGTACCTATAGGAGATAGAATAATGGCAAAAAAAAATATTGAGTCATACATTAAGTTGCAGGTACCTGCAGCAGAAGCGAATCCATCGCCACCAGTTGGTCCAGCATTAGGTCAACATGGCGTCAATATTATGGATTTTTGTAAAGCTTTTAACGCTCAAACTCAAGATCTTGATAAGGGTATGCCAGTGCCGGTCATTATCACAGTCTATAACGATCGTAGTTTTACATTTATTACTAAAACCCCCCCTGCTGCAGTTCTTTTGCGCAAGGTAACAGGTATTGAAAAAGGTAGCGGTGAGCCACATATGAACAAAGTTGGAACAGTAACTCGCGCTCAATTAGAAGAAGTAGCTAACATAAAAATGAAAGATTTAAATGCAAATGATATGGATGCTGCAGTACAAATTATTGCTGGTACAGCTCGTTCGATGGGCTTAGAGGTGGAGGGTTAATAATGGCTAATCTAACAAAAAAACAAAAAGATAACGATTCAAAAATTGAAACAGGAATCCGTTACTCAATGACGGATGCCCTTAGTCTCGTTAAGGATTGTGCAACAGCAAAATTTGACGAATCCATTGATGTTAGCATCAATCTAGGTATTGATTCCAAAAAATCAGATCAAAACGTTCGCGGTGCTGTTGTCCTTCCAAATGGAACAGGAAGGGTTGTACGAGTTGCGGTTTTTACACAAGGCGATAATGTTCAAAAAGCAACAGATGCGGGTGCAGACATTGTTGGGATGGATGATTTAATGAAGTCTATGCAGGATGGTGATCTTAATTATGATGTTGTTATTGCCTCTCCTGATGCGATGGGAGTTGTTGGGCGACTTGGTCAAGTGCTTGGGCCACGTGGTTTAATGCCAAACCCAAAGGTTGGAACAGTCACTCCAGATGTTGCTACAGCTGTTAAGAATGCAAAAGCAGGACAGGTACGCTATCGTGCGGATAAAGCTGGAATTATTCATGCGGGTGTTGGTAAAGCTTCATTTGATGTAAAGGCATTAGAAGAAAATATTGCAGCACTGATTGATGCGCTCAAAAAAGCCAAGCCGAGTTCAGCAAAAGGTGTTTATTTAAAAAAGATAAGTGTTTCATCAACTATGGGCCCAGGCCTTGCTATTGATGCAGCTAGTGTTGATATTTAATTAGTTTTAATACCAATAATTTATATTTTGTTGGTAAATGAATTCTTTGGGCGACAGGGTTACTTGTTCTGCCTCAAAGACCATAGGTGCAACAAATTGTTTTCAATTTGTTGCTTAATAAATTGATCCTTCAATTTGCCTATGTAGAGGGTATGAAAATACTCTGTGGCGAAAGTTGTAATTTTATGGCTTTCTTTTTGTTTAATTGTTCAGGAGAGACAATATGGCTCTAAATCTTGAAGCAAAAAAAGCAGTTGTTGAACAGGTCAATGCAGTAGCTATTAATGCAGTATCTGTTGGTGTTGCTGAGTATCGTGGATTGAATGTTGAACAAATGACTAATTTGCGGAACTCTGCGATTGATGCAGATGTTTTTTTACGTGTTGTAAAAAACACGCTTGCAAAGAGAGCGTTAGCTGAAACAGGATGTGAGTGCATTACACCAGTTTTAAGTGGCCCAGTTATCTTGGGGTTTTCTCAAGAAGATCCGGGGGCTGTAGCGCGCGTTTTTCGTGATTTCATTAAAGAAAATGAAGCATTAGTCGTTAAAGGTTTGGGAGTTTCCGGTGAATTTGTTGATGCGAATCAACTAAAACGCATTGCGAGCCTTCCAACTAAAGATCAAGCAATCAGTATGTTGATGGCATTAATGCTTGCACCAACTGAGAAGTTAGTAAGAACTTTAAATGAAGTTCCAACGAAACTAACTCGAGTTGTAGCAGCTATACGTGATCAACAACAATAATAATTATATAGAGGAGTAAATATCATGGCGAAATTAACGAACGAAGATATTTTAAATGCAATTGCAGACATGTCTGTTATGAATGTTGTTGAGCTAGTTTCAGCAATGGAAGAAAAATTTGGTGTTTCTGCGGCAGCAGTGGCTGCGGCACCAGTTGCTGTAGCAGCTGAAGCGGGTGCAGCAGTTGAAGAAAAGAGTGAGTTTGATGTTGTTTTAACAAGTTTTGGTGACAAGAAAGTTGCTGTTATCAAAGCTGTTCGCACTATCACTGGTTTAGGCCTTAAAGAAGCAAAAGACCTTGTTGAAAGCGCTCCAGCACCTATTAAAGAGGGTGCTTCTAAAGCAGAAGCAGATGATTTGCAAAAACAGCTTGAAGAGGCTGGTGCAAGCGTAGAGCTTAAGTAACTTGTTCGATGCTATATTCCAAAATCCCCGGGTAGGGGATTTTGGTGTTTTTATTTAAAAGTAATTTTGAAAACAATTTATTGATTAATATGGGGTATTCATGACTTATTCATTCACTGAGAAAAAGCGTATCAGAAATAATTTTGGCACGAGAGAGTCGATTTTAAAAGAGCCAGATCTATTGTCCATTCAAATTAATTCGTTTAATACTTTTATTCAAGCTGGAGAGACTGAAAAGAAAGACGTCGGTCTGCATTCTGTATTTAAATCTGTATTTCCTATTACTGCGCTGAATGGTTACGCTGAAATTGAATATTTAGATTACGAACTTCAAGAACCGAAATACAATGTTAAGGAGTGTAAGTTGCGTGGTGTCACTTATGCTGCAACACTCCAAGTAAAACTTAACCTGGTACTTTTTGATAAAAATGGTTCAACACTCAAGAAAAAGCGTCGCGTCAAGCAAGTTATCGAAGAGAATGTCTACTTAGGTCAACTCCCTTTGATGACAGATACCGGAACCTTTGTTATTAATGGCACAGAGCGCGTTGTTGTTTCTCAGCTACATCGTTCGCCAGGTGTTATCTTTGAACATGATAAAGGAAAAACTCATTCATCAGGAAAGATATTATTTTCTTCTCGTATTATTCCTTACCGTGGTTCATGGTTAGACTTTGAGTTTGATCACCATGAGAACTTGTTTGTTCGAATTGATAGGCGTAGAAAACTTCCAGTGACTACTTTGTTACGTGCAATGGGAATGTCTACGAATAATATTATTGACACTTTCTTTGAACACCTTGAAGTTAAATTAAAACCTAAGTCATGTGATTTGTTAATTCAACCCAAACGCCTAAGAGGCATAATTGCAGAATTTGATATCAAGTTAGGAAAAGACGTTGTTGTCGAACAGGGTCGTCGTATTACATCAAAACACGCAAATATGCTTGAAAACGCTGGTGTTAACTTTTTAAGTGCACCATTTGAGTATCTTCTAGGAAAGGTTATTTCTTCGGATGTTGTTGATGTTGATACTGGTGAAATCTTATTGTTAGCCAATAGTGTTATAACTGAAGAATCTATTGAAGTTCTGACTACAACTAAGATAAAAAAAATTAATATTATTTATATTAATGATGCTGAAAATGGAATTTATATCTCAGATACTTTACGTCTTGATGATATGCAAACAGAAATTGAAGCTAGAATGTCGATTTATCATGTTATGCGCCCAGGTGAGCCAGCAACTGAAGATGCAGTAAATTCATTGTTCTCAAATCTATTCTTTAATAATGATCGTTATGAACTGTCTCGAGTTGGGCGAATGAAGCTTAATAGGCGACTAGGTATCAAATCAGAAATAGGTGAACATGTCCTGACACATGATGACATTATTAAAGTTATTAAGAAGTTGATTGATATAAAGAATGGTCATGATGTCGTTGATGACGTAGATACTTTGGCTAATAGACGTGTCAGAGCTATTGGTGAAATGATTGAAAATCAATTTAGAATTGGACTTATACGGGTAGAGAAGGCAGTTAAAGAAGGTCTAAATCTCGCAGAAACTGATGAATTGACGCCTCAAGATCTGATTAACTCTAAACCGGTTTCGGCTGCAGTTAGAGAGTTTTTTGGCTCATCCCAGTTGTCTCAGTTTATGGATCAAGTAAACCCTTTATCAGGGATTACCCACAAACGCCGAATCTCCGCTTTAGGACCTGGTGGGTTGACACGCGAACGTGCTGGTTTTGAGGTGCGTGATGTGCACCCATCGCATTACGGCCGTTTGTGTCCTATCGAGACACCTGAAGGTCCAAACATTGGTTTGATTAATACATTGGCTGTCTATGCTAAAACAAATGAATATGGTTTCTTGGAAACACCGTATCAGATTGTTAAAAATGGCCTTGTTACCAAAGAAATAATTTATATTTCTGCAATTGATGAAGTTAACCATACTATAGCGCAGGCAAACTCTGCAGTTGACAGTAAAGGTTATTTGGTGAATGACTTGGTTTCGGGGAGACATAAGAATGAATTTGTTTTAGTTGATAAGTCAGAAGTTACATTAATTGACATTGATTCGAAACAAATATCGTCTGTCGCAGCTGCACTTATTCCATTCCTTGAACATGATGACGCTAACCGTGCATTAATGGGATCAAATATGCAGCGCCAAGCTGTTCCAGTTTTGCGTGCTGAGAAGCCACTAGTAGGAACTGGTATTGAGCGAGTTGTTGCGACAGATTCACGTGTCTGTGTCGTAGCAAATCACGATGGTATTGTTGAGACGGTAGATGCATCAAGAATTGTTATACGTGTCGATGCAAAGCAGGCAAAGGCCGGTGAACTGGGAGTTGATATTTATAGTTTGATCAAGTACTCTCGATCTAATCAAAATACTTGTATTAACCAGAAGCCACTCGTTCAACCGGGTGACAAAGTTGTTGCAGGTGATGTGCTTGCTGACGGACCATCAACTGATTTAGGTGAACTTGCACTTGGTCAAAACATGATGATTGCCTTCATGCCTTGGAATGGCTACAACTTTGAGGACTCAATACTAATTTCTGAAAAGGTTGTTCAAGAAGACCGTTATACCTCAATTCATATTGAAGAATTAACATCTTATGCAAGAGATACAAAGCTTGGCTCGGAAGAAGTTACTGCAGATATACCAAACGTTAGTGAATCAGCCTTATCTAAGCTAGATGATGTTGGCATTGTTTATGTAGGTGCGCGTGTCAAAGGTGGAGATATTTTAGTTGGTAAAGTGACTCCCAAAAGTGAAACTGTGCTCTCTCCTGAAGAGAAGCTATTACGTGCTATTTTTGGTGAAAAAGCTAATAATGTAAAAGATACTTCGTTGAGAATGGGTGCTTCAAAATCAGGTGTCGTAATTGACGTGCAAATTTTTACTCGTGATCGAGTTGAAAAAGATTCTCGTGCAATGATAATAGACGAAGAGCGTTTAGAGAATATTAAAAAAGATATCGATGACGAATTTAACATCATTGATGGGGATATTTTTCGCCGTATCCGCTTAAAGCTTTCTGGTAATAATTCTAATACAGCTGTTGCAAATATTAAAGTTGGTGACAAGTTAGGCTTAAAAGATTTAAAAGCTCTTGAAAATAGTGACTTAATCAAACTAAAAGTTAAAGATGCCGCAGTCAACAAGGATGTTGCTTCTTTGGTGAGGCAATCTAAAGCTAAGCAAGAAGAATTTGAAGTGTTCTTTGAACAGGAAAGTGCAAAAATTAAAGAAGGTGCTGAATTGCCACCCGGCGTTCTAAAGATGGTAAAAGTTTATGTGGCGACACGTAAAACCCTTCAGGTAGGTGATAAAATGGCGGGCCGTCATGGCAACAAAGGTGTTATTTCACGGGTTTCACCTGTAGAAGATATGCCTCATTTGGCAGATGGTACACCTGTCGATGTTGTGCTTAACCCTCTTGGAGTTCCATCACGAATGAATGTTGGACAAGTGTTAGAGGTGCATTTAGGTTGGGCTGCAAAAGGTCTTGGTTACAAGATAGGTGACTTACTTGATCAGCATCGTAAAGATACAGTTAAGCAAGTGCGTAAAATGTTAAATGATATCTACAACAGTTACGGCAAGACTGAAGAAATCAAGTCTTTTAGTGATGATGAAATACTTGAGTTGGCGAATAATCTTCGTACTGGTGTGCCAATGGCGACGCCGGTTTTTGATGGTATTAAAGAAGAAGATATTAAGTCATTACTTAAAATGGCCGATTTGCCAGAAAGTGGTCAAATAAAATTGTTTGATGGTCGCACTGGTGAAGCCTTTGATCGAGAAGTAACCGTTGGCTACATGCATATGCTAAAACTTAACCACTTAGTAGATGAAAAGATGCATGCGCGTTCAACAGGTCCTTATTCATTAGTGACCCAGCAACCACTAAGTGGTAAAGCGCAGTTCGGCGGACAAAGGTTTGGTGAGATGGAGGTCTGGGCTCTAGAAGCTTACGGTGCTGCTTATACCCTTCGTGAAATGTTAACCGTCAAATCTGACGATGTCAGTGGTAGAGCAAAAATGTACAAAAATATAGTAGATGGTGAAAATCGTACTGAAGCGGTTATGCCGGAGTCATTTAACGTTCTTGTGAAAGAAATCCGATCATTGGGTATTGACGTTGAACTTGAGCAAAATTAAATTAGGAGAATCCCTTGAAAGATTTATTACAAATTTTAAAACAGCAAAATAAAGAACAAGATTTTGATGCGATTAGAGTTGGTTTAGCTTCTCCAGAAAAAATTCGCTCTTGGTCTTTTGGTGAAGTAAAAAAACCTGAAACCATTAACTATCGAACGTTTAAGCCGGAAAGAGAGGGCTTGTTTTGTGCCAAAATTTTTGGTCCTATGAAGGATTTTGAATGTTTATGCGGCAAATATAAGCGTATGAAATTTCGTAATGTAGTTTGTGAAAAGTGTGGTGTTGAAGTTACACTTTCCAAAGTTCGCCGTGAAAGGATGGGGCACATTGAGTTAGCTGCACCAGTTGCTCATATTTGGTACTTAAAGTCATTGCCATCACGCTTAGGCTTGCTGATGGATATGACCCTGAAAGATATTGAGAGAGTGCTTTATTTTGAAGCATTCTTAGTAACTGATCCTGGGAACACTCCTTTGATTAAAAAACAACTACTTACAGAAGAAATGTATTACGATGCACTGGACGAATATGGTGATGACGAATTTGTTGCTAAAATGGGTGCCGAAGCTATGCAAGATGTTCTTTCTGAAATGCAGCTTGAAAAAGAAGCTGCAAATCTCCGTGAAGATTCACTCAACACAAAATCACAAACTAAGCTGAAAAAAATTAATAAGCGTCTAAAGCTAGTTGACTCATTAATTCAATCTGGTAACAAACCTGAATGGATGGTGTTAAATGTATTGCCTATCCTGCCACCTGATTTAAGGCCTTTGGTGCCATTAGATGGTGGTCGTTTTGCTACTTCAGATTTAAATGACTTGTATCGTCGTGTGATCAACAGAAATAACCGTCTTGCACGCTTATTAGAGCTTGATGCACCTGAGATTATTGTTCGTAATGAAAAACGTATGCTGCAAGAAGCAGTTGATTCATTGATTGATAATGGTCGCCGTGGACGTGCAGTAATGGGCAATAATCGACGTCCACTTAAATCAATTGCGGACATGATTAAAGGTAAGCAGGGTCGTTTTCGTCAAAATTTATTAGGTAAGAGGGTTGATTATTCGGGTCGCTCTGTGATTGTTTGTGGTCCTTATCTTAAGTTGCATCAGTGTGGTCTACCAAAGAAGATGGCGCTTGAGCTTTTCAAACCATTTATCTACAATCGCTTGCAAGCAAATGGTTTGGCATCAACAATTAAAGCCGCCAAGAAAATGGTTGAAAGTGAAATTCCTGAAGTATGGGATATCTTAGAAAGAGTTGTGCATCAACATCCAGTGTTGCTTAACCGTGCTCCAACACTTCACCGATTAGGCATCCAGTCGTTTGAACCACTCTTAATCGAAGGTAAGGCAATTCAGTTACACCCCTTGGTATGTACTGCATTTAATGCAGACTTTGATGGCGATCAAATGGCTGTACATGTGCCACTTTCTGAAGAAGCACAATTAGAAGCAAGAACCTTAATGTTGGCTTCAAATAATATTCTACATTTGGCTAGTGGAGATCCTATCATTATTCCATCGCAAGACGTCATTTTAGGTCTTTATTATATGACTCGAGAGATGGTAAATCAAAAAGGTGAGGGAATGATTTTTGCTAACACTAACGAGGCACTTAATGCTTACGGGGAAGGAATTGCAGCTCTTCATGCAAAGATTAAATTGCGAATTCAAGATTATAAAAAAACCGAGAGTGGTTTTGAGTCAAGCTCTACACGCATAGTTGACACTACTGTTGGTCGAGCAATTTTCTCAAGAATTTTGCCGAAGGGGTTGCCTTTTGATCTAATCAATGAGTCGTTAACCAAAAAAGTAGTTTCTAATTTAATTCATGTTTGCTACCGTACACAAGAGTTAAAAGAGACAGTTATTTTTGCTGATCAGATGATGTATATGGGTTTTGAGTTTTCGACAAAATCAGGCATTTCATTCTGTTCAAACGATATGATTATTCCACTAGAAAAAATAGAAATGATTGATAAGGCCAATAATCAAATTAAAGATGTCCAGCAACAATTTTCTTCAGGTGTTTTGACTAATGGAGAGCGTTACAATAAGGTTATTGATATTTGGTCGCGCACTTCAGAGGAGGTTGCGAAGGCCATGATGGACAAAGTAGGTTACGATGAAGTAACTGATGCTAAAGGTAATACTGAGAAGAAGCCATCGTTTAACTCAATTTATATGATGGCAGATTCTGGTGCTAGAGGTTCTCCAGCTCAGATTAGACAGTTAGCCGGTATGCGTGGATTAATGGCGAAGCCAGACGGGTCTATCATCGAGACACCAATCACCAGTAATTTTCGTGAAGGTTTAAATAACATGCAGTACTTTATTTCAACACATGGTGCTCGAAAAGGTTTGGCTGATACTGCATTAAAGACAGCTAACTCAGGTTATTTGACGCGTCGACTGGTAGATGTTGGTCAAGATTTAGTTATCACTGAAGAGAATTGTAATACCGAAAATGGATTGGTCATGAAGGCGGTAATTGATGGTGGCAATGTTGTTCAAACTTTAGGTTCGGCTGTTCTTGGAAGAATTATTTCTGAAGATGTTCTTATTCCAAATACGAAAAAAGTCTTTTTAGAAAAAGATCATTTAATTACTTTGAATGATTCAGATCAGATTAATGAATTGGGAATTGAATTTATTAAAGTCCGTTCTGCTATTACATGTGATACTTCTTATGGAGTTTGCTCAGCTTGTTATGGCAATGATATGGCACGTGGTCATAGGATAGGAGTAGGTGAAGCTGTTGGAGTAATTGCTGCACAGTCAATTGGTGAGCCTGGAACGCAGTTAACGATGCGTACATTCCATATTGGTGGAGCGGCAAGTGCATCGACTGCTGTTAACAGTATCAATATTAATACCAATGGTATCGTTCATTTTGAAAACATGAAATCCATTACTAACAGTAGTGGTGATCTAGTGGTTATTTCAAGGTCTTCTGAGGCTTCAATTCGTAATGAATTGGGACAAGTAAAAGAGCGATACAAATTGCCATATGGTGCGGTAGTTCATTTCCAAGATGGCGGTAAAGTTAAAGCGAAAGATAAAATAGCTGATTGGGATCCGCATACTCACCCGATTATTGCTGAAAATACTGGTCGTGTTGTTTTTATTGACTTTGTTGAAGGAAAGACGGTAGTCAAAAATTCAGATCCATTAACCGGATTGAGTTTCTTTGAAATGATTGAGGAAGGCGAGAGGACTTCTGCTGCGAAGGACATGAAGCCCATGATTAAGTTGGTTGATAAAAAGAATAAAAAACTTGTGTTGTCAACTCATTATCTGCCTTCAGGAGTAAAAATTAACTTAGAAGATGGTCAATTAATTGAGGCAGGCGGAATACTAGCTAAGATTCCAAAAGCCATTTCAAAGACAAGTGATATTACTGGTGGTTTACCACGTGTTGCAGACTTGTTCGAAGCCCGTAAGGCTAAGGATCATGCAATTCTGGCAGAAGCTGCGGGTATTGTGAGTTTCGGTAGTCCAACTAAATCAAAAATACGTTTGTTAATTACTAGTGAAGAAGGTGAAGTAACTGAAATGATGATTCATCAGTGGCGCGTAATTAATGTGTTTGATGGTGAAACTGTAGAGAAGGGGGATATGATTTCTGATGGACCATCAAATCCACATGATATTTTGCGCTTGCTAGGTGTTGAAACTTTAGCGAACTATATCGTTAGAGAAGTTCAAAATGTTTATCGTCTTCAAGGTGTGAAAATTTCTGATAAGCATATTGAAGTTATTATCAAACAAATGCTAAGAAAAGTAGAAATTATTGATAATGGTGATTCTAACTATGTCAATGGTGAGACTGCCGAATACGCACATGTTATTGAGAAAAATAAACAACTTAAAGCCCAGAGCAAAGAGAAGATTGTATTCCAGAGATTGTTAATGGGTATTACCAAAGCGTCACTATCAACTGAGTCATTTATATCGGCAGCCTCATTCCAAGAAACAACTAGAGTTTTAACTGAGGCTTCGATTACTGGAAGGATTGATGGCCTTAAAGGCTTAAAAGAGAATGTCATTGTAGGTCGTCTGATACCAGCTGGCACAGGCTTCAAGCATCATTATGAAAAAAGAATGCGTCGTTTAGAGGATTCAATGCAGATTAGTGAAGCTGAGCAAGAACTATCTGAACAGTTAAGTGAAGTTGAAGCAGAGGCACAGGAATAAGAATAGTTATAGTAAATAAATAGACGCCTCAACAAAAGGTTGATTTTATTGAAGCGTCTATTTTTTTACAAATTTTTATAATAAATAATTATTTGCTAAACAATTACATGCTTTAACAATAACTAAAGCAAACCACTAATTATCCGGGTAAGTTAAAATGCACCCATGGAAAAATTACAGTTTATTGAGCTAATTAAAAAAGGGTTTAATCATATACCTTTCTCTAGAGAGATTGTCGTAGATACTGATACAGCTTTAGCATTGTATCTAAAACTTGCCAATTCTCCTTATAGTTATTTTTTAGAGTCAGTTCAGGGTGGAGAAAAATGGGGTCGATATTCTTTTATTGGTCTTACGGCTGAAACTGTCATTAAGGTAAATGACTATGAGGTGAAGGTTGAGAAAAATGGTGTCCTGGTGGAGCAGCATGTAGTTGAAGACCCTCTAGAATGGATTGAGAATTACCAAAATCAATTTAATGTTCCGAAACTTGACGATTTGCCCGACTTTAATGGTGGCTTAGTAGGATATTTTGGTTATGAAATTATTCGTTACATTGAGCCAAGATTAGCAAACATTAACAAAACAGATGAGCTAAATGTTGCTGATATCTTATTGATGGTGTCTAATGACCTATTGGTTGTTGATAATTTATCCAGCAAAGTTCACATCATCACCCACATCAATCCTGACGAAAGCACTTACGAAGATGCTCTATCAAAACTTAATGTGATTGAAGATAATATCAAGAAGTCATTCCAGTATAAAAAAAGTCCTCCAGCAGGAATTCAAGCCGATAATTTTGTCTCAAGTTTTGGTAAAAATAATTTTATGAAAACGGTTGAAGATATTCAGCGCTATATTATTTCTGGAGATGTTATGCAAGTGGTCCCTTCTCAGAGATTAAGCTGTCCATTTAAGGCTAAACCAATAGACTTGTATCGGCAACTAAGGATACTTAATCCTTCACCCTATATGTATTTTTTGAATTTGGATGATGTTATTATTGTTGGCTCGTCTCCAGAAATCTTAACTCGTGTTGATAATAATAATATAGCAACTGTTAGGCCTATAGCAGGAACTCGCTCGCGAGGTAACACGGCTGAGGAGGATCAAAAACTGGAACAAGATCTATTGTCAGATGACAAAGAAATTGCGGAACATTTAATGCTAATTGACTTAGGTCGTAATGATTTAGGTCGGATCGCCAAAACTGGTAGTGTCAATATCACTAAAAAAATGTTTATTGAGCGCTATTCTCATGTGATGCACATTGTTTCGAATGTGGAATGCGAGTTAAAAGAAGGAATGAGCTCCATGGATGTATTAAAAGCAACTTTTCCAGCAGGTACTTTGAGTGGCGCTCCCAAGGTAAGAGCAATGGAAATTATTGATGAAGTAGAATCTTTGAAAAGAAATATATATTCTGGTGCTATTGGGAATCTATCATGGCATGGTGGGATGGACTTGGCTATTGCCATTAGAACAGCGGTAATTAAAGATGAAGTATTGTATGTTCAAGCAGGTGCAGGAATAGTTTATGATTCAGTACCAGAATTAGAATGGCAGGAAACCATGGATAAAGCACAAGCCTTAATTAAAGCTGCAATAGATATATAAGTACTGACATTAAATCTTTTAATCTTATTAATTTTTTTCATTTCTTTAGATCAAAAGCCATTAATTAATTAAATCCTCAAAGACAGTGATGACTTTGTTTGTAAAATGAAGTCTATATTAGTCATATTTTTTTTTACCTTAAATGGCCTCACCAAGTTTTGTTCATCTTCAATGTCAAAGCGAGTATTCAGTTAAGAATAGCTTGATTCGTGTACCAAAACTTATTAAAGGTGTTCAACAAGCAGGCATGGATAGTGTGGCTTTGACAGAAGATATGAGTTTGTTTTCAGCAATAAAATTTTATCAAAAGGCTATTGATTGTGGAGTTAAACCTATTATTGGAGCTAAAGTTGTTGTGGCTTTTGGTTCAGGTCAATACGATGTAATTATGTTATGTCAAAATAATGAAGGCTATTTAAACCTCTCTGAACTTATTTCAAAAGCATATTTGAGTGAACATGGAATTGAGGGTGTCAGTGTCACAGAAGAACAACTAGTAGAGCACCAGAGTGGTTTGATTATGGTAGCTACATCTTTAAGTTCTGACATTGCTCAATTACTTCTTGCCAACGAGTCAAAGTTGGCAGAGAAAAAGGCTCTCAATTGGAAATCAATTTTTTCTGACCGCTACTATATGTCTGTTCAAAGAACTGATAGATCGTCAGACGAGCAACTCTTGCACCTAACAATTGAACTTGGATTGCGATTAGATATTCCGATTGTGGCTACTAATGACGTTCAATTTCTAAATAAAAACGAATATGAGGCTCACGAAGCTAGAATCTGTATTGCTGAGGGTGGACTTTTAGATGATGCTCGGCGATTAAAAAACTTTAGCGAATCTCAGTACTTAAAAACTGCCGATGAAATGTCTGAGCTGTTTGCTGACTTTCCACAACTTTTAAACAATACTGTTGAGATATCAAAACGTTGTAACCTTCATTTTGAATTGTTCAAGAAAAATTATTTACCCATCTTCCCCACCCCGAAAGGTAAATCTATTTCTGAATTTTTTAAAGAAGAATCAAAGAAAGGCCTTAATGAAAGACTTAAGGGTCGCTCGGTAGATGAAGATATTTATATTGAAAGATTAAATTTTGAATTGTCTGTTATTTTGGAGATGAATTATTCTGGTTATTTTTTGATAGTCTCTGACTTTATCCGTTGGGCCAAAGAACAAGGTATTCCTGTTGGTCCAGGCAGGGGTTCTGGAGCCGGATCATTGGTGGCTTGGGCACTTTCCATTACAAATGTAGATCCAATTGAACATGAGCTTTTGTTTGAACGTTTCTTAAATCCAGAGAGAGTCTCGATGCCAGATTTTGACATTGATTTCTGTGCGGATCGTCGAGATGAGGTAATTGCATATGTGGCCAGAAAGTATGGTTCGGAAAAAGTTTCACAGATTATTACCTATGGCACGATGGCAGCAAAAGGAGTGGTCAGAGATGTAGGGCGAGTATTGGGTCATCCTTATGGCTTCAGTGATACTATTTCAAAATTGATACCCAATGAACTAAAAATTACTTTAAGTAAGGCTTTAATAGACTCTTCAGAACTTAAGTCACGCTATGACTCAGAGGAAAGTGTTTCAACGCTCATTGATCTCTCTCAAGATTTAGAGGGATTGATTAGAAATGTCGGTACTCATGCCGGGGGCGTAGTAATCGCACCTAGCAAGATTAGTGATTTTTGTCCAATTTATAAGGGATCCGAGGAGTCTGATGTGGTTGTGTCTCAATTTGATAAAGACGACGTAGAGGCTGTTGGCTTAGTAAAATTTGACTTTCTAGGTTTGTCGAATTTAACTGTTATCGATAAAGCAATCAAAATAATTGCAAAAAAAGGTTTGAGTAAAAAACCAATAGACATAGATGGGCTGGCTTTAGACGATCCAGAGGTATATAAATTATTACAACGCTGCGATACTACAGGTGTCTTTCAACTAGAGTCTGATGGCATGCGCGGTTACTTGAAGAAACTACGAGCCGATTGCTTTGAAGATATTGTAGCGACGTTGGCTTTGTATAGGCCAGGTCCTTTAAATTCTGGAATGGTAGATGATTATATCCAGGTAAAACATGGTGCTAAAGTGAGATATCCTCACGAGATGCTTGAAGAAATTTTAAAACCAACCAATGGTGTCTTTCTTTATCAAGAACAAGTCATGCAGTCAGCTCAAGTGATGGCGGGTTATTCATTGGGCGGTGCAGATATATTAAGGCGCGCAATGGGAAAGAAAAAGCCCGAGGAGATGGAAGAGCAACGAGAAGTATTTGTAACAGGTGCCGGTAAAAAAGATATTAAGAAACAAAAGGCCAATGAAATATTTGATCTGATTGATAAGTTTTCAGGGTACGGTTTCAATAAGTCTCACTCTGTTGCTTATGCTTATGTTTCATATCAAACGGCATGGTTAAAGGCGCACTTTCCAGCACCCTTTATGGCAGCAGTTTTGTCTGGAATGATGGATGATACGGACCGAGTTGCATTTACAGTAGGTGAGTCAAAGAAAAGTGGACTTATTGTTAGTAAGCCAAATATTTGTCAATCTGAGTATGAATTCAGTATTACTGACAACAAGACAATAATTTACGGTCTGGGAGCTATAAAAGGTGTAGGTGAGTCATTAGTAAGAGCGGTAGTTCTAGAGCGTGAAAACAATGGAAGTTATACTGATATTTTTGATTTTTGCTTACGGATAGAAAAGAAATACTTAAATCGAAGGGCCATTGAGGCTCTTATATACAGTGGTGCATTTGATGTTTTTGGTGTTGATAGAACAACATTGATAGCTACTTATCCCAGAGCTATCAAGCAAGCGGAACAAAGACAAAATGATTTATTAAAAGGACAAGCGAGCCTATTTTCTGAAGTTGAAAACCATATTGAATACGAAAAAAATTATATAAATGGGATATATTTGCCCTTTAAGAAAATGTTGATGCTTGAAAAAAGTATGATGGGCTATTACCTTGATAATCACCCCACTGATTTGTATAAAGCTGATTTAAAGTCGATAGTTTGTACATTGCCGAAAGATATTGTTTTTAGAAATAATCGTGAAGTACGTATTCTTTCATTAATCTCGGAAGTTAATTACCGTAAAACACAAAAAGGACAGATGGCAAGCTTAATTATTGAAGATGGTGTTCGTAAAATTAATGCTGTACTTTTCTCTCAATCACTCGGATCAAATAGTGATCAGCTTATTTTGGATGAAGTTGTAGTTATTAGTGGCAAAGTCAATAAGGATTTTAGAGATCAATGGCAAATTGTGATTGATCGTATTGAGCCAATTGAGAAAGTTCAAGTGAAATATGCTAAGTATTTAAAGTTGTCGCTGAACAAAAATGATATACAAGAGTATGAAGATATCTGTCGGCTATTGAAAGAGTTCCACGGCAAATGTCCGGTTATGATTGAATATTATTCAAATAACGTCTCCGGCAACATTCCTCTTAAATCAGAATACGATGTTTCTCTTCATAGAGAGCTATTAGAGGCTCTTGATGAAAATTTTGGGCAAGGAAAATACAAAATTCAATATTAATAGTCAAAATAAATAACAAAGAATAAGCAATAAAACCAAGTCGATTGAATGCAGTTTATTTAGTTATAGATAATCTTATTTTAGTACCAATATTCGTCCGATAGTTTTCCTCATATTTACTTAATTATTTAGATAATTCATAAATTATAAAAATACATTAATAATTTCTCTTATTTCCTCGGAAAGCCCTATTTAATGGGAAAAACCCTAAAAGTTATCCGCTATTTTAAAAATAACTAATTTACTCGGTTATATCGAAATATATTCTCAAAAAAATATAATTATAAGTTATTGATTTATATATAAAAATTGTATATGATTATTTATTAACCAAAACCATAGAAATTGTTATTGTGGTGCATATTATTGGACAATAATAAGAGATATCACCAGAGTTTTCCACAGTTTTGTGAGTAAGTCAGTTAAGCCTTGATTTAAAGGGACTTTGAGTGGCTAAAAGAATTCTTCTGTAATTTTTTTGACAATTTTTTCAGCAATAATTTGCTTGCTGTTTTTACTGATTTTGTCAGACCCATCTCTTGTTATAAAGTAAACCTCATTGTCATCAGATTTAAGACCAATTTCGCGATTAGAAACATCGTTCAAAATAATTGCATCGCAGTTCTTATTTTTGAGCT
>Ga0206679_10001745_pt1 | contig 17861 bp, 11 predicted proteins | sample M110012015metaG_FD_155464 | JGI IMG/M metagenome (GOLD analysis project Ga0206679, IMG submission 155464) | Ammonia-oxidizing marine archaeal communities from Monterey Bay, California, United States - M1 100m 12015 | ecosystem: Environmental > Aquatic > Marine > Intertidal zone | place: USA... | reverse complement strand
TAGAAATCCTAAAGGCAATTCATAGGACACAATATCCGTCATCTCTACCCCGCCATCTACCTCTTTAAAATGATGCTCATGATGCCAAATCTTATACGGCCCTTTTCTTTGTTCGTCAACAAAAAACTCAAGGTCTTTGACGGTTTTAATTTCCGTAATCCAATTCATAGGTATTCCAAGCAGAGGTTTTACCGTATATTCAATCATAAGTCCCTCATACATCTTTTCAGGAAGCTCCGTTGTAACGTCAAAGCCCATATAATCGGGAGTGATTTTTTTAAGATTCTCAGGTGAAGAAAAAAAGTCCCAGGCTGATTTTAAATCCGTTTTGATAAACTGTGTTCTTTTGAGTTGATACATACCCTTAAAACAAGCAAATGCCTATTTGGTTTAAAGAAATCAGCTAAGAAGCTTCAATCTTTCCAATCATTAACGCCTTTAACTTTTCAGAGGACAGTTTTGAGGTATTGAAATGTCTTTTATTCTCAAAATAAGGACTGATGTTTGTAACTTGAACCTTCGCCTTAAACACCTCTGCTGAAACATAGGCAAAAGTTCCATTTGGAAGGGCTGCTACCAATTCCACTTCGTCATCAATAACAGGTAACTCATCCCAATCAAAGGCATTGTATGTAAGCACTGTATTTTGATTTGCACAAATCATTATGAGTTTCACCTTATTTATTTTAGCATTGAGGTCATCTTCAAAATCAAAAGTGGCATCAATTTTGGCCAATAATTTTGTGTTTTCGAGCTTATCAATGTTGAAAATACCAAAGCCATTCGACGAAAACGAATTGAGCATCGCCGACTCTTCCAATAATCGCTCCTCCTCTATTTCTCTATTTTTTAATACCTCAGCAAAATCCTCAAGTTCCTCTTTATATTGGGCCATCAATTTTTTCATATCTCTTTTATTGACATCTGGAGTTGCGGTAACTGTTATTGACTCATTGAAAATATTCCCTTTATGATCCTTTTTCTTGGATGAAAAAGTAATTCTATAATGCTTATTTCTCTTGTCGATTTGCGTAATGTCAATTTTGTCCCAATTGATTCTCATTGCCCTATACAATTTCTTCCTGTTTTGACCTGGAATAAGCTTCCAATCAACTCCATTCCAAACCTTTAAATGCGGCATATTTTCATCACTTGCCAACTGAAACAAAAGATCATCGACCGGTTTAATTGGCTTGTTTGGATTTGGCAAATTATTTAAAGCCAAATCTCTTCTATCATTGTTGATTGTTTCAAAGCTTCCTCTTTGTTCCCAATCCTCATCGTTATTTAAAAACCATAAGTCATAATGATCACTTGGTTTACTTTCTGTTGCTACATCTATCCCTATCTCTTTTCCCTCTTTCAATAGCAATTCCTCACTCCCTTTAAAAACTCTTAATTCAACCATTCCCATGGATTGCAAATGCTTATCTCTGTTATCATTCATTTGCATAGGTATACCAGACAAAAAGATGTCCTGAGCAGAATGCATCTCCCTAAATCTAAACTCTACTTCACCCATCACTTCCTTTCCATTTTGATCAACAATAGAATTCGCAGGAATTTCTACATGTGTTCCGTTTGGCTGATGAAATATAAGACCGTCTTCAGCATTGAAATTTACTACCTCGAATGGCAAACCATCATCTATAGGCTCTTGAATTCCAACCTCATATTCTTTTAAATATTGAATATAATTGTACACTCCAATCCCAACAGCAAGTGATACTAATAGAGAAATGACTGCTATACCTTTTTGTTTTCTAGTTATACTCATGATTTACTTGTTTAAAATGTTAATACCTTTTCCTAAATCGATGCAACTCAATTGATTTGAATCATCTGAAAACAACAAATCCATGCGCCCATCCTTGTTTATATCCTCAATAAGAGGAATAAATTCACTTCTTCCATTTATTTTAATCTTTCGAACTATTTTTCCAGAATCAATATTTACAAAAGCAATTAAATGCTCATACTCTAATAGAATCACCATGCATCTTTGTTGGTTTATTTCAATCAATTGATCAGATATGAAATAAGCAAAATAGCCCCCAGAAACTTCTTCAAATTCTTCAAGTGTGGTGTTAGAAATAAGTTTCATGTTCTTATCAAACTGAAATACCTTATCCCCTGAACAATAAATTTGAGTGTTTGCTAGTCTTTTGAAATTATCTTGTTTTACTTTTTCTTCGATCATTCTTTTCTCGATGATATTTCCTTTTAAGTCAAAGGTTAACATGTGAAACTTATATCCATCCGTTCGATATGAGTCCTCAATAGGACGATATGAATATTTTGGAACTGTTATTAAGGTTTTTCCATTCTTATCTTTGGTAAAAAGAATAGTCTCAGCGTCAACAAAGGCATTATGCAAAACCTTAGGATCACTCCATTTATCATAATCCTCGGTCAAATCAAATGCATGTAAGATTTTGCCATTTGCACCATTTATTGAATAAAACTGTCCATTCATAGTATATACAATATCTCCAATTCCATCTGAATTCAAATCTTTAACTATAGGTTTCATAAGGAACAAGTAAGTCATACTAAAATGAGTTTTAACCTTAAACACTAAACGATTATCACCCATTTTCCAACCCTTAAATTTTTCGTGAAAATGTTGCCAAATGGTTTCCCCATTAACTGGATCTATAGCTCTTACTTCGCCGGCCTCCGTGCCAAAAACCATTACATCTTTACCATTTCTTTTTATGAGAACTGGTTCACTTTCTACGTCACCAGAAACTGGAAGAGAATACTTTATATTACCATTAAAATCAGCACAAATGAATTCATCATTATCGTTTCCAAAATAAATTCGATTCTGGTATATTAAAGTTCCATTTACATCTAAATCTCCAATTGACTCTTTGGCGAAGTTTCTAACTCTTTTTCCTGTTTTTCGATTGATAATATGGACACCATTCCTGTCATCCGTTATATAAGCATCCCGATAATTATCTCCATTCGAACCAATCACTAAATAAGATGGGGTCAATGAAACATTAGTTCTAAAGGATGTTTTTCCGACATCAACGCTCCAATGCTCAGCACTAGGAACTTTATTCTTTTGGTTGTCATCAGTATTTACAAAAGATAGTGTAATCAACAAGGCGGGAACTGCAAACAAATACATTTTATTCATAACTCAATTTTTTAAATATTTAACGAAACTCACTTATTATTGAAATGAGTATTCAAAATTTCGTTACAAAAAAAAGGCGACCGAAGCCGCCTTTTCAAAATTTATATTAAATGTTAGATGTTTTCTATAACCATAGCAGAAGCACCTCCGCCTCCATTACAGATTCCTGCAGCACCAAGCTTACCATTATTCTGTTTTAATACATGAATCAGTGTAACAAGAATTCTCGAACCTGAATTACCCAAGGGGTGCCCTAAGGCAACAGCTCCTCCATTCACATCTACTTTTGCTGGATCCAAGCCCAATAATTTAGTATTTGCAATACCAACTACAGAAAATGCTTGATTCAGCTCCCAATAATCGATATTTGAAGACTCAAGGTTTGCTTTTGCTAAAGCCTTTGGTATAGCCTTGGATGGTGCGGTCGTAAACCATTCTGGCTCATGAGCAGCATCCGCATATGAAACAATTTTTGCAATAGGACTTAATCCATGCTTTTCAACAGCCTCCTCAGACGCCAATACAAGACATGACGCACCATCATTTAGAGTTGATGCATTCGCTGCAGTTATAGTTCCTTCCTTATCAAAAGCCGGACGTAAGTTGGGAATCTTATCTAAAAATACATTTTTAAATTCCTCATCTTGATCTACAATCTTTGGATCTCCTTTTCTTTGAGGCACTGCTACAGGAACTACTTCATCAGAAAAATTTCCATTTTCCCAAGCAGCAGCAGCTCTTTTATAAGATTCAACAGCAAAATTATCCTGATCCTCTCGGGTAATATTGTGCTCTTTAGCACAAAGCTCAGCACAATTCCCCATCGGCACTTTATTGTAAACATCTAGTAATCCATCCTTAGTGATTCCATCGAGGATTTGAATGTTTCCAAATTTCGTTCCTGATCTTCCCATCATGTAATGAGGAGTCATGGACATATTCTCCATTCCTCCAGCAACAACAACTTCATTATCTCCTGCTAAAATAGATTGTGCAGCAAGTGAAACGGATTTCATTCCTGAAGCACAAACCTTATTAATAGTGGTACAAGGTACGTCGTTACCAATTCCTGCCCCAATGGCAGCCTGTCTTGCTGGTGCTTGTCCAACTCCAGCCTGTAAGACATTACCCATAAAGACTTCATTAATAAGAGATGCCGAAACATTTCCCTTTGATAAGGCACCTTTAATGGCCACTGATCCTAATTGACTTGCAGACACTTTGGATAAACCACCCATGAATGAACCCATAGGGGTTCTCACTGCAGAAACGATGTAAACTACTTTTGACATAAATGTTATTTTTTTGGATTACGAATATAGGAAATTGAATCTGAACTGATACATCTCTCATTATTCTATTTTGTGTAATTATTTTGAATTTGTTTCAAATTTGTGTCTAATTTTAGACCAATGAATTTCAATCTAGATTATTCGGGGTGGTGGCTGCTCGTAATATCCTTATTTTCTTTGGCTTTGACCTATCTATCCTATGCTAATAAGAGAGGTTTTGTAGAATTGTCAAAAACAATTAAAGGATTAATGCTGGCTTCCAGATTTATATCTTTATGCATGTTGGGTGTGGTGCTATTGGGTATTCTTTTTAATACCAAAAAAGAAAGAATTGAAAATCCGATATTTTTTGTGATTACCGACAACTCAAAATCAATGCTCAATTATAAGGACAGCACAGAGGTTCTTAAAAATGTCAATAAGTTTAAGGGCAGATTAAAAAAGGAATTCGGTGAAAAGTTAATTATAAAAGAAATCACCATTGGTTCTGAATTAAAAACAGATGGAGACATTCGTTTTAACGAATCAAATTCAAATCTTGAAAAAGCCTTTGAATACATCAATACAGAGTACTATAATCGAAATATAGGAGGGATTGCGTTTATCTCAGACGGAAATTTTAATGTAGGAGCAAATCCAATATATAATGCTGAAAGAATTAAGTTTTCACCTATCTTCTCTTTCGCTGTTGGAGATTCAATCCAAAAAAGGGATCATCTTATTCGAAATATTTTTAACAATAGTATTGCCTTTTACAAGAATAAATTTCCTGTTGAAATAGACATCTCGGCCTATAAATTTAAAAATGAAGAGGTTCGGGTTAGTATTGAACACAATAAAAAAATCATTGAGTCTAAAAAGATCACTTATGCCAATCAAAATCAAGACTTCAAAAAAGTAATATTCACTATTCCAGCTGAAAAAATTGGTTTTCAGACCTACACCGTTCACATTGAAGAGATGGAAAACGAAGTTTCCTTGCAAAATAATCATAGGAATTTCTATGTTGAAGTTCTAGATTCACGGAGCAAGGTGTTAATCCTATCAGAATCGCCACATCCGGATATTTCAGCACTTCAATCAGTACTTTCAAAAGATGATAATATAGAGATTGAATACAAAACATTTAAAGATTGGAACAAGAAGGTAAATCAAGTAAACCTTCTCATTTGTCATAATCCTAACGAGCAATTTAGTTCTGAGCTATTCAAAATATTTAAAAGTAATCGTATTCCTGTATTATACATTTTAGGTACGAAAACAAATAAAGCACTTTATGCAAAACTTGGAATTCAATTTTTAAATGGATCTTCTAACCAAATTGATGAATTTCAGGGAGCAATAAATAAAGGGTTTTCAATATTTGAAACAAATGAAAATCTCATGGAATCTTTGAGCTACTACCCACCCTTATCTGGAAGATATGGTGAGCTTTCCATACCCACCTCTTCTTCTATATTTATGAAGCAAAGGATTGGACCCGTAACTAAAAACTCTCCCTTGTTTTTCTTCTCAAGCATACAAGACATGACCTATGGCGCTATAATGGGAGAAGGCATCTGGAGATGGAAGTTTAATGACTATCAGCGCAACAAAAATCACGACATTTTCAATATGATTTTTTCTAAATCTATTCAGTATTTAACATTGCGTAAAAGAGGAAGTGGCTTAAATGTTATTATTCCTAGAAAGCTGAATAAAGATGAGGACTTGGTGATTAATGCAAATTTTTATAACAATGCTATGGAACCAATTACTACTCCACAGGTCTCATTTGAAATCACAGATGAAAATGGCAATAAGTATGAATCTCAATTTGCGATTAGTGGTAAAGGTTATCAAGCAAAAATAGGTCAGCTTAACCCAGGCAAATATACCTGGATTGCAAAAACCAAGTTTACTGGAAAAGTTTATAGTCAGAAAGGAAATTTTTTCGTGGAGGATCTCGATAATGAAAAGAGTGAATCTGTTGCAAACCATAGTGTTCTCAAACAGTTATCAAAGCAATCAAATGGTAAGTTTTACAATCTGAATAATATGACCCCTTTTTACAAAGACCTCAGCAATAGAAACGACATCAGCACGGTTGCTTACGAAGAAAAATCAAGCCTTAATCTAATAGATATTTGGTGGTATTTGTTGCTTACCTCAATCCTACTTATTTCCGAATGGTTCTTGAAAAGATTATACGGAATTAGCTAATTATTTTCCGCTAGGACAAACAAAAGTAGATGTGATTTCAGAATTTGCTGGTATGGCATTAAAACCTCCTATAAGGTCTTTGATTTTATGAATGTCATTCTTTTTCAAAATAGACGCTGCTATCATACTTCTATATCCTCCTGCACAATGCAATATCAAAGGTTCTTTAGGGTATTCAGTAATATTATCCTGAATAAAGTCTAATGGCAATGAAAAGGCTTTATTGATATGCGAAGCTTCATATTCACCTGGCTTTCTTACATCTACAATTGTCGAAGTAGGCAAATCTAATTGTAATAGATCATCAACCGTTATTCGCTCAACAGAATCAAGTTTTTCATTATTCGTTGACCATGTTTGAAAACCTCCCTCCAAATATCCCATTACCTGATCGTAGCCAACTCTAGCCAACCTTCTTACTGTTTCTTCTTCCTTTCCTGCAGGCGCTACCAAAATGAGTTTTTGCCTTATATCAGGAATTATTGCTCCGACCCAAGGTGCAAATTGTCCTTCAAGCCCTACAAACAAACTACCAGGTATATGACCTTCTGAAAACACCATAGCCTTTCTAGTATCTAAAACTAAAATATCATTATTTCCAGACAGTTTCTTGAATGTTTCAAGCTTCAGAGGTGTCAATCCTCTTTCAATCACCTCATCAATATTATCATAACCTGATTTATTAAGAGCTACATTCATCCCAAAGTAACTTGGAGGGGGCAGTAATCCATCAATTAGCTCATTTACAAAATCTTCTTTACCCAATGCTGGATTAAAAGCATAATTATTCTTTTTCTGCTCGCCTAAAGTACTGTAGGTTTCCTTTGACATGTTCTTTCCACATGCACTTCCAGCACCATGTCCTGGATATACAATCAAATTATCATCCAATGGAAGTATTCTCGTTCTTAAAGAATCGAAAAGGATTCCTGCTAGGTCCTCTCTAGTCATGTTAGCCGATTTTTGTGCCAAATCAGGTCTTCCAACATCTCCAATAAACAAAGTATCACCCGTAAATAAAGCAAGCTGTTTATTTTCAGAATCTTTAAGCAAATAGCATGTTGATTCCATTGTATGACCTGGCGTATGAATCACAGTAATTGTTAATTCACCAACATGAAACACTTCACTATCCTTTGCAGAAATAAATTCAAACGATGGATTGGCATTAGGGCCAAAAACAATTTGAGCTCCCGTACTTTTAGATAAATCGACATGACCACTTACAAAATCAGCATGAAAGTGCGTCTCAAAAATATATTTAACCCTTGCACCATCAGTCTTTGCCCTATCAATGTAGGGAAAGGTCTCTCGCAATGGATCAATTACGGCAACCTCTCCTTCTGATTCTATATAGTATGCACCTTGTGCAAGACATTTGGTATATATCTGTTCAATTTTCATATAGCGGTAAAATTAAAGATTATCATTCTAATGAATGGACTAATATGCCGTCAATGTACGTTTTCCAAGCAAAATTATCCTTAAACTTTGATTGACGATTCAATGGTTTATCCAAAATAACAAAGGTCGCCATTTTCCCTTGTTCTAACGAACCAATACTTCCTTCTTCAAAAGAAGCAAAAGCATTCCAAAAGGTCATACCTTTTAAAGTCTCTTCCATACTTAGCGCTTCATTCTTTAAAAAACCACCCGAAGGATAATTCTTGTTATTCATACGATGAACCGCAGCGTGTATCGTGTAAAAAGGATTCGTATACTCAACAGGAAAATCGGTTCCTAACGCAATCATTCCGAGCTGGTTTTTAAGAGATTTGAAAGCATAAGCCCCTGTCATTCTCTGCTTTCCAATCTTAGATTGAACCCATCTTTGATCCGTAGTTGCATGTGTAGGTTGGACAGATGGAAATACGGCATAATCACCAAATTTATGAAGGTCTTCAGGGTCAACAATCTGAGCATGTTCAATCCTAAAACGATGGTCTGGTTTTCTATTGTAAATATTAGAACACATATCCAATATAATTGAGATGGCAGAGTCTCCAATTCCGTGAGAATTCAGCTGATAACCGACATCTAAACAAAATTCACCCAATTCGTTCAATTCCTCCGAATTCATTAGACATAATCCTTGGTAAGCTGGTTTATCTTCATAATCCCTTTTGAGCAGTGCACCACTAGAACCTAATGCTCCGTCAATGTAGGCCTTAAAGCTTCTGACACTTAAGTTTTTTAATCTAAAAACTCCATTTTCTAGTGCGAATACCCGATTTTCCTTGGTAGGGTTCAGCATGGCGTAAATGTTTAGGCTAAGATCACCATTACCCACCATTTGTTTGAGTAATTCCAGCTCATCAAAATCAATTCCCGCCTCATGCACTCCGGTTATCCCAAAACCAAAGAGCTCTTTTTGTATTCCTATAAGTTGTTTTCTAATTTCTTTAGAATCATATACTGGAATGTATGGTTCCAAAATCGAAAGTGCTGCGTCTATAAACATCCCATTTGGTTTACCATTAGAAAGTAAAACCTCTCCACCTCTAACTTCGAAATCAGCTTCATCTAATAAGTCAATAAATTTCTGATTAATAAGGGCTGAGTGCCCATCAATTCTGTATAGTAAAACGGGTATATTAGGAAACTCCTCATTAAGTCGGGTATTATTAGGTAAAACAGATTTGCCCCATAAAGATTGATCCCAACCTGAACCAATAATAATTTTACGATTTGCTTTCTCCTGATACTCATGAACTCTTTTAAGCATTTCTTCTTCTGATTTACTTCCGAGTAAATTTGCACCTAATTTAAGCTCTGCATAAGAAAAAAGATGGCCATGCGCATCAATAAAACCGGGGTAAATATCTTTACCGGCCGCATCGATAGATTGCTCATATCTATACTTATTTAATATCTGTCGATCTGGTCCCAATTCAATTATTTTACCATCTCGTATAGCCATAGCTTGATGAATATGGTCTCCCTCATCAAGGCTATGAATATTCGCATTAAAAACCACAAAGTCCACGGATTCTCCTTTCATACAAGACTGAAGGAGACAAATCAATAGGATAAAAAGAATATTTCTCATAGTAATTAAAAAGGATAACCTATACCAAAATGCAATGTTGGCCAAAATGGTTTAGGAAGATAGTATATAGCACGAGCACGAGCAGATTCGGGGGAGTCACCCGGTAAGATAAAACGGTCTATACCTTCCTGAATATAAGTCTCTCTGTCTCCAAGGTCTTGAAATGTCCATCTCGCGCCTTTGCTGTAAGCCGGATTGTAGATAGGAAAACCCAAATCCAATCGAACTATAAAATATTCAAGATCCACCCGTAAACCTACACCTGATGCTATAGCCATCTCTTTGAACATATTTTGAATTTTAAATTGAGCATCGCGCGAATCTTCGTTATAGGTCCAAATATTCCCTATATCTGTAAAAAATGCTCCTTTAAGAACAGACCCCAATGAAAACCTATATTCGATAGAGGCACCAACTCGAACATCTCCTATTTGAGTTAATGTTCTATTGGTATCAAGATGATACTTATAGGCCCCAGGACCTAAAGAGCGTGCTCTCCATCCCCTGTTATCATTCGACCCTCCTGCATAAAAGCTATAATCATATGGAAGAGACGTGTTGGTGTTTCCATATGGAATTCCAGCTCCTGCCTCTGCTTTAAAATGAATCGATGAATTCGAATTGATTTTTTTGGCCAATACATAGCGATTATCGAGTCTAATGAACTGAGCGTAGGTCAAATCTAAAAATTGATATTGACCATTTAAAGTGTCCTGAGTTTTTCGAAGTCCATATAGGATATTTCCTGCAGCATCAAATGTGGCATTATAAGAAATAGCTGCACCTAGGAATGATTTCTTACCTGATCTGAATTTTCGCTTAGCATTGTTATACTCGAAAGTCGCTTTTGCGTCCTGCCAGATAAACTGATTACTGTAAGCATTATTAAGAAAGACATCATTTAAATTGTCTAGCTGCTCCTGAAAACCAGAGCTCTTTTTGATATTGACTAGCTTAATTACAGATGCTCCTGGTAGTCCCAACTGAAAAATTTGTGTTTTTCCTACAAAAAACTTCCATAAATAATTTAATTGAAACACCTGTCGATCGAAAATGTCTCTTTTTTCAAAATTGTATCCTGATGAAATTAAAGTTCTTGCCCTATGTCTTTTAGACAATGAAGCTGGAGGAAACGGAGCAAGTCCAATTAACTCTAGCTTAATGCTTGGCCCAAACTCAATCGTGTTAAATGGGAATTTCGTGTTTTCATCATTGTCATTAAAAACAAGTGTTTGTGTTTCAAATCCTCCTCCAAGAGAAATTGTTAGCTTCTCAGCACCACGAAAAATATTTTTATTGACATAATTAACAGAGGCATTAGCGCCAAGTAGACCAAGGGAAGTAGTAAATCGATTGTCAAAAGCAATTGATTGCTTTTTTGAAGGGGTTAAAAAATAGTGCACATCCATCAAGTAATGATTCAATCCTGAATTATCCACCTCTTTGAATATTGGCTTTATAGAACTAAATAGACCGAGCTGTGACATTCCTTTTAGAGATCTTGCAGCATATTCGTCTTTATATGACCCTTCCTGCTCTAAATAATTATTTAGCTCTAAAATATCTGGCTTTATCCAAGGTCTAACACCATTATAATTAACATAAACAATTCGCGCAGAATCAATATTAGTTCTTCCCTGTCCATTTTTACGTTTATGCCTGGGCAAAGTACGGTCCGAAAACTTCAGGTACTCTTTTGTTAAAAAATACTGTCTGTAGTCCTTATTTTCAAAATCTTGACATTGACAATAATCTGCAAAATTACCTTCTACATGAAGGGTGTCGCTTAAATGAAAATATACCTTATTTATTTTAGTATATAAATAGGGTCTAACCACAAGACTGTCACTGTTCTCGTTAAACGGCACATACTGTTTATTGAATTTCATATTGAGTACAACTCCCATCTTTGTGTAAGATGTATCTGCAATAAATTCTATACTCGATGATGAAAACTTATAATAAGCATGATCTCTTCTATCCTTGGCAAACTCCTGCCTATAATTATCAAGAACATCAATATCAAAAGGACGACCCAATAAAGGGTGATCTTCTCCACTATCAATTCTAATATCTAGATAAGCTTTATGATTCCTTATCATTTTAGCATCTCCTGTATAAAAAACAGAATCAATTGTAAAAACAGGTCCAAGGTTTAGTTTGTAAACAATATCAACCTTCCTTTTTGCACTGTCATAAATAACCATGCTATTCAGGTTAGGTTTATAATACCCTCTCTTTCGTAGGTAATTATAAATTTGCTCATTTGTCTTATTAAAAGTAATGGAATCAAATACCTTTGGATCTTCCCCAAATTTATACTTTATTCGTTCCTTGAATATAAGGTCATCATTAATCGTATCTTTTATAATCTTTTCAGTATAAAACTCCTTTCCTTTCAATTTGGCTTTTGCAATACGTTTAGCGTTAATTCTCTGGTATTTTAATCTTTTCTTGAGAAGTTTTTTTTTGAATTTCTCATTCACACTTATTCTCTTTTCACTAAGCCTTGTAGAATCAACCATATTATAAGCACGCAGCTTCAATCGAAATCCAATAATTCGCTGATTTGGTTTCAACTTTAAAATTGCTGTAAGGTCATCCTTGAAAGAAATTTTCTCGTTGACAGATATTTTATTTGAATTCATTAAAAAATATCCATCAGGAACATTTCTTGTGATGTTGCAAGATGCCATACACATCGAAATGCATATCACATAAAACCAAAGTTTATTTATCTTCACCATTAGAACTTCACAAAAATAATTATAAAAAGGTGCAAAAAATCTCTAATCAAAAGTTAAAATGGTTAAAAAGTCTTCATTTGAAAAAGAACCGCGATAAAGAGCGCTGTTTTATTATTGAAGGAGAAAAAATTGTAGGTGAATGTATGAGGCTTATACCAGAAGAAATTGAACTGATTGCTTGTCTCAATGAACATGTCGAGCTGATCCCTGACGAATTACAAACCAAATGCCTGCTTGTTACGAGTAAAGACCTTGAAAGAATAAGTAAACATAGGACTCCAAATAAGCTTATAGCTGTTGTTTACAATAAAAAAGAAGTACAATTCAACCCAAATGCTAAATTCCTTATCCTTGACAGCATACAAGACCCTGGCAACCTCGGAACAATTGTTCGAACAGCAGATTGGTTTGGAATTACCCAAGTTGTTTGTTCTAAAAACTGTGCTGACCTATACAATTCAAAAGCATTACAAGCGTCAATGGGAAGCTTTCTCAGGGTACAAGTGTTCTATAAATCATTAATCCCTTTTCTTGAAACTACTCAATTCAATATTTCTGGAGCGTTTCTGAAAGGACACCCAATTGAATCAAATCAGCTTAAAAACTCCAATGCGATAATGCTTGGAAATGAAGGTCAAGGTATTTCACCAGAATTGGAGAAATTTTGCAACAACCCAGTAAAAATAGTCGGTCATGGAGGAGCGGAATCATTGAACGTTTCCAATGCTGGATCTATTCTTATGTATGAATGGACAAAATAAATTAAAATCATAGCATCTCTTTAAAAGAAAGACCGTATTTTTGCGACTTGCCAAATAGAAAGTTGAATGATTGATATTGATTTATATAAAGCCAAAAAGCTTTACCCTTTTCAAGAACAAACTGTCCATACAATTCTAGATGAACTTACCGAAAACGGAGTTGACTTCAATCTACTGTATCAACTCCCAACAGGAGGTGGAAAAACAGTCATATTTTCTGAAATTGCAAAACAATATATTGAAAGAAATCAAAAGAAGGTTTTAATACTAACGCATAGAATTGAGCTTTCAGTTCAAACCTCAAAACAGCTTTCTGCTATTGGTGTTACGAATAAAATCATTAATTCAGAAGTAAAAGCACTTCCTAATCAGGATGATTACCAATGCTTCATTGCCATGGTTGAAACCTTACACAACAGACTCAATGATGATGGAAATTTCATTAAAGATGTAGGTCTCGTTATTGTTGATGAAGCGCACTACAATAGCTTTAGAAAAATATTTCAATACTATCAAAACTGTAACATTATTGGGGTTACAGCGACTCCTTTAAGTAGTAATAAAGCACTTCCTTTAAAAGACAATTACAATAAATTACTCGTTGGGGAGTCTATATCAGGACTTATTGAAAAAGGTTATCTTTCGAATGCAGATACCTTCAGTTATGATGTAAATCTACATGGATTAAAAATTGGCACTAATGGCGATTTTACGATTACCAGCTCTGATACACTATACAGCAATTACTTCATGCAGGAAAAGCTCATTTTTGCGTATGAAGAGGTGTCCCTTGGTAAAAAAACATTAATCTTTAATGCTGGTATTGAAACCTCTATTCGTGTATACGAATCTTTTAAAAAGCTTAAATACCCTATCCGACATCTTGACTCTACTTTTAGTGATAAGGATCGAAAAGAAATATTGGCATGGTTTAAAAACACACCTGATGCCATTCTGACTTCAGTCGGAATTCTTACCACAGGGTTTGATGAACCTACAGTAAAAACAATCATTATTAATAGAGCTACTCGTTCATTAACGCTTTATCATCAAATGATTGGAAGGGGCTCAAGAAAGCTTCCGGACAAAAATCAGTTCCAGGTTATTGACCTAGGTAACAATGTCAGGCGTTTTGGACTGTGGCAAGATTACATCAATTGGCAAGATGCCTTTAAGTTTCCTGATCGTTTTTTAGAATCAAGGATATCAGAACTTGAGGACATGGAGTTTGAAGTTGAATACGAGTTTCCAAAGGGATACGATAAATTCTTAGATACAGCATCCCTCGAATCATTCAACATTAAGGAACGCTACCATCTACATATTGACAATGGCCAGAAAGGCAAAAAAGCTGTTGAGGAATCCTTAGAGAATCACTTTATCGTTATTCTTTCTGCAGCCAAAGATATGGACCACGGTTTTGAAATTCTAGGGTTTCTACAAGACCATATTGAACATCGTCTCAAGCATTATACCAAATGTATCTCAAAAAGTACCGACAATTATTTTAAGTACTTACTAGAAACATACAATAGGCAATTGTCCCAAAAAATCAGAACGCATATTAATGCCTCATAAAATATTTGAGAAAAATAGCTTAATTTTATTTTATGAATAGGCTTCTCTTTTTGCTTCTTTTTGCTTCTTTCTCTCTATTTTCTTTTTCTCAAGAGGACAACCTTAAAGCATATATTGATGTAAAGGATTTTTATCATCCAGAAGCAGGAAATTATGCTGAGGTCGAATTGCAATTCGCCATACAATCTACCTCTCTAAAAACGATTGGTGATACTGCTCTCCAAGCATCATTGGCTATTTACTTTGACTTTATGTCCAAAAATGTTCTTGTAAAATCAGATGCCTACGTGTTAAACTCTCCATTATATCAAATCAAGGACAGCTTAATAGAAGACTTTTATGAAATAAAAAGATACAGTTTAAAACCAGGAAAATACGAGCTAAAAATTCGTATAAAGGACCTTAATTCAGATGAACAAAAGGAAGTTAGTGGTGCAAAAAACTTCGTCATTAAAGATATCAAAGATAAAATTGCTGTTTCTGACATAATCCCAGCAGAATATGCAATCAAATCAGATGAAGCAAGTGTATTTCAAAGATCCGGTCTTCATATTATACCTATGTTTTCCAATTTCTTTTCTTCACGCACCAATACTCTACCCGTATATTGCGAATTATATAATACCGGAATAAAAAATGACTCAGTTCTTGGCATAATGTATCGGATCATGAATTCTAAAAATTATGTTGAAATAGAAGAATATACGACCATCAGTCGGTTTGAGACTGGACCATTAATAGCAAGATTTAAAGCCATTAACATTGAGCTTCTGGGATCTGGGAGCTATTTACTTGAGATTTGCGTAGTTAATAAAGATTTTGACATCATCGCGACGAGCTCATACCCCTTTGAAAGAGACAATGATATTTCTACAATCCTAAATTCAGAGAACATTATTTTGAATCCGGCTTTTCAGGGATCCATGACAAACGATAGTGTTCTTTATTACTTAGAAAGTCTTATCCCGATATCGAAACCAGCTGAAGTTAAGAATATCGTTTCATCAATTAAAACAAAAGATATTGAAAAATGCAGAAAACATATTCAGGCATTTTGGATTAAATCTTCACCGGTAGAAAGCTATGAATCTTGGCTGAAATACAAAAAGCAAGTAGATTTTGTTGAAAAAGTATATGGAAATAATTTCCAAGAAGGCTTTGAAACAGATCGTGGACGTGTTTATTTACAGTATGGTGCACCAAATAATATTGTGGCTAGAGAAGCTTCGCCAAGCGAGTATCCTTATGAAATCTGGACCTATAATAAAATTGGTGTTTTTAGTAATAAGCGATTTGTTTTCTATAATCCAGATTTGGTTAATAGAGCATACCGGCTATTACATTCAGATATGGTTGGAGAACTTAAAAACAATTCTTGGCCTCAAATTCTTTCGAAGCGAAATACAGTAAATGGAAATGTGGACAATCCAAATCAAAATAATATTGATCACTGGGGAGGCAATTCTAACGAATACTTCCGTCAATACTAAAGAAGAGTGAATTTAGCTATCGTCATTTTAAACTATAATGGGAGGCATCATCTCGAATCTTATATTGAAAATATTATTGCTAATTCTGAGGGTCATGATGTTATAATTGCAGATAACGCAAGTACTGATGATTCAATAGCATATATTAAAACATTTAACGCCATACAGCTGATTGAAATATCTAGTAACCTTGGCTACGCAGGTGGATACAATGAAGCATTAAAAAGAATACAAGGGAAATACGACTATTATCTTCTCTTAAATAGCGATATTGAAGTTGCCGAGAATTGGATTTCTCCATTACTTGAAGCCATGAAAGATCAAAAGGTGGCTGCCTGTCAACCCAAAATCAAGAGCCTAGAACAAAATGATTTTTTTGAGCACGCGGGAGCTTCTGGTGGATATATTGATAAAAATTATTTTCCATTCTGTAGGGGTAGAATTTTTTCAGAAGTAGAAAAAGATGAGGATCAATACAACAGCTCTCAATACATCACTTGGACTTCTGGAGCAGCAATGCTGATTCGCTCAAAGGTATTTCATCAAGCCGAAGGATTCGATTCTGATTTCTTTGCTCACATGGAGGAGATTGACCTTTGTATAAGACTTGGGCATAAAGGTTATGAGTTTAAAGTGGTTCCAAATAGCATTGTATACCATCTAGGAGGAGGAACACTTCCATATAACTCACCTCAAAAGATTTATCTTAATTTTAGAAATAGCTTATTTATGATTACTAAAAATCATAAGGGCCTATTGATTCCAATGCTTTTTAAAAGAATGTGTATTGATGGCATTGCTGCCTACAAGTTCCTTTTTGAAGGGAAATTCCTTTTTTTCTGGAAAGTTTTTTTGGCCCATATAGCACTATATCAAAACTTCAGAACACTCCTAAAAAAGAGGGCTAAATTAAAGGCTGACCGTACCCCTATCCTCAAATATCACGGTAATATTCTAAGCTCTTTCTTTATTGAAAGAAGAAAAGTCTTTTCTAAACTAAATAAACGATTGATTAAAAGATGAAAACATTTTTGGGAATTTTCATTATTCTTTGCTTTTTTCAGCAAGGAAACACGCAAAATATAAGAAGTCTTCAATCCGCAAGTGACAAAGCCCAAAAACTAATAGATAATAAAAGTGAAAACCTCATAATAAACCCTATAAACTATGTTAATACATTTGTAGGAACAGGTGGCCATGGACACACCTTCCCTGGAGCTACTGCACCATTTGGAATGATTCAATTGAGCCCCGATACCCGACACGAAGGTTGGGACGGTTGTTCGGGCTATCATTATTCTGACTCCGTGATTTATGGATTCAGTCATACACACCTGAGCGGAACTGGCGTTCCAGATTACTGTGATCTTTTAATTGTTCCGCAGAGTGGTAAAAAAGCAAAAGTTGTTCCAGGTTATGAAGATGAGAATGGTTTTGGTTCTAAATTCTCTCACAATACCGAAAAAGCGACCCCTGGATATTACGAGGTTTTCCTGGAAGGTGATGAAATCAAAGCTCAGATGACGGTGAGTGAACGTGCAGGAATTCACCAATACACCTTCACTCGAGAAAAAGACAATAAATTCATCCT
>Ga0206679_10001741_pt1 | contig 17895 bp, 18 predicted proteins | sample M110012015metaG_FD_155464 | JGI IMG/M metagenome (GOLD analysis project Ga0206679, IMG submission 155464) | Ammonia-oxidizing marine archaeal communities from Monterey Bay, California, United States - M1 100m 12015 | ecosystem: Environmental > Aquatic > Marine > Intertidal zone | place: USA... | reverse complement strand
ACGTCTCCAGTCCCCTTCTTTATCTTCGGTCTGCTCCAATTCATTAACTGGATTAAGTAGCTCAGTGTCCGACATTGAGGAAGCTCCAACGAACCAACCTTCGAGTAGAATGACATCGATAGGTCCATTAACTTTCAACCAGTAATCTTTAATAACGCAATCATCCTCGGCTTTGTTAAATGCAGGAAGTAGGACTTGGTCAGCTGCTCCAGCTGATTCCAATGCCGTCAGTGTCGAGAGGGCAAGAGGTGTGTCATGGGTACCCGGTACTCCCCGGCTGGCGAGCAGTGGATGGACTGTCTCAGCCAACCGTGCACGAGCATGCCGAGAAAGATAGAAATCGTCTATAGACAAAATAGTAACGCGGAACCCATTTTTCGTAAGAAGGGCACTAATCAACTTGGCCAATGTCGATTTTCCAGTTCCTTGGGCTCCGGTGATACCAACTACGAGTGGGCTTCTGTCTTTTCGATGCCTGGCAGCGATGTGCTCAACCAGTGGTACAAACCAAGACTCTGCATCAATAGCATAGGTTTCAGGAAGGACTTCCTGTTCAATAAACTTCCTAATAAGTTGAGAATACAATGCTCAATGTAACGAAGATTAGCGGTATGTTTTTCCGAGTTTACAGTGATACAGCCTAGGCGATCAATTGTAGTATGTAGTCATTATTGGTCCTGTGTTAGGATGCCTCGATAAGTAACCGTTTCCCTGACTACTAATTACTCATCAACAATGTCTTTGTCTTTTCTGCCCGAACGGCCCCTTCTTATCTCGCCCACGTTGGCATCAACTATCGGACTAGAAGAAGCGCTCATGCTGCAAATGCTAGCGGAGATAGTTACGCTAGGAGAGGTAGTTAAGCGGCCTCTGAATCCAAATCTTGCTTGGGTCAAGCTCGGTAATGATGAATTGCAGGAAACTTTTCCATTTTGGACACCTGATGATATTAAGCGGGTGCTAACTAGTCTGCAAACGTTGGGCATCCTGCTAATAGATCCCTTACAAGAAGGCAACCAACACAACTTTTTTGCGATAGATGACACGACTTCATCCGAGTCACTAGGCTCTGTGCCTAGTCGAAAAGGTCAGGTTAGCCAACCCATGGAGGCTAGCGCTGCTTCCGCGATTCCTCTTAACTGGTATCCAGATGACAACTGGGTAAAGGTCTGTAAACAACATTCTATTCCGGAAAAATTTATTCGCGATCTAGTACCAGAATTTGTCAGTTACTGGCGTGATAGGGGACAGGCAAGGTTTTCCTGGGGTAATGCTTTTTATAAGCATGTGCTTAAAGAGTGGCGTAATGAGCAGTCGAGGCAGGGAGCATTCGAGCTGGCCACTACTATGTCCGCGGATTGGCGACCTAGCGAGGATGCTGTAGGTATACTTGTAAATGCGGAAATAAACGCAAGGTTTATAGAAGATGCTATTCCGGAGTTCGTGCTCTATTGGCGCGAGCGTGGAGCTGTTCATGGAGCCTGGAATTCCAAGTTTATTGAACATATTCGCCGGCAGTGGGCAAAATTTTCTGCATCATTCGGTCGAGACGATACCCCGAATCTTATACCTGATCAGTGGAAGCCAAGTACCGAATGTTATGAAATTTTGCAGTTGGCGGAAATTGATGAAAGCTATGCGTATAGCCGAGTTCCGGAGTTCGTTATGTATTGGAAGGATAGTAAGCAGGTAAATCCATCTTGGAATACAGTTTTTTTGCGATTCATTAAACAAGATTGGGCTCGTAAGTTAAAGGAAATAGAAAACGCAGATTTAGTAAATGCAGAAGATAAAACCCTTGTTGGATCAAGCCGACAAAGAATTAAAGAACGATTCCAGCGCATCGCCGACCGTAGCTGGGCAGAGTAAACAATCCAAACCACTGCCCGGCGACGATGAGAAGCAGGGCATTGATAGGATCGATGCTATTAACCAGGTGTTCGCGGAATTTGAGTTCGCCTACCATAATCAGTATCACAAGGCCTTCTCAGATTCTGAGAGCTTGGCGATTGCAAAAAAATACTGGTTGAGCGTCTTGGAAAACTATCTACCCACCCAGATAGTCCAAGCTGCCAAAGCGCTTATTCGGTCACAGGAATACCTACCTTCAGTCGCCGCAATTCTTCGGGCCTGTGAACAGGGGACAGATTTGTTTGGCCTGCCCTCAGCTAGAGAAGCCTACTTGGAAGCGTGTTCGGCGCCGTCACCTAAACGAGAGCATCAGTGGAGCCATGAAGCCGTATATTATGCTGGGAAATCCGCGGGTTGGTTTTTACTGGCCAACGAGTCGGAGTCTACTACTTTTCCTTTGTTTGAATATCACTACGCTAAGTTATGCAGGCTGGTGATGAATGGAGAACAGCTTGACATCGAACAGCCCGACGCGTTACCAGACAAGATTGAAGTTAAGCTGGATAAAGATGAAACCCGTGCCAGAATTGCCCGCATGAAGAAAGATCTTGGTCTCTAATATTACGCTTCAATTTCTAGGCCCCAAGCTTTTTATATTTCATGCGGGTAGGTAAGGCTTCGTCCCCTAATCGCCTTTTGTGTTCTACTTCGTAGTCGGAGTAATTACCTTCATGCCAGACCACCTGACTATTACCTTCAAAAGCCAAAATGTGCGTAGAAATGCGATCTAGGAACCAGCGATCATGTGATACCGCGATTACGCAACCGGGGAAAGCCAATAATCCCTCTTCCAATGCACGTAATGTTTCCACGTCGAGATCGTTAGTGGGCTCATCAAGTAGTAGAACATTGCCCCCGTGTTTCAAAAGTTTCGCCATGTGCAGGCGATTGCGTTCACCCCCGGATAAATGCTTGACTAATTTCTGCTGGTCGCCACCTTTGAAATTAAAGCGACTCGCGTAAGCTCGAGAGGCAATTTCATACTTGCCAATATGGAGGGTGTCTCGTTCATCTGATATTTCCTGCCAGACCGTATTGTCCTCATTCAGCTCATCGCGGTTCTGATCTACGTAAGCGAGGTTCACACTTTCACCGATTTCGATGGAGCCGCTATCTGGCTGTTCAATACCCACCAGCATGTGGAGAAAAGTAGTTTTACCAGCACCGTTTCCCCCTATAATCCCTACAATGCTTCCTTTAGGTACTGAAAATGTCAGGTTGTCAATAAGCGTTTTGTCGTCAAAACTTTTGCGTAAGCAGTTGACCTCGATCACCTTGTCTCCCAGACGTGGTCCTGGAGGAATGTATAGCTCCTGGGTTTCATTACGCTTTTGAAACTCTCGGGAATTAAGTTCTTCGAAACGAGTAATTCGCGCCCTACTTTTAGCTTGGCGACCCTTCGGGTTAGTGCGAACCCATTCCAATTCAGATTTGATGGTTCGTTCATTTGCCGCCTGCTGTTTTTCTTCTACCTGCAAGCGCTTCTCCTTTGTTTCTAACCACGCGCTGTAATTCCCTTCGTAAGGAATACCATGACCGCGGTCAAGCTCAAGTATCCACCCAGCTGCGTTATCAAGGAAGTACCGATCGTGTGTAATGGCTACGACGGTACCTGTAAACTTCTGTAAGAATAGCTCCAGCCAAGCCACACTTTCAGCATCGAGATGGTTAGTTGGTTCGTCCAGCAGAAGCATGTCGGGTCTAGACAAAAGTAGCCTGCATAGAGCTACCCGGCGCTTTTCCCCTCCGGACAGCGTGGTGATATCAGCGTCCCAAGGAGGCATTCGCAGGGCGTCGGCTGCAACGTCAAGAGTTCGCTCTATCTGCCAGCCATCGACTGCGTCAATTTGATTCTGTAATTCCCCTTGCTGCTCCAATAACTTATTCATCGTATCATCACTCATGGGCTCTGCAAATTTGTCACTGATGGTGTTAAATTCGTCAATTAGATTGATGATGTCTTTGATCCCGTCTTCTACATTTCCACGAACGTCCTTGCTTTCATCAAGTTCTGGTTCTTGAGGTAGGTATCCAATCTTTAGACCCGCTTGAGCGCGCGCCTCACCATTAATCTCCTTGTCTATTCCGGCCATGATGCGCATTAGGGAGGACTTGCCTGCTCCGTTTAATCCTAATACACCAATCTTTGCGCCAGGAAAAAAAGAGAGCGAAATATTTTTAAGTATTTCTCGTCTTGGCGGTACCACTTTACCGACGCCGAGCATTGTATAGACGAACTGTGACATTCTTTTCTTCTGAGCGTATCCAAAAATTTGAAAAAATGAGGAGCTATTATGTCATAGCCTTGAGCAGGAATGATGCTCAAAAGCAATATTGGGATCAGAGAATAATATTGATGCTCAGTGTCGAGTCATAATGTAGAATAGCGCCTTCAAAAATTCCTCAGTCTTGCCAGTGGAGTACTAAATGTTCAAGAGCGATATCGGCCTATCGGAATTTGATCCCGAAATTAGCGCGGCTATCGAAGCAGAAAAAACTCGTCAGGAAGAACACATCGAACTGATCGCATCTGAAAATCACGCTAGTCCGTTTATCATGGAAGCACAGGGCTCAGTACTCACTAATAAATATGCAGAAGGGTATCCAGGAAAACGTTACTACGGCGGTTGTGAAAACGTCGATGTAGTGGAAGAGCTCGCTATAAAGCGAGCAAAGGAGTTGTTCAAGGCTGACTTCGCCAATGTCCAACCGCATTCGGGCTCTCAGGCTAACGCTGCAGCCTATATGGCGATGATGAAACCTGGAGAAACGCTGTTAGGTATGAGCTTAGCCGACGGTGGACATCTGACCCATGGAGCGAATGTCAGTTCTTCAGGACGGATCTATAATGCGGTGCAGTATGGTCTAAAAAGTGACACTGGAGAGATAGATTATGACCAGGTAGACCGGCTAGCCCGAGAGCACAAACCCAGGGTTATTGTAGCTGGCTTTTCGGCATACTCACGAATCGTTGATTGGCAGAAATTTCGCGAAATAGCTGATAATGTAAGAGCCTATTTCATGGTTGATATGGCCCACGTTTCCGGTTTAGTCGCGGCTGATGTCTATCCAAGCCCTATTAACATTGCTGATGTAACTACTACCACTACGCACAAGACGCTGCGTGGTCCCCGTGGCGGACTAATTTTAGCACGCGCCAATCCGGAGCTTGAAAAGAAATTGAACTTTGCCGTGTTCCCCGAAAGTCAAGGCGGGCCTCTCATGCATATTATTGCGGCAAAAGCAGTGTGTCTTAAAGAAGCCATGAGCGATGATTTTGTTGCCTACCAGAAACAGACACTTGAGAATGCCCAAGCTATGGCCCAGGGTTTTATCGATCGTGGCTATGAGGTGATATCTAACGGTACCGATGATCATCTATTCCTACTGAGCCTGATTAAACAGAGGATGACTGGGAAAGATGCCGATGCGGCGTTAGGCAGAGCAAACATTACGGTGAATAAGAACGCAGTACCTAATGATCCCAAACCTCCGTTTGTTACCAGCGGGCTGCGAATCGGTTCACCCGCGGTAACAACGCGCGGATTCAAACGAGCTCAAGTTAGTGAACTTACAACTTGGATGTGCGATATAATAGATGACGTTAATGATGAAAATAAAATTGCAAAGGTTAAGCTAAAAGTATTGGATCTTTGTTCGCGATATCCGGTATATCAGTAAGTATATGGTGGGGTAACAACAATCATGCATTGTCCATTTTGTGGAGCTGTTGATACTAGAGTCATTGATTCCAGGCTGGTTTCTGAAGGTAATCACGTGCGCCGTCGTCGCGAGTGTGTTACCTGCGAAGAGCGATTCACTACCTATGAATCCGCTGAACTGGTAATGCCTAGGATCATTAAACAAGGTGGCATTCGGGAACCTTTCAATGAAGATAAATTGCTAGCTGGTCTAACTAAAGCATTGGAAAAGCGACCGGTAGGTATTGAAAAAGTCGAAGAAGCTATTAATCGTATTAAGACAACACTGCGTGCAACAGGCGAAAGAGAAATTCCGTCGCGTGATGTCGGAGAGGAGGTAATGAAAGAACTCAGAGAACTAGACGAAGTAGCCTTTGTCAGATTTGCTTCGGTATATCGCAGCTTCAAAGACCTAAATGAATTTAGGCAAGAAATAGATCGTCTTTCCCAAGACAGTTCCAGTCAAGACTGAATCTGCACTAAATCTGCCTTTCTGTTAGAATCGATCGCTTTCCTCGCTGCGACTATTAAAGTAGCAGAGCAGTGGGCGAAGCTATGCATCTCCTTAATCACGTGAAGAGTAATCAGCGTGAAATCAGTCACGAATACACAACTAGACACGACAGTTTTAGACTGGCCAACCTATATGCGGCGAGCTATAGAGCTATCCTGCAGTGTATGGACGGCTACTCCAAATCCAAGGGTTGGGTGTGTCATTACAAAAAGCGGAGCAATGTTAGGTGAAGGCTGGCATGTTGGCTCAGGCCGTCCGCATGCAGAAGTCGTAGCTTTGGGTAAAGTGGGAGTGGCGGCAAAAGGTGCTACAGCCTTTGTTAGTCTCGAGCCTTGCTCCCATACTGGGCGCACAGGACCTTGTAGTGAAGCTCTAATCGAATCAGGTATCCAACAAGTTGTTATTGCGACATTAGACCCTAATCCAGTCGTAGCAGGAAAGGGCGTGGAGCAAATGGAACAGGCGGGTATCGAAGTCTACCACTTGCTGGACTTCGAGCAAGAAGCTCGGTCAGTGAATGCCGGGTATTTCAAACGGAGGGAGCATGGATTGCCCTTTGTGCGCTTAAAACTAGCTATGAGTCTCGATGGTAGAACAGCTCTGGCGAGTGGGGAAAGCAAGTGGATTACCGGAATAGAGTCCAGAAGCGATGTGCAAAAACTTCGGGCTAGCGCAAGTGCGGTTATTACTGGAATCAATACCGTACTCCAGGATGATCCGTTTCTTGGAGTGCGAACCGCGGATCTTACCATTAGTGACGAAGAGAGGAAGTTGAACTCAGCCTTGTTAGAAAGGCAACCTTTACGCGTTATCATTGATAGCCAATTACAGATACCTGGCACCTCTAAGATATTAACTAGTGGTGGGTCGATAAAAATATATACACTGAACAAAAATACTGCGGTGAAAAACTTTACAGACAACGTACAGGTTATCTCTAACGGTAGCTCGAATAAAAGAGTAAATCTCCAATTTGTGATAGAATCGCTCGCTTCCGATTTCAGCTGCAATGAAGTGTTAATTGAAGCGGGACCTTCATTAAGCGGAGCTTTTATAGAAGCAGAATTAGTGGATGAGCTAATTTTATACATTGCGCCAAGATTACTTGGCAGTGATGGTAAACCTCTACTAAATATCGTTGGGATGCAATCACTCAATGAGTTTGCTGGATTCTCTGTTCAGCAGCTCATAAAGATAGGAGAAGATGTACGATTGACTCTGAAGGTTGATCATTAAGGTATTGCCAGGAAATGTTCACAGGAATAATAGAAGCAACCGGCACCGTTAGCAGCCTGCGCCAAGTTGGTCTCGAAAGCTGGCTAACTATAAGCTCCCATAAACTAGACTTGGGTGATGTGAAGGCCGGTGACAGCGTTGCTGTAAATGGGTGTTGTCTGACTGTGGCTAAACTGAAAGATAATTGTTTCAGCACTTATGTGTCTCAGGAAACTCAACGTTCTACGACGTTTGGATCCTTATCTAGTGGAGCACGTGTGAACCTTGAGAAAGCCATGCTGGCAACCAGCCGCTTTAGTGGTCATATTGTCAGTGGTCATATAGACGGTGTTGGGACGATACTTTCTATAAAAACTGAAGGCAAAAGTTTGAGAGTTGAATTTGAATTACCCGACGACCTGGTTAGGTATGTTGCGGCGAAGGGTTCGATCTGCATAGATGGTACTAGTTTTACTGTTAATACAGTGAGCGGTAATGTTTTCTCAATTAATGTTATTCCCCATACCCTGAAGGAGACAGTTGTTGGAGACTATAAAGACGGGCAACAAGTTAACGTCGAAGTAGATCTGGTAGCTCGTTACTTAGAGAGTCTCATACAAAAAGAGAATTCAGCTAAATCAGACAACACAAGTATTGACATACAATTCTTAAAGGCACATGGCTTTCAATTAGGCTAATAATAGATTTAACGCAATACATGGAACTGAATACCATAGAAGAAATAATCGCTGATATTCGCCAGGGTAAAATGGTGATATTAATGGACGATGAAGCCAGGGAAAATGAGGGGGACCTCATTATTGCCGCTGAGCGTGTGCGCACAGAAGACATAAATTTCATGGCTACCAATGCTAGGGGGCTTATCTGCTTAACTCTAACTCAAGAACGATGTCAGTTTTTAGACTTACCGTTAATGGTTAACGAGAACAACACGCCTTACAACACTAGTTTTACAATCTCCATCGAAGCAGCCAGTGGGGTGACTACCGGGATCTCTGCAGCCGATCGTGCCCGGACCATACAAGTAGCTGTTGGTCGAGAAAGTCAAGCGGAAGACATTGTCCAGCCTGGACACATTTTTCCGATTATGGCTCAACCAGGTGGAGTGTTGAGACGGGCCGGCCATACCGAAGCAGGCTGCGACCTAGCTAGGTTGGCAGGCTACCTACCTGCCGCAGCTATTGTCGAAATCATGAATGAAGACGGCTCCATGGCTCGTCGGGAGGATCTAGAACAATTTGCGCAGAAACATGACATAAAGATAGGCACGATTGTCGATCTTATTCATTATAGGATCGCGAATGAGCACACTGTTACTCGAACAAATTCCCATATCATGCCAACCAAGTTTGGTGAATTTACAGTTCACAGCTATCAAGATGCAATTAGCGGTAGTTTACATCTGGCTTTTGTCAAAGGGAGCTTCAATAAGGATGATGCCGTGCTGGTTAGAGTGCATATTCCCAATACTCTGCGCGATGTTTGCGAGGTTTACAGTGGCGAGCGCACTAGCTGGTCATTTAGTAATGCGTTGGAAGAGATTAGCAACGAAGGCAAGGGTGTTGCTGTGTTATTATCAGGTGAGGATTACGGACAGGATTTGGCCCAAACTCTAACTTCGGCGCTTGCCAAGGGCAAAGAGACAGAGCCTTCGAACAGGTCTCGCACGGACCTTACTATTGGCACAGGCTCGCAGATTCTGCGCGATTTAGGTGTGGGCAAAATGAGATTGTTAAGCTATCCGGCAAGATTTAACGCTATCTCGGGATTCGACTTGGAAGTAATCGAATTCGTGCAGTTCCGCAAATAGCTGGGATCGGGAATCAATCATGAGCAAAATAAGGACTATAGAAGGGAACTACTCTAATGCAACGGCAAGCTATGCTGTTGTTGTTGCTAAGTTCAACAGTTTTATAGTTGAACGGTTGCTGGACGGAGCTCTCGATGCATTGCAAAAACACGGGGTAATGGAGCGAGACATAACAGTTGTGAAAGTCCCAGGTGCCTACGAGCTCCCCCTAGTGACAAATAAACTAGTCGCCAGTGATAATTGCGATGCAGTTATTGCGTTGGGCGCCGTAATTCGTGGAAGCACTCCCCACTTTGAATATGTTGCCAGTGAATGTGTTAAGGGACTCAGTCAAGCCAGTCTCAACAGCGGCATCCCTGTGGCATTCGGGGTGTTGACAGTCGACACTATCGAGCAAGCTATAGAGCGGGCCGGCGCTAAGGTCGGGAACAAAGGGGCCGAAGCGGCATTAACAGCTATTGAGATGCTCAGTTTGGTGCGTCAACTGGAGAGCTAAGTGGTGGCAAGTAATAGTTCGGCTGCTGCTAGGAGCAAGATTAACAGTCGACCTAGGATCCCCCTTGCTCAACGGCGCAAAGCACGTCGATTGGTACTGCAGGCACTTTATCAGTGGTTGATGTCAGGTTCAGATCCTCTGGTGATATCCAAGCAGTACCGAGAAGAAACTCAGGGCAAAGTCGATTGGAATTACTTCGAGGAAGTCTTCTCAGAGATTCCAGGAGCTACACAGAAACTGAATGAATCTCTGGAACCGTTATTAGATCGTGAATTAGCGGCACTTGATCCGATAGAAAAAGCACTCCTTTACTTAGGTACTTTCGAACTAGCAAACCGAATCGATGTACCTTATCGTGTTGTTATTAACGAATGTGTGGAGTTGGCGAAGGTTTTCGGAGCTACTGACAGTCATAAGTATATAAACGGCGTTCTGGATAAATTGGCCTCCGAGCTAAGGCCGGCTGAACTTTTAAGATAATCCAGCCAGCTTTCAGCACGACCATATCAAAATGCAGGAATCGGGTTTTTCAAATGAGTCAGTCAGAGTTTGAGATTATCCGTCGCTATTTTGAGAAAACAGACTTGAGTTTCCCCAAAACAGGTGTGGAGCTAGCGATTGGCGACGATGCTGCTTTGCTCAACATTCCTCGAGGGCGCCTATTATGTATCTCCCTGGATATTCTCGTAGCAGACATACACTTTCCGTTTTCTGCGGATCCGGAAAAAATTGCTAATCGGGCGTTAGCTGTAAATCTCAGCGATCTTGCTGCTATGGGAGCGGAACCACTTTGTTTTACCTTGGGACTCGTCACTCCGGAAAACAATCCAAGTTGGCTGGAAAGATTCAGTGCTGGTTTGGTGGGCCTAGCCCAACATTTTAATTGCCCTTTGGTTGGAGGTGACATTACACGGGGACCATTAAGCATAGCCATTCAAGTTCATGGATTGAATGAACCAGGATCTGTAATACGCAGAGGAGGGGCTCAGCCAGGCGACCGGATCTATGTAACAGGATGTCTGGGAGATGGGTCCATAGCACTTGCTTCCATTGGGGTAAAGTCTCATCTGAAAGAGCCTCTGGGGCTAATCGAAGAAAACCTTTTGGAAACCTGCAAGGCCTATTTCGACACTGCTTATTATTATCCCCAGCCGCGCGTGACACTGGCCCTCCGGTGTTGCCATCTAGTGAGCAGCGGTATTGATATTTCTGATGGGCTTCTCGGAGATTTGGGCCATATTACCGAAGCCAGCAAAGTAGGTGCCGAGTTGGACACTCATCTCTTCCCATATTCTGAATCAGCGATTTGTTGCACAACAGATGATGCTCGGTTGCGTGCTGCTTTATTTGGTGGCGATGACTATGAACTATGTCTTACGGTGCCTGATAAACATATCGGAGAGTTTGAGCGACTGGCAGTGGAATTAGACACTCGTGTGACTTGTATCGGTAAAATTGTTCCCGGAAATACTGTTGAATGCCATGACCAAAAGGGAGAGTTGCTCAAAATTGAGGAACACGCTTATGAGCATTTTCTATAGGTATCGAGGTTTATGCTAGAAAATAAGATATCACTTCGAAACCCGCTGCATTTCCTGGCTTTAGGATTAGGAACTGGGTTGGTACCTAAGGCTCCGGGTACGGTTGCGTCTTTCATCGCGTTGTTACTATATCTGCCCTCGATCGGCTCCTCCTTTCTGCTGCTTTGCCTTATTATAGTTAGCAGCTTCCTGATTGGTATTTGGGTTTGCAGTCAAACAGCTAAAGACATAGGGGTTGAGGATCACAGTGGCATTGTATGGGATGAGTTTGTTGGCATGTGGCTTACTCTTTTACTGGCGCCCCCTGGATGGGGTTGGATCCTGATCGGATTTTGCTTATTTCGTACCTTCGATATCTTAAAACCTTGGCCAGTTAATTGGGTAGATAAGAACGTTAAAGGAGGTCTAGGAATCATGCTAGATGATGTTTTAGCAGGTATAATGGCTGTCCTGTGTATGCAGGCTATTGCGATTCTCGCAAGCTAATAGACTGGTTCATTATGAGGAATTCTTGTTGATTGTTAAGTATGTAGCTTCGGCGACGCTGCCCACACGATGGGGGCGATTTACGATTCACGGCTTCGAGGAAGAGGGCTCTGGTAAAGAGCACGTTGCCCTGGCTATGGGAGATGTTGCTACTGAGGAACCACTGCTATGCCGGATTCACTCGGAATGCCTGACAGGAGACTGCTTGTTCAGCCTACGGTGTGATTGTGGTCCGCAATTACAGACAGCTATGCAAAATGTGGCCGAGGTAGGCAGAGGGCTGATCCTTTACTTACGTCAGGAAGGAAGAGGTATTGGGTTACTTAACAAGATTAAAGCCTATGCTCTGCAAGATTCTGGAGCCGATACTGTAGAAGCCAATGTGCAACTAGGGTTTGAACCCGACAGTCGCGAATATGAGATCTGTAAACCCATACTCGATCATTTTAAGATCAGAGCATTAAGACTGATGACCAACAATCCTCGAAAGGTTGAGGCGCTAAAAAACATGGACGTTAATGTGAGCGAGATAATTCCCCTCCATACCGAGGCCAATCCCCATAACGAAAGTTATCTTTCTGTAAAAGTAGACAAGCTGGGGCACATGAAGTAGCTCTGTGACGGATACATGCAAAAGAATAGTTGTTGACTTCATGCGCCATGGCGAACCGGAAGGCGGCGATATACTTCGTGGTAGGGTGGACCCGGTGCTCACTGAAACTGGTTGGGACCAAATGCGGAGAGCAGCTTCACTTAGCAAATAAAATAGCGCCTCTCAACAAACCCCTAACTGGACCGAGATAATTTCTTCACCACTAAAACGCTGTTGCAAATTTGCTGACCGGACCGCTCTGGCAGTGAACTGCCTAACCACTATTGATAGTCAATGGCAGGAAATTGATTACGGAGATTGGGATGGTATGTTAGTCAGTGAATGGCGCAAGGTTGCGGCAGAACAGTTCAAGGCTTTTCGCAAAGATTTATCTGCATTAGCTCCTCCCAACGGCGAAGATTATCTTTCGTTCAAGACGCGTGTGCTCGGAGCATGGAGGAAAATCGCTGCTAAACCCGATGGTAGCCATTTATTGATTGTTACTCACGGAGGTGTACTTCGGGTTATTTTGCCTACTGTGTTAGGTATGCCATTAAATCGAAGTTTTCCCTTGCATATACCTTTTGCATGCTTCAGCAGGGTTCACCTTGAGGTTATTGAAGGTAAGACTGACGCCAGTCTCATATTTCATAATGCGTGCGAGTACGCGAAAGTTAACGATCAAGAATGATGCTTAACCTACCGGGGCTGACGCGCTTGGTCTAGTTGAGAGCATATCTGCGCGGCTCCCAGTAGCGCCCTTGGAGTGTGTCTTTGCACGAGTTCAGGCGGCACGAAGAACAGGTTATTGTTTGCAACAGCGTTTATGCTGGGCCAGCGAAGCCAATCATCTAGCCATTCTGGTCTCTCAATATCCATGCCACTCGCAATAATTACTTCCGGGTTTCTTTCCAAGACAGCTTCACGACTTACTTTTGGTGCAACTCTCTTGATATTGGCAAATACATTGCGGCCTCCGCATAGGCGAATGATGTCGTCTATGAGCTCATTTCCACCAGCGGTAATAAGAGGTACATCCCATACCTGATAAAACGTAGTCACGGGACTCTGATGGCTAAACTGATTGTGTAGAGCTTTCAGTTTTTGCCGAAAACCGTTAATTGTCTCTTCAGCGCGCAACTGTGTTCCGGCAAGCAGAGCTAATCGCTCAATATGGAAAGGGATAGAAGCCAAACTCTTTGGTTCCGCTATATACACAGGCAATCCAAGCTTTCTTAGTCGATTAACCGAGGTACGTGGATTACCACTTTGCCAGGCTACCACCAGATCGGGATTTAGTTGCACGATGCGCTCAATGTCGAGAATATCAAACCGACCTACGATGGGTAGCTCCTTCGCTGCAGGCGGGAAATCACTGTACTCCGCTACTCCGACTAATTTTTCAAAAGCACCCGCAGCATAAATAAGTTCAGTTAAGGAAGGAGCGAGGCTGACGATACGTTGTGCTGGAGCCTTCAGCGTAATGAGGGTTCCTTCATCATCCCGAACCTCCACTTCTGAATTTGCCTCGAGTGTATTTATAGAAAACACGATGGCTGTGACGAATAGAAAAAAAATTCTCATTAATAGTCGATGCCTTTCTGGGCTTTTATTCCTGCATTGAAAGCGTGCTTAGTGTCATTTATTTCGCTGACGGTGTCCGCTATTTCTACTAGCTCTTTCGATGCGTTTCGGCCAGTTACGATGACGTGCTGGTTGACTGGACGATTTACCAAAGAGGTCAATACCATTTTCTTATCAAGATAGCCGTAAGTAAGCATATATGTTAGCTCATCAAGGATAATGATTTTTACACTGGAATTTTTCAGCAGAAGACTAGCCTTAGTCCAAGTTAACTTAGCAGCCGCAATATCTGTCTCGCGATCCTGAGTTTCCCAGGTGAATCCCGTATTCATTACGTGGAACTCAACCAGCGGGTGCTCTTCAAAGGCGAGCTGTTCGCCACATTCCCACTGTCCTTTAATAAACTGAACTACACCACACTGCATTCCGTGGCCGACACTGCGAGCCAACATACCAAATGCTGAGGAACTCTTACCCTTACCATTACCGGTCAACACAAGTAACAAACCCTTGTCGATAGTAGCCTCTGCAATGCGGCTATCTACATGAGCTTTTTTTCTCTGCATGGCGCGCTTATGGCGTTTGTTGCGATCTTCTTTGTTTATCACAGGTTGCTCCAAGGGAGGAGATAGGATGTTTAACTTTATTCCAAAAGAAGAGCCTTATCCGGTGCTTAGGGGTTATGAAGACAAGCAGAGTCATCAATGACGCCATTAATTTTTCCACGGTAATGTTCATTTTCAAATCAATCTAGCCGCCGCAATAAAATGCAGACATCAATATTGACAAGGGAAGCATCGGTTAGAAGAGCGGTTTGTAGCCAACCAAACCACCGATGTAGCCCTCCGCTGCACCAAATTTCGTAGTGTTGATCAGGTTGGTATCGGACTTACAGCCAAATTTAGCATAAGCCAAATTGACGGATTACCGTTGCGGGGGCAGTACCGGATTCTCACCAGTTTCCCTTTTGGCCGGATCTAATTAGATAGCTCCGGATCCTAAATCAACATAGTCGTATAAGGAATGCGCGCAGTCTATCTATTAGCTCTCGGGTCGTCAAACGGGAATTTCGCAGTGCCTGGACAAACAATAGATTACGCGACAAAGGTTAAACCGCTTCTGATTGAATCTTGCAATCCTTGAGCTTTTTGTCGATAGACTGCACGATACTGTCGCTGTCAAGATTTATTCTAGCCAACATTTCAGGAACTTTACCGTGCTCTAGAAACTTGTCGGGCAGACCAAGATTCAGAATAGAAATTTGATAGTTTGATTGCAGCAAGAATTCGTTAACTGCAGAGCCGGCACCTCCTAGAATTGTGTTTTCCTCTAGCGTAACTATGAGTTGATGACGAGTGGCCATGTCACCGATTAAGTCTTCATCAAGTGGCTTGACAAATCGCATGTCCACCACACTCGCATTGATCTTATTGCCCGCAACTAGCGCCACCTCCACCATGCTGCCGAAGGCAAGAATGACTACTGAGGAGCCTTCGCGTCGGATTACTGCTTTGCCAATAGCCACTGGTTTAAGGTTGCGTTCTATGACGACGCCGGACCCTTTCCCGCGAGGATAGCGCACGGCAGTTGGACCTTCATGGTGATAGGCGGTGGATAATAGCTTATGGGTTTCAGCCTCGTTACTAGGAGTCATGACTACCATGTTGGGGATACAGCGCAAGAAACTCAGGTCGAAACTGCCGGCATGGGTCGGACCATCTTCACCTACCAGGCCTGCCCGATCGATGGCGAATAAAACGTTTAGCTTTTGTAAGGCAACATCGTGTATGAGCTGGTCATATGCGCGCTGGAGAAAAGTTGAATAGATCGCGACCACTGGTTTTATACCATTGCAAGCCATGCCGGCTGCGAAGGTCACCGCGTGCTGTTCAGCTATGGCCACGTCATGAAACCGTTTCGGAAATTGCTCAGCAAAATCTTTCATGCCGGATCCTTCACCCATAGCGGGAGTAATACCAACAATCTTGTCATCTTGTCGCGCGGCATCACAAAGCCAATTACCAAAAACTTGAGAGTAAGTAGAGGCACTATTAGATAATTTTTTCGTAGTCTCGTTATCTGCCACTTTTTCGAGAGAAGCTGCTTGCTTGGGTCTCGGTTTTTCTTTATCAATTTTTGGGCCTATTTTACTCATGGCATGCATGCCGAAAGGGTCGTTCTCGGATTCGGAATAACCTTTACCCTTCTGAGTAACAAGATGCAGCAGTTGTGGTCCACGTAGAGATTTTATATTGTTCAAAATTTCAACTAAGCTTGTCGTGTTGTGTCCGTCAATCAAGCCGATATAATTGAACCCGATTTCCTCAAAAAGAGTGCCAGGTGACACCATGCCCTTCATATACTCTTCTGCTCGGTGAACCGCCTTCAACGCAGGAGGAATTTTGGACAGTACTCGTTTGGATCCAGTGCGAATAAAGTTATATGGTTTACTTGCCCACATCCGTGCGAAATAGCTGGAAAGCCCGCCAACATTATTTGAGATAGACATATTGTTATCGTTTAATATCACCAGAATATTGTCATCGAGATGACCAGCGTGATTTAGCGCTTCAAATGCGATACCGGCTGTCATGGCTCCGTCGCCGATAATGGCAATATTATAATGTTGTTCGTCTAGTAAGCGGTCGGCCACCATCATGCCCAAGGCAGCACTGATTGAGGTGCTTGAATGACCGACGCCAAAGGCGTCGTAGTTGCTCTCTATCCTGCTTGGGAAGGGAGTCAGACCCTCTGCTTGGCGGATTGTCAGCATCTGGTCCCGCCGACCCGTCAGTATTTTGTGAGGATAGGCTTGGTGTCCGACATCCCATACCAATTTATCCTTGGGGGAGTCGAAGACATAGTGGAGAGCAATAGTGAGTTCAACTACCCCTAGGCCGGCTCCAAAATGCCCCCCTGTTTGACCAACGGAATACAGGAGGAAAAGCCGCAGTTCATCCGCTAGCTGTGAAAGTTGGTTAATTTCCATTAGTTTTAGATCAGAGGGATTACCAATCTGATCTAGGAGAGGAGTATCAGGTCGTGTTAAAGGTATTTCTTCCAGCATCTCTATATTTCAACTCCCCGATCGTTACTTTTCAAGCCTTTTCCTTTACGAAAAAATGCGATAATTTGCATTTAGTGAGGCCTATCGATGATATGGGCCGCCAATTCCCGCAATAGATTAGCGTTATCCAGAAATAGCGTTAAAGAATCTAGGGCCTGTTCCTTCAGTTCGTTTGCTCTGATGTGGGAAGCGTCCAGGCCTAACAAGGAAACGTAAGTTGGCTTCTCGAGCCGTTCATCGGATCCTTTAGGTTTTCCAAGTATCTTTGTTTCAGCAGTTACATCCAAGATGTCATCCTGTATCTGGAAGGCTAAACCAATACATTCGCCATATTTATCTAGGGCCGACAATTGTTCAGCACTTACCGATGGTTTACACAAAGCCCCTAACTGCACACTGGCCCTGATTATGGCTCCAGTCTTTGATTTGTGCATGGTTTCCAAAGTATCTAAATCAATGGATTGACCTGTAAGCTCAAAGTCTAGAGCTTGACCACCTACCATGCCTTTTGGGCCAGCTGCTTCTGCGAGAAGTTGAACCATACGCAATTGTATTTCTTCACTAAGTGCCGGTATAGGCTTGGCCAGTAATTGAAACGCTAACGACTGCAATGCATCTCCAACCAGTATCGCAGTTGCCTCATCGAATGCTTTATGCAGACTGGGTTTTCCCCTCCTTAGGTCGTCGTCATCCATCACGGGCAGATCATCGTGTACCAGAGAATAGCTGTGAATTAGTTCTACGGCACAGGCCGCATGGTCTGCTCGATCCAGTTCAGTATCCACCGCCTGAGCGCTTCCATAGACCAGAGCTGGACGGATTCGCTTGGCACCGCCGACACAAGCATAAATCATTGCGTCACGCAGCGTTTGGCTCGGGATATCCTGATCTAGATGAGTATCCAACAACTTATTTACTCGTTGCTGGCACTGGAGCATAAAATCCTCCAGAAGATGA
>Ga0206679_10001739_pt1 | contig 17910 bp, 11 predicted proteins | sample M110012015metaG_FD_155464 | JGI IMG/M metagenome (GOLD analysis project Ga0206679, IMG submission 155464) | Ammonia-oxidizing marine archaeal communities from Monterey Bay, California, United States - M1 100m 12015 | ecosystem: Environmental > Aquatic > Marine > Intertidal zone | place: USA... | reverse complement strand
CTTTTCCTGCTTGTTTTATCAATTCCCTTGCTGCTAATCTTCCTATTCTACCAAACCCATAAAGAATTACATCTTTAGGTTCAACATCATTATTATGAGCGCCAATAATATGGCTTAATTTATCTGATAAAAAAGCATTAGCATCAGATGCTCCGCTTTCTAAATATTCAGCTGTTAATAAACCAATATCCAATTTTGAAGCTGCTAAATCCATGTTCATTAGTTCATTTGCTAATGTTGCAGCTGTAATAACGTCAATTTTTCGGTTTACTACATTATTAGCGTAAGAAACAAAGTTCATCAATTCTGAAACACCAATTTCTAGTAGGTGGTTTCTAAAAAGTATCAATTCAATTCCTTTATCGTACATTAAAGTACCTACTGAATTCAATAAACTTACTGCTGATTTTTCTTTGTTTACCCAATCGTTTAATTGCGTTTCATAAGATGATGACATGCGTTTTATTTTTTTGATTATAAAATTGCTGCAAAAATAGATATTCTACTGAAAAGGTGAGTGATTTCTGAATAGTATTTATTCTGCTTTTTGATAGAAGTAGTCAGTAATCAGAATTCAGGAGTCAGTAGCTTGATTTTTATAAACTTATAAATTCTATTATTCTGAATGCTGTTTGCTAAATTCTGTCTACTTTTTCCTACATTTACCACATGATTATAGAATTTTATAAGTATCAAGGAACGGGTAATGATTTCATCATGATTGATGATAGAGAGAATGAATTTGATATGAACGATAGTGGACTTATCTCAGCACTTTGTGAAAGAAGAATGGGGGTTGGGGCTGATGGTTTAATTCTTTTGCGTGAGCATGATACACTCGATTTTGAGATGATTTATTTTAATTCAGATGGTAAGCAGTCCAGTATGTGTGGTAATGGCGGTAGGTGTATTATAGCTTTTGCTCAGCTATTGGAAATAATAGATACTGAAACTACATTTATGGCAATTGATGGAGAGCATAAAGGAAAGTTTACGGAAGATGAAATTGCTTTGCAAATGCAAGATGTAAGTAAAATTGAAGGTGTAGGTGATGGATTGGTAATGGATACTGGTTCACCTCATTATATTGAAATGGTGGATGACTTAAAACATCTTAACGTAAATAAAGAAGGAAAAAAGATTAGAAATTCTGCTCCTTTTAAAAAGGAAGGTATAAATGTAAATTTTGTTTTGGATGCTACCGAGCTGCAAGTACGAACTTACGAAAGAGGAGTAGAGGCAGAAACATTGAGCTGTGGAACAGGTACAGTTGCTACTGCACTTGCAATGCATTATGCTAATTGTGTTGAAGAGAGTCTAATTAATGTAAAAACAAAAGGAGGGGATTTGACCGTTAGCTTTGAGGAATTTAATGGGGGGTATCGTAATATTTGGTTAATTGGAGAGGCGAGCATGGTTTATGCTGGCGAATTTGTATGCTAAAAGAAAAGGAAATAGCGCTCCGTACTTTAGAATCTACTGATTTAGATTTTTTGTTTGGTTTGGAAAATGACCGAACTTTATGGGAGGTGAGCGGTACTACAACTCCTTTTTCTGAAAGCCAATTAGCCAATTACATACAGCACGCCAAGGAGGATATTGCTATTTCTGGACAGTTTCGTTTTGTAATTGATTTGGATGGGGTAGCTATAGGTTGTATTGATTTATATGAGTTCAATTTTGAAAAACAAAATGCAGGAGTAGGAATTGTTATTTTGAAGGAATATAGAAGAAAAGGCTTTGCCAAACAAGCCCTAAATGCACTGATAAACCATGCTTGGAATGAGTTACGATTAAAACAATTACACACAGGAATTTTCTCCGATAATAAAGCAAGTTTGGCTTTGTTTAAATCAGTTGGTTTCCAAAAGGTACGTAAAAACAATTATGTACTGAATAGATGAGAAAGGTTGTCGTTTTCTTTTTCTCAATCCTTTTATTCGCCTGCCAAAGAGGGGAGGTAAGTAGTTACACCAAATACTTAAACCATAATGACACTGTAAAGTATGTTGGTAAGCAGCAATGCCGAGCTTGTCATGCAGAGATTTATGATTCCTATATGCAAACAGGAATGGGGAAATCCTTTCATTTTGCAACAAAAGAGCATTCTGCATTAGCAGTTTCCAAAATGCCACTCATTCATGATACTATTAAAAACTTAAGCTATCAACCTTTTTGGAAAAATGATAGTTTGTATTTAAAGGAATTCAGATTAAAAGGAAAGGATACTACTCATCTGCTCATCAAAAAAGTAAACTATAAAATAGGGAGTGGGCAACATACCAATTCCCACTTATTTGAAATAAATGGCTATGTACATCAAATGCCTTATACTTATTACACACAGGATAGTATTGCAGATTTACCTCCTGGTTTTGAAAACGGAAATAACACGCGTTTCAGTCGTGAAATTGGTTTGGAGTGTATGAGTTGCCATAATGCTTATCCTAACCATGTTGAAGGTTCACTTAATAAATACGAGCATGTTCCTTCTGGGATTGATTGCGAAAGGTGCCATGGACCAGGAGAGGTACATGTAAAACAAAAATTGGCGGGTAATATTATTGATACTTCAAAGTATATTGATTATACCATAGTAAACCCTGCAAAATTACCAATGGACTTGCAGTTTGATGTGTGCCAAAGATGTCATTTGCAAGGTACTGCTGTATTGGCTGAAGGCAAAACATTTACTGATTTTAAACCAGGACAACACTTAAAAGAAGTAATGGATGTGTATTTGCCAAAATATGAAAATGAAGAATCCTTTATTATGGCATCTCATGTGGATAGACTAAAAGAAAGTGCTTGTTTCAAATCAACTGAAATGACTTGTATTACTTGTCATAATCCGCATAAAAGTGTGAGCACTTTAACCACTAAATATTTTGATAATAAGTGCATGCAATGTCATGAAGTTTGTAAGGAGGAAGAAACGCAAAATTGTACTTCTTGCCATATGCTAGAATCATCTTCAACTGACATTATGCATGTTGCCATAACGGATCATAAAATTGCTATTCATAAAGGAATAAAACCTGAAAAAGGAGCGTTTTTAGGGCTAGTTGCTATTAATAATGATGAGCCAACAAATCTCTCTAAAGCAAAGGCTTATTTAAAGCATTACGAAAGTTTTGAGCCAAACCCTACTTACTTGGATTCTGTCAAATATTATTTAGATAAATTACCTATTGAAAAAAGTTACCCGCTTTATGTTCAGTATTATTATTTGCAAGTAGATTATAATGCTATTGTTAGTTTGTCTATGCAACATTTGGGTATTCAATATCTTGAGGATAATAAAAATGAAAAAGCACTTTGTTTATCACGCATAGCAGAGAGTTTTGCTGTTAACAATATGGATGAACAAGCACTATCTCATTTTCAACAAGCAAGTAAACTATCACCATATGAGCTGGATTATCAGCTGAAATTAGGTGTTCAATTGGTTAAACTGAAGGATTATCAATATGCTGAAAAAATGTTTAAAAGCATTTTGAAAGAGTATCCTTTGCATAAAGAGGCTTTAGTTAATTTAGGATATTTGTCAATATTAAATGAAGATTTTAGTGTTGCTAAAAATTATCTAACACAGGCTATTGCATTAGATCCTGATTATTTGCAAGCCTATGAAAATTTGGTGCTATTAGCACAAATGCAAAATAAAATGGAGCAAGCAAAAGTATATCTCAATAAAATTTTAGAAATTGCTCCCAATCATAAAGCAAGATTAATTTTAGAAAATCTGTAATTTGAAAAGAAAAAGAAAATTTAAGAAAAAATCATCTTTCCGTAAGTTTCTAACTGCATTTATTCTTATTGGAATACTGGGTGGTATAGGTATGGTTTATGAGCTTTATTCCAGAGTTTATCAGCCTAATATTGTATTGCCTAATGATGCTAGTGAAAAGTATATTTATATTCCTACTGGTGCTGAATTTTCTGATGTTGTAAAAGTACTTTCCGATAATGGTTTGTTGATAAATGCTAATTCTTTTGAGTGGTTAGCTGCAACTAAAAAATACACAACAAATATAAAAGCAGGGAGGTATAGAATTAACCGTAATTTAAACAATAATGAACTGATTAATTTATTACGTTCAGGAAGGCAAACTCCAGTAAAAGTAACCTTTAATAATGTGAGAACAAAGGAACAATTAGCAGGTAAAATTGCTAATCAACTTGAGGTAGATTCAATAACACTATTAACTTATATTACTGATACAACTTTCCTAAATAAGATGCAGGTAAATGCAGATAATGTTGCTTGTATATTTATCCCCAATACCTATGAGTTTTACTGGAATACTTCTGCTGAAGGGTTTGTAAATAGAATGCTTAAAGAATACCAAAATTTTTGGAATAGTAGCCGAAAGAAAAAGGCTGAAAAAATTAAATTGAATTATTATGAAGTGGCTATCTTAGCTTCAATTGTAGAGAAAGAGCAAAATATTAAAAGAGACGAACGCCCTGAAATTGCAGGTTTGTACTTGAATAGAATTAAAAAACGCATGAAGTTAGAATCGGACCCAACTCTTATTTTTGCATTGGGTGATTTTACAATAAAACGTGTATTAAATAAAGATAAAAAAGTTGATTCCCCTTACAATACCTATAAGCACAAGGGTTTACCTCCAGGTCCTATTTGTATTCCTTCTATTAATGCTATTGATGCAGTGTTAAATTCAGCTGATCATAAATACATTTTTATGTGTGCAAAAGAGGACTTTTCAGGCTATCATAATTTTGCGAAAACTTATGCCAAGCACCTCATAAATGCACGTAAATATCAAAAGGCATTGAATAAGCGAAAGATTATGCGTTAATTTTATAAATTCGCAACCGCTTTAAAAACAAGAAAATGACGAAAATTAAGTTTGGAACAGATGGTTGGAGAGCAATCATTGCAAAAGAATATACCTGTGATAATGTAGCGAGAGTAAGTATTGCTGTAGCGGATTGGTTGAATGAAAATAATGACAATCCTTCAGTAGTAATTGGGCATGATTGTCGTTTTGCAGGAGAGCTTTTTGCTGAAACTGCTGCTAAGGTTTTAGCAAGTAAAGGTATTTTAGTGAAAATTGCAAAAGGCTTTGTTTCTACTCCTATGGTTTCCTTAGGTGTGGTAAAAGAAAAAGCATCTTTGGGTGTGGTAATTACTGCTTCACACAATCCGCCAAGTTATAATGGTTACAAACTAAAAGGTTATTTTGGTGGTCCTCTTTTACCTGCTGATATTACAGCTGTTGAAAACAGAATTCCTGATGCCAATTCAGTAGATTATAATGCAATTAGTATGGAAAATTTAGTTGCTGAAGGGAAAGTGATCTATGTTGATTTGGAAGATATGTATTGTAAACATGCAGCAGCAAGTTTTGATTTGGATGCAATAAATAATTCAGATATGAATTTTGCTTATGATGCTATGTTTGGTGCTGGAATGAATGCCATAAAACGTCTCTTGCCAAATGCTACTCTTTTGCATTGTGATGATAATCCAGGTTTCTTAGGAACTGCTCCTGAACCAATTCACAGAAACTTACAAGAGTTTTCTGATTTGATGAAAAACAATGCGTTGGATTGTGGATTGGCTACTGATGGTGATGCCGATAGAATTGGGCTTTATGATAGTAAAGGAAACTTTGTTGATTCACATCATATTATACTTTTACTAATTCACTACATGGTTAAATATAAAGGAATGTCAGGGAAGGTCGTAACTGCATTTTCTTGCTCAGTTAAAGTAGAACAAATGTGTAAGCATTATGGTTTGGAACAAGAAACGGTTCAGATTGGCTTTAAGCATATTGCAGGAAAAATGGTAACGGAAGATGTGTTGTTGGGTGGTGAAGAATCAGGTGGAATTGCTACAACAGGTCATATTCCTGAGCGTGATGGAATTTGGATGGGATTAATTCTGTTTGAATTTATGGCAAAATCAGGAAAATCATTAGAAGACTTAATTGCTGAGGTATATGAAATTGTTGGTCCTTTTGCTTTTGAGCGTATCGATTTACATATTGATAACGATACTAAACTAAGAATTATTGAGGATTGTAAGGCTGGGAAATTCACTCAGTTTGGTAAATATAAAGTGGATAGAATTGATACTACTGATGGCTTCAAATTCTTTTTTGATGAAGATACTTGGCTAATGATTCGCCCTTCAGGTACTGAGCCTGTTTTAAGAACTTATGCTGAAGCTTCAGATCAAGAAAAAGTATTTGATATTTTGGCTGATGCTAAAGCGACTATTCTGTAAATGAAGCAACTGTTTCTGATATTATTTTCTCTAGTTGTATTAGCCTCATCAGCTCAGGATTGGAAAACGCCTGCTTTTAATAAGCATGGTTGGGATATTAATACTCCTAATTCTGTTGATAAGAAAAAAAGAAATATTTTATTAATATCAGAAGCTACAGCCTATACAGTTGCTTTGGTTGGTTTAAATCAGCTTTGGTATGCTAACTATCCTAAAAGTAGTTTTCATTTTATAAATGATAATGGAGAGTGGTTGCAAATGGATAAGTTTGGACATATGACAACTTCCTACTATAGTGGTGTTGCTGGAATTAAGGCTTACCATTGGGCTGGTTTCAGTAGAAAAAAAGCAATTTGGTATGGTGGTTTAACAGGGACATTTTTCTTAACCATTATTGAGGTTTTAGATGGTCAATCTGAACAGTGGGGTGCGTCATCAGGCGATTTAATTGCAAATACTGCAGGTTCTTTTCTGTCCATTGGACAGGCTTTAAAATGGAATGAGCAAAGAATACAACTAAAATATAGTTATAAACCTTCAATTTGGGCAGAACAAAACCCAGAGCAATTGGGTGAAAACCATTTGCAAAGAGCTTTAAAAGATTATAATGGACAAACTTATTGGCTTTCATTTAATGTGAAATCATTATTGGAAATTCAATCAGTTAACTTTCCTAATTGGTTGAATGTAGCAGTAGGACATGGTGCCAATGGTATGATAAGTGCTTATCAGAAAAAAGAAGATTGCAATAGAAGAAGGCAGTATTTATTATCACTTGATATTGATTTAACAAGGATAAAAACGAAAAGTAAAGCATTAAATAGTATTTTACATGCATTTGGATTTATAAAGTTTCCTATGCCAACCCTTGAAATTAGGAACGGTAAAGTTTATGCTCACCCTATTTATTACTAATGGAATTTAAGGTTGGGGATAAAGTTCTTTTTAAAAAGGAAAAGCAAAGTGGAATTATTGTTAAAGTTAACTCATTGTATAAAGTTGTCGTAGAAACTTTAGATGGTTTTGAAATTGCTACTTCTACAAAGGATTTAGTTAAAATTGAAGGAAATACTGATAAATCATCTGCTTATGGGACTCATTTTTATACTAAGGATACTAAAGAAAATAAGAGTGATACTTCAAAACAGGTAAGAGGTCAGTCGGTACTAAAAATTGATTTACATATTGAATTATTGACTGCTAATTTTCAGTATATGGATAATTTTGAGATTGTTCAGATTCAATTGAATGAATGTCATAATAAAATTGAAAAAGCTTTAAATAGTAATTATCAAAAGTTAGTTATAGTACATGGAATTGGTACGGGTGTACTTAAAGCTGAAGTACATAAATTATTAAATAATTATAAGCTTAGGTATTACTTGTCAAAAGATGCTGGTGCTACTGAAGTAATGTTATAATCTGTCAATAAACTGTTGATAAAGAGGCAGTTTATGGTTAGTCTGTTAAGGATAGAATAGTACTTTTGTACTGTTGTAAAACCCGAAATGAAAGAAAAGTTATCTCCCCGGCAAAGACTCATTAACATGATGTATTTGGTGCTGCTTGCATTGCTAGCGCTTAATATTCAAGTGGATTTTATTGATGCTTTTTTTGATTTAAGCAGTTCAATTGAGCGTACTGTTAAAAAAATAGATATTGAAAAAGAGCAAAGAATCCAATCGATTTCAAGTGCGTATGCATTAGATTCTGTTACTTATGCTGATACATACGAAAAAAGTATAATAACTGAGAAAATAGCAGATAATGCTACAGATTTTATTGATAGTTTGAGGGCTTACTTAATAAAGCGAACAGGTGGTTTTAATGAGTATGGATATCCAGTAAATTCAATTGACCCACGAATTTCAGATAATGTATTTATTCAAAGAAGAGGAGCTAGAAGATTAAAGGAATTATTACAGCTATCTAAACATAACTTCATCCAACTTCTACCTTTAGATAAAAGGTATTTATTGCAAGATATTTATGAAGCATCTGATTATATAACTAACTCAAGAGGGATTTCTTTAAGTTGGGAGGAATATCATTTTAATAACCTTGCTTTGGGAGGTTCTTTAGCTTTGTTAAGTAGGTTTAAGAATGATATTAAGATAATGGAATCAGTGATTTTAAGTTATTATCTTAATGAGATTTATGGAGAGCTTACAACTTTTATTATTTCATCTAATCAAGATTCATTAAATATTGAGATGGGAGTTGTAAATCCTGAGACTTTTAAAATAGGAGATGATATAAAAATTAAAATTCAATTACCTAAATTTCAAGAGATTAATAAAACCAATATTGTATTATTAGATAAAGATAATATTGAAGTAAAAGAGGTGAAAGCTGATAATGATAAAAATGAAGTAGCTTTAAAAGCTATACGTCCTGGGAAATATAAGGTTAAAGCAGATGTGTTAAATATAGAAAATAAGGTTGTAAATAGTATTGAAAAAGAATTTGAAATACTAGATATAAATCCAGATAAAGTACGTTATATAGTAATTGATGAGTTAATTAAAAGTAGCTTTCAGAATGTATTGTATTTGGGAGTTAAGAATAGAATTGAAGTAAAACATCCAAATTTTAATACTTCCGAATTATTGCTTAAAACCAATAATGGAAGATTAAAAAGAAAAGTAGATTATTACACCTTACTTCCTGAAAGGGCAGGGCATACTGTTTTGGCTTTATATCATAAAGGAGCTAAAGTAGCTGAAAGAATATTTGTTGTAAAAACTTTACCCGAACCAAAACCTTTACTTAGTAATTCAGTTAATAACACAATTTCCAAAAAATTGTTTAAAATTCAAACTGCTTTATCAGTAGAGGTAAGTGGATTTGAGTTCCCTGAAGCTTATCAAATTCAAAACTTTACCATGCTCAGACTTAATGCTGAGGGTGAGCAAGTATTTAAAGCAGTTAATAAAACAGCTTTTTTTAGTGGAAAAACACTTCACCAAGTTAGAAGTGCAAGTATTAACGAAACTTTTATCTTTACAGATATTTTAGTAAAAAGCTCGGATGGTATTAGTAGAAATATATCCTCTTTAGTATTGAAAATTAAATAATGAAAAAAGTACTATTTATTATAATGCTATTTTGTGCAAATCAGTTATTTGCTCAAGAGCGACATATTAGTGGTTATTTTTCTGAAGATTTAATTTTCTACTCTGATACTACTTATGTTATTGATTATAATACTCGTATTTCATCTTCAGCTTCATTGATAGTGTTAGAGGGTGCAAGGATACAGTTTTCAAGTGGCTCTTCAATTATAGTTGACGGTAATTTGGAGATGAGAGGTAGTGCTCAAAACAGAATTTTAGTGAGTAGTACGGATGAAAAGTTCCAAGGAATTGGTTTTGTCATTTCAGGGCACAATGGAGCTAATGTTCATATTTCATTTACTGAGTTTCATCACATTCTCATTCCCTTAAGTTTTAAGGATGATTGGTTTAGGAAAAAAGTAGAGATAGAAGATAATGTATTTAAAAATATAAATACAGGGCAGGAAGCAATTTATATAGGATTGTTTAGCCAAGTATACACCGGTGAAAAAGCAGAATTTAATTTTTTAAGAAATAATTTTATTGAAAATAATGCGACTATTTTTTTATCTCCTATTGAGGATGATATTTTACAAATTAAATTTCAAGATAATTTGATTACTTCTAATTATATGATTAGTAAAGAAACAGCTAACCCCTTAAATGCGGCCTTTTCTATTTATTATGATCAAAGGAAAAGGGCACATTTTTTTGAATTTAATGACAATAGTATTTTCAATAACAATGTTATATCTGGAACTGAAGTTGATAAGAGTAGTCCTTTAAATATTGGGATTAGAGGAAGTGCAGAATCTTTAGAGCTTTCAGAAAATTATTTTGGAAATAGTAAGCATGCTAACAATAGTTTAGTTCACTTTTTTCAGGATAATCAATTGCCCTTAATTTTATTAACTAATTTATTGTCAGTTCCTTCTGAAAATACGCATGCGCACATTTGGAAAATAATGTGTAAAGTTGATCAGCAATGGGTGGAGTGGGATTCAAATGCTATTATTGATAATAAGAAAATAGAATTAAAAGTGTTTTACAATAGGGAGGTGACTTTATTAGATAGTAATACTACAGTATTTTCCTATTATAGTGAAGATAACAATGCGGTTGTTTCAATAGATAGAAGTTTTAGGATAATTGAATTTGAAGGAAAAGAATTACACCTTATTATTGATAAGAGTAACTTAAAAAATGGTGTTATTGAGTTACCTTTAGCAAAAGATAATGAGGGATTTGTAACTCCAAAATTTTTATTAGGAAATAACAATTTAATAGTACTTTCAATAGAGGGAAGAAGTGACGATTTTAGAATAAAAAACAAAGTAGAAAAAGAGCAAACTAACAAGCCAATAATAGCTGCAAGTAATAATGTTTTTGAATCCAAGTTTCACCTTTCAACATCAGTAGGAGTTAGTTTATTTAAAGGTGATATATTTCCAAAATATACTATCCAAAACCCTGCTTATAAGCTCGCTCTATCTTATCGGGTAAATAACGACTTTATAGTTAATTTTGATGCAGCATCAACTACTATCTTTAGTGATGGTAATAATTTATTAACTCATAAAAATATAAAAACAGATGTATTGGTCTTCACAAGTTCAATCTCACATCTCCTGGAGAAAATTGAATCTATTCATACTTCTCTAGAATTTTCTATTGGTGCATCTCTTTTATATTTTAAACCTAAAGTAGCTATTAATGGGTATTATACTCCTATTGTTGTGGAAGAACAAAATCAGTTGTCAATTCCACTTTCATTTTCAATAAAAACTAAAATAAATAAAAATTATAATTTTGGTGTGTCAATTGCTTATTATAAGACATTTACCGATCATATTGATAACACTGCTGAAGTGTCAAATTCTACTGATGATTTTATTACATTATTCGGAACATTAACAAAAGAAATAAGATGATGAAAAATTATCTAATATTAATACTATTGTCCTGTATTGGCTTAAATGCAAAATCTCAATGTACTCCTTATCAGGTTTTTGTTAGCGGAACAGATGTAAGTTGTAATGGGTTAAATGATGGTGCTGCTTCAATTGATACCATTGCAGGGCAGTCGCCTTTTCAATATTATTGGCAAGGTCCGAATGCTTTTTCATCTAACAATAGTAGCATTAATAATCTTATTCCAGGAACTTATTCGCTTACGGTAGTAGATGCAAATAATTGTCAATCTATTCCTACATTTATTGTAATTAGCGAACCTACTTTTTTACTGCAACTTAGTTCTACAAATGTAAGTTGTTATGGAAGTTCAACAGGAAGTATAATTGCTAATGTTACAGGAGGAGTGCAGCCCATAAATTATACTTGGAGTAATACCAGCCAAAATACTAATTATTTGAATGCGCTTCCTGCAGCTAATTATGCCCTAACAATAACGGATGCAAATGGATGTCAGAAGTCGGCAAGTTCTACCGTCTATCAAGCAGATTCACTTTATATTTTAATTGATAGCGTAAGGAATATAAGTTGTTTTTCATTATCAGATGGATTTATTAAGATTTCACCTAGTGGAGGTACAGGGGGCTATAGTTATTTTTGGCAAGGACCAAATAATTATGTAAACCCTAATCCTACAAATCAAATTAGTAGTTTAGTTGCAGGTACTTATAGTATCTCAATTTCTGATCAGAATAATTGCCAAACAACTAAAAATATAACATTAAACGAACCGTCTGCTTTAGAATTATCTACTACAATAAATAATGTTAGTTGTTATGGTTTGCAGGATGCATCCATTTTTTCTGTGGTTTCAGGTGGGGTATTTCCTTATGTTTTTGATTGGAGTAATGGGGAGCAAACAACTAGTATAGATAGTCTTTTTGCAGCTATTTACTCAGTTAACGTTACAGATTTAAACAATTGTACTTATCAGGAATCCTTTGTAATTACTGAGCCTGATTCATTAATTTTATCTCTTGTGTCAACTGATGTTGATTGTTTTGGGTTATCAGATGGAATGGTTGATTTATCGTTAGTTGGAGGTACTTCACCATTTACTTTTAATTGGAATAATAACCTATTTACTTCTGAGGATTTAACTAATATTAATGAGGGAGTTTATAATGTAGTTGTTTCAGATGACAATAATTGTCAGCAAACAGATAGCGTGTATATTTCTGCCCCTCAAGCTCTTATTATTTCACTGGACTCTATTGTACATTTAAGTTGTAATAGTGCCAATGATGGTCAATTAGCAGTAAGTGGTTCAGGTGGGATTTTACCTTATACTTATGCTTGGGCGGATACAACTTTACAAGATAGCATAAGGGGACAGTTATCTTCATCTAATTATAAGGTATACTTAACGGACGCTAATAATTGTGTGGATAGTATTGTAGCATTAGTTAATCAGCCTTTAGCAATAGAAATTTCGGCAACTATAAACCATCATTTATGCTTTGGAGATAGTGCAGCATCCATTGTTATAGATTCAGTTTATGGAGGTGTGGGTAATTATAATATGCTGTGGGAAACTAGTGATACTACTTTTTTAGTTTCTAATTTATATCAGGATAGTATTGCCTTAATTATAACGGATACTGCAAATTGTATACAAGATTTCTTTTTTGATTTACCGAGCCCTTTTCCATTATCCATTAGTTTTAGTCCCTCTGAAATAAGTTGTTTTGGTGCAGATGATGGAATGATAAATACATTAATTACAGGAGGAACAGGAAGCTATCAATACTTATGGTCAACTAATGATACTACAGCAAGTATTAATAATTTACCTCAAGGAGCATACCAATTGATAGTACAAGATTCAAATGGTTGTACAACTAGTAACCAAGCTGGAGTTTCTAATCCAAATCCTCTTATTAGTGTTTTTTCAATAAATATGCCTGTTAGCTGTTATGGAGGTACTAATGGCTTATTGGCTGTTAATTCCTCAGGAGGTACTTCACCTTATAGTTATATTTGGTCCAATGGTGACACTACAAATACAAACGATTCTTTAAGTAGTGGGATGCATTTACTAACAACAACTGATGCAAATAATTGTGTAAACCAATCATCTGCATTTGTTAATGAACCCAATTCAATTTCATATACTTCACAACAAAGCACACCATCATGTGTTGGTTATGCTGATGGGCAGATAAACATAAATGTATTTGGAGGTACGGCACCCTATCAACACAATTGGACATCAGTTGATACTTTAAGTTATATTATAGGAAGTGCGGCTATTTATACGGATAGTATTTTAGATGCAAATAATTGTTTGTTAGTAGTAAATGAAGTTATCACTGATCCGCAAGATATTTCAATAAGTCCGTTAGTTTCTGATGTAAGTTGTTTTGGCTATGCTGATGGGAGTATTCAGTTGCAAATTTCTGGAGGAAATGCTCCCTATTCATTTGCTTGGAGTAATGGAGATACGCTTATGTTAACTGATAGTTTGGTTGCAGCTACTTATTTTGTTTTAGTTTCAGATGCAAATACTTGTGTGAAATCGGATAGTATTATTGTAAGCCAACCTCTTTCTGATATTCAAATCAGTTCAATTATTACAAATACTTCTTGTTCGTATTCTGTAGATGGAGCAATAGATATTACCATTTCAGGAGGTTCTGCTCCTTATACTTATTTGTGGAATAATAGTTTAACAACAGAAGACTTAACAAATATAGCTGCAGGAAATTATAACTTAATAGTTTCAGATGCTTCATCTTGTGCATTGTCAGCTCAGTTTTTAGTTGAATCGCCAGATTCTATTGCATTAGCAGTTTTGGTGGACAGTGTAAGTTGCAATGGATTGTCAGATGCTAGTGCAGCCTTAAATATTACTGGAGGAACAGCTCCATTTAGTATTCAATGGTTTAATAATTCAACAGCAAATACGATACAAAACTTAGCAATTGGTACTTATTCAGTTGATGTAATGGATAGTAATAATTGTTCTCAAAGTCAATCCTTTAATGTGTTTGATCCTTTGCTTTTAAGTGTTGCTTTAACTCCATCTGATATTTCATGCTTTGGGGCAAATGATGGCGTAATAAGCTCTTTAATAACTGGGGGTAATGGCGGATATAGTTATTTATGGAGTAATGCTGATACTACTGCTGTTGCTGATATTTTGGTGGCTGGTATTTATAATTTAACGGTTACTGATACTAAGAATTGTTCTGCTATAAATTACGGAATAATAAGTGAGCCTGCAGCAATTTACCAAACCACAACAGTAAGCCATGTTAGTTGTTTTGGATCTGCAGATGGTATGATCGATTTAAGTATTGTAGGTGGAGTAACTCCTTATAGTTTTGATTGGAGTAATGGAACTACAAATGAAGACCTCTCCAATGTGCTTGCTGGTATTTATACCCTTACTATTGTTGATGCTAATAATTGTATCGTAAATGTAACCGATACCATTAACGAGCCTCTTGCACCAATCATTATACAGGATAGTGTTATTGAGGTGAATTGTTCAAATGCTGCAAATGGAAGTATATTACTTGATGTAAACGGAGGAACACCTCCGTATAATTATGTTTGGTCTTCAGGGCAAAATACAGCTTATATTAATCAATTATCACCAGGACAATACTCTGTACTTATAATTGATGATAAGGGTTGTAGCGAAAATTATTCAACAATATTAGGTTCAGTCAGTCCGATTATAACAAGTGAAGTTGTTGTAAATGAAAGTTGTTTAGGTGCTAATAATGGCTCTGTTTTATTGCAAATTGATGGAGGATTACCTCCTTACGCTATACAGTGGCAAACGGGTGATACTGTACTTAATTTACAAGGATTAGGAGCTGGAAGTTATTTTGTAAGCATTACTGATTCTGCGAGTTGTTTGATTACTGATGAAATTAATGTTTTGGCAGGAAGTAGTTTTCTAATTGAGGCAGTAATTAGTGATGTTAAATGTTTTGGTGATTCTAGTGGGAGTATTAATCTAAATATTATAAACGGAAAACCTCCTTATATTATCAATTGGAATGATGGAAGTTCAGCAATGAATAGAACTAATTTAGTGGCCTCAAACTATACCGTTCAAGTTATTGATTCTTCTAATTGTGAAAATAATGAACAGTTAACTGTTTTCCAACCTGATAGTTTGTTTTTGGAATTATTTGGTATTGATGTTTCTTGTGGAGAATCAAATGATGGGGAAATTGAAGCCGAGATAAGTGGAGGAGTAGCACCTTATATTTTTGATTGGTCTAACGGAGGTCAAACTCGAGATATTTTTAATCTAAGTATTGGTGAATATTCTCTAGTAATAACGGATAGTAATAATTGTATAATTGCTAAAAACACACTCCTTACTACAAGTTCAGAATGTATTGTTATTCCTACAGTAATGACAGTAAATGGTGATGGTGTAAATGATACTTGGAAAATTAAAAATTTAGAAAATTATGAGCAAGTTGCTATTCAAGTTATTGATGAAAATGGTTTGCTCTTATTCCAAACAGAAGGAAATGAGCAGTGGGATGGGAGTTATAAGGGGAAAATACTACAAACAGGGACTTATTATTACATAGTCATTTTGGATGATAATCAGCAATATACAGGAGCAATAACACTAGTAAGGTAATGAAAGAAAAAAACATATTATTAGCATTATTGTTATTTGCAAATTGTTTGTTTGCTCAAACTACTTTTACAAATGAATACATATTCGATAAATCGAGTATTAATCCTGCAGCTACTGCTTTGTCAGCTAATTCATTTTCCCTTTACTATAATACTAAATTAGTTGGAATTAATGATGCTCCTAAAACTCAGAAGATAGCTATTCAATCATTTGTTTCTGAAAATACAGCTATAGGTTTTTCAATTTTTAATCAGGAAAAAGGAGTAAGTGGAAAAACAGCTTTTCAATTTAAATACGCTTATCAACTAAAGTTAACTAAAAAATTAAAACTTTCCTTAGGATTACAATCAGAAGTACAATCCGTATCTTTTGATGAAGCTGCACTCGTGTTAGCAAACCCTGAAGATGATGCAATAACTGGGGAGTTTCATAGGGATATAGTGCCAGAAGCATCAAGTGGATTTGTACTTTATACTAATATGCTGAACTTTGGTTTTTCAGTCGCTAATCTATTTGGTAATGAAATCTATAGTAGAAAGGTAGAGAAAGAGGATATTCCTTTTACTTATATAAGTTATTTGGATTATAAATTAAGTGTAAATAATTTTGAATTTACTCCATCTGTATTGGTATTGCAAGCTGCTGATTACCCATTAATCTCACAATTGAATCTCAATATTAAGTATAATAAGTTTATGGTTGGAGGTGCTGTTAATAACTCAAAATCTATTTCAATTATGAGTGGAATTCAAAGTGGTAAAATGATTTTTAACTATATTTTCTCTACTCCAACCTCCCTGAATACTACACTAGTAAAAGTAGGGAATGAGATAAGAATACAGTTTTTACTACCCTAATTATTTTTCTTCTAATCTCCCTACTATTTCAGCAATTTGCTTGTAAGAAATTCGTTTTGCAATTATCTTTTTATCTTTATCTAAAAGGTAAATTACTGGAGTTGAATAGATATCGTATTTATCTCTCCAATCGCTACTAGCAACAGGATTTCCTTCTTCATCATGATTAATGTCCGCAACATTAAGCCAATCTCCAATTTTTTGAGCATTGATAAATTTTTTCCATTCTGCTTTGTCGAATTCAGTTGCAACAGAAAAAGGTTTAATATTTACTCCTGTGCCTACTAAAGAGTCTAATGCATGTTTAATCTTTGGAATCTCTTTTTTACAATGCCCGCAAGTTGGTCCGTAAAATACAAGTAAGGTATAATCAGCTTTTACCTCTTGTAAAGTATGTAGTTTTCCTAAAGTATCTTTCATAAATGGCCTGCCATAAAAATCAAGAAATTCTGATGCCTTTCTTCCAATTAAGTTAGGAGCAATTTTTTGTGCTCTATCAGCAATTTTTACTAATTGAGTAGAGTCCACCCAATCACATTGGTTAGTGATATAATATTTTTCCACCATATGTACAAATACAGCATCCATACCCATAATTTTTGATCTTTCATAAGTAGAAGTTATATAAGAAACTACATATTGAAATATCTCCCCATTCGCTTTTGAAAGATCAATAAGTACATCAGCTGAAACATTGATAGAGTCAGGATGTTTTGCCGTTAATTTATCAAGGTATTGATCCATCTTATTGTAAAAGATAGGTGTTCTTAGCATTCTTTCGTCAGAAAAATCAATGTTATCCCAAAAGTGTTTTTTGTAAAAACGGTATGGGAAAGTTTTATCAGGATTTCCAGTGCTGTCTAAAGGAGATTCTGGTATTTCAATTTCAGTAGTTGCTGTAACAATTTTTGAGAAAAATTTATCAGCATTATTTTTCATAAAATCTGAACGGAATTTTTTAACCTTTGAATCAATAGCAGTTGCTTTTTCTTGTAATGCTTTTTTTGAATCCCCTTCAGCAATTTCTAATTGTTGTCTGATTGGGGTTACTTCTTTTTGCATTTGAGTAATGAAGTTTAAGTACTCATAAAAAGGAGGATTTTCTTTAGAGTTTTTAAATGTCATGCTCCCAATTAAATCATCTATTTT
>Ga0206679_10001737_pt1 | contig 17914 bp, 16 predicted proteins | sample M110012015metaG_FD_155464 | JGI IMG/M metagenome (GOLD analysis project Ga0206679, IMG submission 155464) | Ammonia-oxidizing marine archaeal communities from Monterey Bay, California, United States - M1 100m 12015 | ecosystem: Environmental > Aquatic > Marine > Intertidal zone | place: USA... | reverse complement strand
ACAACTAAAAAAAAAGCCCTGCAGTGCAGAGCTTTTAATAAGTATACAGGAATTATTTAATCACCGTCATTTCATCAACAATATGCTTGGCTCCAGCATATTTATCGATTAAAAACAATACATATCGGATATCAACATTTATGGTTTTCTGAAGCTTATTGTCAAAAATTACATCTCCAGCCATAGCCTCAATATTTCCATCAAATGCCAAACCAATAAGCTCGCCTTTTCCATTTAAAACAGGAGAGCCAGAGTTTCCACCAGTAATGTCATTATTGGTCAAGAAATTAACAGGCATATATCCATCATCATCAGCGTATGGACCAAAGTCTTTTGATTCGTACAAGTCAATAAGGCCTTGTGGTAAATCAAATTCAGGATCATCATCCACAAACTTCTTGACTGTACCTTTTAAGGTGGTGTAATAATTTTCCTTTGCATCGTTCCTTTTATCATATGGAAGAGGACTCACTTTGCCATAGGTTAGTCTTAAAGTTGAATTTGCATCCGGGTATATTACAGGACTCAATCCAGACTTTCTCATGCCATCTACAAGTAAACGATAGGCCCTATCAAATTTCTCTTCAGCATCTTCAATCTTACTGTCGCTTGAAAAGTAATGCGCTATTAATTTATTTGATAATAGCATTAATGGGTCATTTTCTAGAAGCTCTTTATTAGGTATGGCTATAAAAGCCTTCATTCTATCCTCAGAAGTAAATATGCTGAGCTCGAATACAGCAGCAAGATAATCTTCTAAAGGCATATTTAATTCATTCGAATAGTAATCAATAGAGTGAGGCAATGTATAATCTGCTTTTTCAGTGTACAACGATAGCATTTCAGTAAGCATTTCTTTCTCAAGATTAAGGTCGGAAGTCATTAAGAAATCCTTCACAGCATTGTCAGCTTGGTCAATCATACTTTCATCATCTGCATATTTAGATAGAATTCTTCCAAGGCCTCTAGATACGGTTGATAATTTTGAACCTCTAAAAACCATTCTCAGATAGTTGTCGTGTCTGGCTTTATCATTAGTCAAAGCATAATAATCGTTAATGTCTTTGATAACGTCTGCATAAGCCGCATTCTTTTTCTTACTTGACCATTTGTCAAATTTCGCCTCGTTTTTCGCCTTTGATGCTGCAGTTTGAAATTTAGTTAAGGCATCAATCATACCTTGACGGTTTTTCCAATAATTAGCTACACCAGCATATTTGGATGCGTAGTTCAATCTAACAGCGTCATCTTTTTCCATGTATTTTTTCATGACGTCCATGGCTTGCTTAGAAGCTTCAACCCAAGCTGGGTATGCGAATTTCACATTTTGATCAATTCCTCCAGCAGGCAACCATCTATTTGTTCGTCCTGGATAACCAAGAATCATTGCGAAATCATCTTTCTCGAACCCTTTAATGTTTACGGGTAAATGATGTTTTGGCTTTAATGGCACATTTTCAGTTGAATATTCTGCGGGCTCACCGTTGGCATCTGCATATACTCTGAACATTGAAAAGTCACCAGTGTGACGAGGCCATTCCCAATTGTCTGTGTCTCCTCCGAATTTTCCTACACTTGCTGGTGGAGTCCCCACAAGTCTTACATCAGTATAGTCTTGGTATACGAAGTAGTAATATTCATTTCCCTGAAAAAATGAGCGAACACTTACCACATATTTACCACCATCACTATTTTCTTCTTCTATTTGTGCAACCTCTTCATCTATTGCTTTATTTCTTTCTTCCTCAGTCATTTCATCGTTCACCTTGTCTAGTATCCTTTTAGATACATCATCCATTCGAACGAAAAATCGAACAAAGAGAGAATTCGGTTTCATCTCTTCCTTTTTATTCGCTGCCCAGAAGCCATCAGTTAAATAATCATTTCCAGGTGAGGAAAGCTCGGCGATTGCACTGTATCCACAATGGTGGTTGGTTAATACCAATCCCTCACTAGAAACAAGCTCCGCAGTACATCCTCCATTGAATTGAACAATTGCATCCTTTAAGCTGGAATTGTTAATGCTATAGATTTCTTCCGATGTGAGCTGAAGCCCCATTTTTTCCATATCTCGTTGATTCAATCGATCAAGAAACATGAGGAACCACATACCTTCGTCTGCATGGACAAACATGCCTACAAAAAGAGATAACGCTACTAAAATATTCTTCATAATCATTTTGTTTTAAAAATTAAGGTTGCTAAAAATACCGAAAAAAAGTGTAATGAAATATTACTTACTAATTATTGGAACTTATTGTGAACTTATTCGTGTCAGTCGCAGCTCCTTGAGCAAAGGATGTTATGAAATACTCCCCATCTTTTAAATGACCAACTGCTATTTCTATTATTTCTTTTGGCTCAGGTATGTTTTGATTGAGAATAGTCTTGCCTGAGATGTCAGAAATTTCAATTCTATACATTGGGATCCCTTTTCTTTGAACGTAAATAAGGTCTCCCGAAGGATTAGGGTAGATGAGAGCTGGTTCGCTTTCATGGACTGGCTCAATAATACCTTGAGCTGAGCAATCGTGATTGTTATTGTTTTTCCAATTGTTGTATTTGGTCTGTAGCTTATCAAGCGGTTCAACCCCTAAAGGCGTTCCTGCGATATTTAAATCAATAAATATGGCATTCGGGTCGTCATTGGGTTTTGCCACCCTTAAAAATGCGGACAACGAGCTTGTGCCTTCACTAATACATCGCGTATCTGCACCTACGACATTGGCACCTTGCATGGCCGCCATAAGTTTATCTGAAAGACAACCATCAGTATTATTGAATCCCGTTTCCATAGAGTCAAGAATTTGTTGACCTAACAGTATGTTACCTTGTATGGCATAATTGATACCCAGAATATGATTCTTATAATCAAAGCAATTTTCACCGGTAAAAGCAGCAGACCTCGGGCTGCCATTATTAAAATCAATGATGCCATATTGACGAATTCCTGGATTCGAAGCCACGTCATTAGCAACGAGCCAATTGATGATTTCTTCAGGGGAATCACCAGCAAGCATCCTGTCTTGAGCATTTAGCTGATTATTTTCAGTGTAATAAGATTGTGTATGTATAGCACCGATTCCTGGAATAACATCACTAATGAGTATCGCTCCAGGAGTCCCTGGCCAAATGATACTGTCTCCACAAGTAGCTCCAGCACTTCCGATTTCTCCTGTAATCGAATCAATCGCTACAATCGAAAATGTATGCTGAGCAGAAAGCGTTAAAGGCATGCATATAAAAAGGCTAAGTAAAATTTTCATATGCTAAATATAGTACCAAATTGCTGAAAAAGATTGTTTCGATGGGTCACTTTAATCTCAAAACAGATATATCATTGTTTTGTAATATGAGTTCTCCTTCTGTATTTAATCTCTGTAGTGCATGGCTGTCTTTTGAAGACAAAATAAAGTAATCTGCACCTTTTAGTTTAAACTTTCTTAGGTTTTCCTGTGTAATTTCATTTAAGGAAGAAATAGTCCAGCCCATTCTATTAAGATAAAAAAGCCCACCGTTTTGAGATGGCTCAGGCCCTAATACAATTTTGGCATCTTTTGGGATATTTAAACGATTAATAGCTATTCTGTTTTCATCTATCAATAATCCTGATTCCGAATAGGTATTGATTTCTAGGTGATAACGGTCATCCAATTTGTTTCTAGAATAATTGATTCCCGCGACAACAATCAAAAAAAGAATAGCCTGAACCAATCGGTGGTAATTTTTCTCATTGCTTATATTTTTGAAAGTATTGATGCCATTAATAACCAGCAAAATCAAAAAGGGTAAAAAGGTTAAAAAGTAATAGTCGTGATCTTTGAATTGAGCGTAAAATAATAAGCCAAATGTGAGAGATCCAAGTAGCATGAATCCGGAAATCAATGAAAGGTTATAATTGCTCTTTTTGATGTAAATAACTTGAAAAACAAACACTGCCATTAAAAAATGAAATGAAGAGTGTGCAAAGTAGGAGGTGTACCAAAAGTTTATCATGTAATCCCATGTTTGAGAAATGTTTTCACCGTTTAGTTCCCAAATGGGTAGTATGGAAGTGTTGAATGAGTGTGAGTCATAGATTTGGTTGTAATAAAGCATGTACGCATTCCAGCTCGCAACAAGAAGTAGGTTTATCGCTCCCCATTTAAATATGGATGTCTTGTGCCGAAGTTTAGTGATGGCTTGTTTTTGAAAAAAATATAGATAAATAAAATAGATTAGAAAGGCAATTGGATTAATCAAGTAAGTTACTTTAATTAGACTTCCAAGGGTAAAGAAAACAAAAGCTTTAATCAATGCAGGTTTTTCACCTTTTAAAGAATACTGAAATGCATAGTACCAGGCAACAAAGACAAAGCCCAATGCAGGTGCATCAGGTAGATAATTAAATGCATAAAAATTAAAAACCGTTGACGTACATAAAAAAAGTGCAATCAGAATAGAATATACATAGTCCTTTAAAATCAAATAAGACAATCTGTAAACATAAAAAAGACCCGTAAAGGATATGATCAGGTGAATGAATTTTAAAAGAAACAATTTCTTGCCAATGATTATGTAGAGTAGTGAGGTAATGTAATACAGTATTGGGAATTCGCAAGCGGCTCTTCCATCAATATTCTTAAGATTAAAAAGCTGAGGCTCGAAAAAATGAAAGCCATTGTTGAAATACTGAGAAACAAATGATAGGCTATCTGTTTGTCGCATAAAATGCATACCGAACGGTCCTCTAAATAAAACATTATGATATCCTAAAAAGATGAATAGAAAAAGGAAAGCCGTAGAAGCCAAAGCTATCGTTTTCCAATTTTTTGATATGTTTTTTAAAAAGTTCAAAGCGTTACTCTTAGCATTGCCGAAAATTACTGATAACTATTCAATGTAGTCACTTGTATTGTTTGTAAATTGTTTCATTTACTACAATACTAATCAGGGCAGAGGTCATAAGTTATATTCTAACACATAACATCATTTCTGCAAAGTGTCTAAAAGTTGAAGTGGAATTTAAAGAATTTGGCGATAAAGGAGCTCTCCAAATGTATTCGGGTGAATATTGAATAATGAGCTTACACCTATCATTTACAGGAAGTGACGTTCCAATTTTAAGAGATAATCCATAATTCAAATAACGATTAATTTCTAAAGCAGTATAGCTGTACAAAATACCTCCAGAGGTTTGCGAAGGATCTATTAAACCCATTGTACCATAGCTCCATTGGTCATATTCAGAATTATATACCAATTGTCTTTCGCGTTTTCCACTCGTTCTAGTAAAAAAGCCAATATTGAGGTCAGCTCCAAGGTAAAAGAAATCAAATAGATTTTTTTTGGCTCCAAGCTTAATCATTTGATTAGAGCTTTCAACTCTCCAATCACTAGTTGTTATTACAGAATCATTATAAGAAACATCCCCTGCATACCATGATGATTGACTCCCGTCAATAAGAACTGAAACATTGAGATTCCATTCATTTTTCAGTGCTCGTTCATAAGTAATACCCAATCGCCTTATCGGGTCAAGGTCTATGAGTCCAAAACCACCGCTAATGGCAATACTGTTTTGAAAGGATTTTTGGCTTTCTTCTTGCCCAGTGCAAATCATTGAGCCAGTCAAGAATGAGAGAATCAGTAGGTTTTTCATAGGTATGCTTTTGTATTCTTAAAACTTAAAACGAAGCATCAGGTCTGCAGCGTGTCCTAATCTACCAGTTCCAAGTCCCTTGTAGTTTGAGTCGAGGCTTCGAGCCATCAAAAATTGAGGAGAATATTGAAGTATCAAATCCCAGCGATTATATATAGGCAGCTGGATCCCGATATTTAGTGACAAGCCATAAAGCAGTTTTCGCGTAATGTAGGGGTCATCATTTAAAATTGGCATTACACCGTATTGTTGTTGGGGGAAAATATTTTCCAACGTATCTCCTTCGCTTAATTCGTAATAATCATTCCATGAATCGTAATGATAAGAGTAGGTATCGAAAGATCTTCGCAAATAACGGGTTTGGTATCCAATATTGAGGTCTGCTCCAATAAAAAATTTTTCATAAAATGTTTTCATACCGCCCAATTTTAGTAACCGGTTAGTAAGACTACTCCCTGTTCTTACATGAACAATACTGGAATCAACAGTATAGTGAGTTGAATAGTCATAATCTTGTCTTACGTGTTCCATATATATCGAAGCTTGTAGGCGCCAATTATTTTTTAGCTCTCTTTGATAAGTGAGCCCATAACGGTTCGAACTTCCAATGCCTGCTCCAATGGCAATGCTGTTTTGAAAGGATTTTTGCTTTTCTTCTTGCCCAGTGCAAATCATTGAGCCAGTCAAGAATAAGAGAATCAGTAGGTTTTTCATATAAATTGCTTTTATTTTTTAAACGTAGAGACTTATGTGAATATTGTTAATGGATTATTTAACGGTCGAATAGTCTATTTAACGGTTAATTTTTATTTTAACACAAGGTGCTGTTTTTGAGATGGCTCTGCGATCAACACAGTAGCCTATAAGCGCAAGGGGTTTCTCATCGTCCATGAGCAAGTATTGATTTGTTCTTAGTCTAAGAGGTGTTTTAGCGTCTTTTAGAATATCAGATACCAGCTTTGAGCCTTTGATACCAATGGGTTGAATACGGTCTCCTTCTTGCCATATTTTAATACTTATTTCACCAATAATTAAATCATTGTCAAAATAAAACTCATCCTTGCTGAATACAGAGGGTATTGATTTGGCTACTGAAGTTATCATTTTTGGAGCGTCAGGCATCTGTTCATTCTGTGATTGAAAATAAAGTCCTATTTCTTCTCTCCAAATTGTATTGTATTTAGACCTGGATTCTTTTATAAGTATTTTTTTTCCATTTGGAGCCAACGGTAATTTGGCAATGGATAGGGCAAGAGACAAAGGAATTTTTAGGTGGTTTAAAAATTCAATCCATTGATTGGAATTAAATGTACCCAATTCCTTGTAAGTAAGATTAAAGCTATCCATTCTAACATTGGTTTTTGACTTAACGAAACGTTGATCATCATCCACTTGTACTCTAAAAACATCTTGAAGCTTTGTTACGGATTCATTGATGTGAGGAATTGTTTTTTTGAGTTCAGGAATCAATACATTTCTCCAAATATTCCTGGCGTATGTGTTATTTTTATTAGAAGTGTCTTCACGCCATTCAATATGATGTTTAGCTGCATATGCGGAAAGCTCAGCTTTAGATACAGAAAGAAAAGGTCTTATTACATTATTATTGACTTCTTTCATTCCAGACATGGCTCTAATTCCTCCTCCTCGAGCCATTTGCATCCAAAAATTTTCAATTTGATCACCTTGGTGATGTGCAAGAATTAGTCTGTTTACTTCATGTTGATCCATAACTGAGTTGAAAAAGGAGTATCGGATCTCACGTGCTTTTTCTTGAAGGTTTCCGCCATTTTTATCTAGATCAGCTTGTAAGTCATACTCAATCTTCTCAAATGGCAATGCATAGCTTCGGGCTATGCTTTCCACTAGTTTGGCATCTTCATTACTATCTTGTCCTCTCAGCATATAATTAACATGGGCCACAGTAATCTTTGGATGGGTGTTTTTAAGCGCATGAAGAAGCACCATGGAATCACACCCACCGCTTACACCAACAATAAGCATGCAGGAGTCTAAAATTTCAAAACGTTGTTTGAAATTTTGAATTCTTTTTTCAATGCTTAAAGACATCAATCATTTTTTTAATTTTTATCTGGCATTCTTCGTATTCTTTTTCAGCATCTGATTTAATAGTGATCGCACTACCAACAGCACAAGAAAGTGTTTTCTTTTTTCGATTGTGAATCATTGTACGGATGACCACGCTGAAATCGAAGTCTCCATTGGGAGCTATGCAGCCAATAGATCCAGAATAGAGGCCTCTTTTAAAATCTTCGTTCTCCTCAATGAGCTCCATAGCTCTAATTTTTGGAGCACCGGTCATTGACCCCATAGGGAAAGTGGCCCTTAAAATATCTACAAATGAGTACTTATCTTTGAGCTGGCATGAGACAGTTGAGATCATTTGATGGACTGTTTCAAAAGAGTAAATCTCGCACAGCTCCTCAACCTTAACCGTACCTTTTACGGCAAGCTTTGATAAATCATTGCGCATAAGATCTACAATCATTATGTTTTCTGATCTTTCTTTAGGGTCGTTTTTTAGACTATCGATGAGTAAACGGTCCTCAGTATCATTCTTTCCTCTTCTTGCCGTTCCTTTTATGGGTTGAGTCAGCAGATGTATATCATTTTTTTTAATGAATCGCTCTGGGCTGCAAGAGAAGATTGTAAATTCATCGAAGCAAAACAGGCTTGAAAACGGAGCTTTTGTGGTTTTATTTAAGCTCATGTAAACGCTAGCAATATCTTGAATTTCAGCATTATAAGATATGTATTCTTGACAATAATTGACTTCGTATACATCTCCTCTTTGAATATGTTTTTTGAGATGATTAACTGTTTTCAGGTATTTTTCTTTGGACGTTCGAGGCTCAAAATAAACGGATTCTCTTAATTGAGGTGTATGTTTGTTTTCAACAAAGGAGCTAATAAATTCTTGATGCTCCATGTGTTTAATTCCTTGCATGTATTCAATTGAGGATTCCTTGATTGAAACTACAAACTCGGGGCTCCATAATATCGCTTGAGGAAAATATGTGTCATCTGAATTGTTAGAGCTTAAGCTTTCAATGTCATTTTTTAAATCATAGGAAAGCAATGAAAAAATATAACGATTTCTATGTTTAAATATAAAATCGTTGAGTTTTTCAAAACATTTTTCTTCATCGATTCGTAATGAGGAACCCTTTCCAAAAGCCAATATACTATTGCCATCATTGCTGTTGAGGTGACAAACTTCAGTAAAATCAGAAAAAACTTTTTGCAATTTGGGTTGAATTTTTGTGTAAAAATAACATATGTAAACATTTTGATTCTCTTTGTGTTCATATCTTTGCACTCGATAAGATTTGTATGTACACTATTTAGCCTAAAAGATTTTAATTAATGAGATTCATTCTTTTTGTTTTTATCGTTTTAACGACCTCAACTGTTTTTAGTCAGTCGGATGTAAATCACACTCTTAGTGGTTATGTAACGGATTCAAAAAGTGGAGAAGCTTTAATAGGAGTAAAAGTATTCATACCTGAAATCAATAAAGGAGCTATAACAAACACCTATGGTTTTTACTCTTTAACGGTCAGCTCAGGTGTTTATAAGGTGGAGTTTAGATCTGCCTTGTACCCTCCAGAAGAACGCAAAATTTCTTTTGAACAAGATGTCAACTTAAACATAGAGCTTGGTTCGCAAACTCAAGATTTGGAAGAGGTTATAGTCAATGGAAAGAAAGGTGAAAATGTCAAATCAACTCAAATGGGTGAGATTAAACTTGATATTGAAAGTATAAAAACCTTACCAGCATTTATGGGAGAAGTAGATGTGGTCAAAGCAATCCAGCTATTACCAGGAGTTTCTTCAGTGGCAGAAGGTGGTCAAGGTTTTTATGTAAGAGGTGGTGGACCAGACCAGAATTTGGTTTTACTCGATGAAGGGGTAGTATACAATGCTGCACACTTGTTTGGATTCTTTTCAGTCTTTAATTCAGATGCTGTAAAGAGTGTAAATTTAATTAAAGGTGGAATGCCGGCGAACTATGGGGGTAGAATGTCGTCAGTTCTTGAGGTCAACATGAATGAAGGGAACAATAAAAGATTTAAGGTTAAAGGGGGAATTGGAGCAATATCTTCAAGGCTCACCGTGGAAGGCCCATTAAAAAAAGACAAAGGTTCTTTTATTATTTCTGGGCGAAGAACCTACATTGATATTCTAATGAAAGCCTTTATTCCTGACACTTCAGCTTTCGCTGGTTCTAGCTATTTTTTTTATGATCTGAATGCAAAGTTCAATTATAAATTGTCGGATAAGGATCGAGTTTTCCTAAGCGGTTATTATGGAAAGGATGTATTCACCTTTTCAGATACTGAAGGAGGGTTTAGCGCAGATATGCCATGGGGCAATGGTATTGCAGCACTTAGATGGAACCACTTGTTTACGAATAAGTTGTTCATGAATGTTACAGCAACTGTTTCTGACTACATGTTTCAATTTGGTTCTGCACAGGATCAATTCAGATTTAACTTATTGTCTGGAGTAAGGGATTTAGGCTCCAAAGTAGATTTCTCTTATTTCCCAAATACAAGACATTCTATTAAATGGGGCGCAAATCATATCTTCCACACTTTTACACCTACAAGTGTTTCTGCCGAATCCGATTCCGTAGTATTCGATACAGGCGAGGCTCAGAAGCTTTATTCTCATGAGTCTGCATTATATTTTTTAGATGATTTCGAGGTGAATGACAAGCTTAAGATTAATATGGGTTTACGTTACAGTATGTATCACCATGTGGGCCCTTTTACCCGATATGTCAGTGGCGGAATTAGTGCTCCTGACTCTACTATACAATATCCATCAGGTGATCTAATCAAATTTTACCATGGTCTTGAACCAAGACTTTCATTGAGGTGGCTTCTTCCTGACAATAGTTCAATCAAGGCTGGATATTCTTATAATTATCAATACGTCCATTTAACAGCTCTCAGCGCGGTTTCTCTTCCCACAGATATTTGGTATCCAACAACGGATATTGCGAAGCCTCAAATAGGCTATCAGGCCAGTATAGGTTATTTTAAGAACTTCTTTGATGATGTTTTAGAAACTTCAGTAGAGGTATACTACAAAAAAATGAACAACATGATCGAGTATCGGGAAGGTGCATTACCAGGTGATAATGTGAACGACAACACCGACAATCTTCTTGTTTTTGGTGAAGGATGGTCCTATGGTATCGAATTTTTCATTAAAAAGTCATTAGGTAAGTTTACAGGATGGGTAGGCTATACGTGGGCCAAGTCCGATCGTTTATTTCCAGATTTAAATGGAGGGGAGCTTTATGCTGCAAAATATGATAGGCGACATGATTTAAGTGTTGTTGGGAGCTATAAATTAAACGACAGATGGACTTTTAGTACTTCATTTGTTTATGCAACTGGAAACACATTAACCTTGCCGTCATCTTGGTATGTTCAAGAACAGAATTTATTGTTCAATTATGGTGCAAGAAATTCTACAAGGATGGCGCCGTACCACAGGCTTGACTTGAGCGCTATATTGTACAGCAAGGCATACAAGACCAAAACAGATGTTACAGGGCAAACCATTCGTGTAAAAAAGAAGTTTAAAAGCAATTGGGCCTTTTCTATTTACAATGTATATAATAGAGCAAATCCATTCTTTTTGTTTGTAGATAATGACGGAGATTTTCTTGATGGAGATTTTAAGCTTACTGTGAAACAGGTTTCTCTATTTCCTATTATCCCAAGTGTAACCTGGAATTTTGAATTTTAATGAAAAAGTTAATATACCTATTTAGTATTCTGTCTTTTGTTTCTTGTACCAAGGAGGTTGAAATCGATATTCCTGGATATGAGGAGCAAATCGTCATTGACGGTGTAATTGAAACGGGGCAACCTGCTATTGTATTGCTTTCGAGTACTGCAAATATTTACTCACCAACAAATCTAGAGGCATATCTAAATGGATTTGTTTCAGGCGCTACAATTGTTGTTTCAGATGGTAGTATAAGTGATACACTTGTTGAGATTTGTACAGACAACTTACCTCCCGGAACTGAAGAAATTGCTGCTGCCTTTTTTGGCATACCTGTAGACCAATTAGTCACTTTGAATCTGTGTGGTTATTTCTCTACACAAATTGTTGGAGAGGTAGGAAAAACGTACGCGCTAAGTGTTGACGTAGATGGAGAAAATTTCTCTGCTGTAACCAGTATTTTAAATCCAACTCCATTGGATTCTCTTTTCTGGAAACCTGAGCCTCCATTAGAAAATCATGGCTGGTCTTGGGCTGTTTTATCAGATCCTTCAGGATTTCATGATGCCTATCGTTGGGAAGTGAAAAGGCTGAATATTTTACCAGACGGTACTCAGGACCCACTTTTTTATAAGCCTTTCGGACCTTTTTTCGACGATGTTTTTTTTGATGGTCTGACCTTTGAATTTGCTTATGAAAATCCAATTAACTTTTTTGATGAAACAGTGAGTGATGATTATCGCGGTTATTACGAACAAGGTGATACGATTTTGGTAAAGTTATCTAAGCTAGGTAAGGCCGAATTTGATTTTTTTGAAAAGAAATACAATCAAATGTATACTGCAGGAAATCCTTTTGCCACCCCAACAAATATACCTACTAATATTGAGGGGGGAGCATTAGGCGTTTGGGCAGGGTTTTCTCCTTGGAGTGATACCTTAATTTGTCAACCTTAAGGGGTCAATAACTCGATAATAGCTCTTTCATTCGGGAATTGTGAAATGAGCTGATCTGAATTAAATAACTCAAAATCCTTAAAATCAAAACCTGGAGAAACAACACAGGATACCAAGGTGTATGAATCTGGTTCTAGAACTGAGCTCCCAAATATGGTGTTTCCTTTAATTAAATGATATGGTCTGCATTCAGCACCATGGGTTTTTCCGAGTATATATTCTTTATGTATCCCTTTATCTAAGGTGTGAATAGAGATAGGACTGCCTTCATGATGAAACCACAATTCGTCATTCTTAATGCGGTGAAAATTTGAAACGTTTTCAGAAGTGAGTAAAAAATAAATAGAAGTCATTAAGACACCGCTATTGTCTTTTGTTTTAATATCAGAACGATAATTTTCTGAGTAAAACCCTCCTTCGGGATGCTTCTGTAAATCCAGCTCTTTAACTAGTTCGTCAATTCTATTCAATTGGACCAGGTTTAAATGATGAGCCATTACTTCTTTTAATTGGAAAAAAATATTTCAAATCGACGGATAGGTACGAACCATTGTATTCATCAGAAGTTGTAAGGTCATACCCTTGGTTTTGATACTTGGTGAGCATTATGAATAATGGCGCAAATGGAATCCGAACAGAACCCCCTAAATAGAAAAAACCAGATTTTTTAGTTCTGTATTCAACACCTACATTTCCATTAAAGTCTACCCCAATTTTTTTTCTAAAATCAACATAACAATCGTAAATAAATGAATGAAGACCCTCCGGATTGATTTGTTTACCAATACTTGACGGTTTATAGGTGACCGCAACACCCAGGGAGGCATTGGCATACCATTCTTTAGTCATTTTAATATAAATCAAACAGTTGAGGGGGATGTTATATTCAATAAAAGAAGGAGCGTCTGAAACAAATAAATTCGAATCTGGAACTTCCATATTAATATTGAAGCTCCTTTTTGTAAAATTAATTCCAGTTTCAAAAGCAATCAATTCAGTGATACCGAACCTCACTGTTGCACCCATTGAGTAGCCGATGTTTTGACTGATGGAGCTGTTAAAAGATTCATTTGACAATGACATTGACTTGCCTCCAAGTATGTTATTAGGAATGACAGATTGGTATTGAACTCCAAAATAGGAGGGAACCTTATTCGATTGAGAATAGCTCAGAAGGGAAAAGAAAATAAAGAATATCCCAATAACTTTCATTTATTAATTTCTGTTTGTTCTTTGAGGTGTTCCATGTGCTTATAATAACTCACAATACTTAAAAATAGTATTCCCATTCCAAATATGACAACTGCCCATCTCAAAAATCGAAATGGAATAATGGGTTTTTTATGTTTTTTTTCCACCTCATAATTCATTTTCATGGTTTTCTTGTAATTCTTCTGGTGAATGGCAAAAAGGGTATAGGTCTGCTGTTTTTTCTCCTGGGAGTCTTCTTGAAATTCTATTTTATTTTCCCTAAGTAATTCTCTGAAGTGATTCGCTCGATTGATATCCGAAAATCGATAAACCATATACTTTGGATTGGTGGGGTGCTGGGTATAATTTACAAAACCCAAGTCTAGATGTTCTATTGGGTTTTCCATGTGGTGTTATACTCAAGTGGTTTGCGATGAGACTTAGGCCATTCTTCCTTAGAATATCCAAGATAGATTAAGCCTAAACACTTGTCCTTTTCTCCAATTTCAAGAAATTTTTTCATTCTATCGGAGTAAATGATTTTTGGTGAAGACCAAAATGAACCTATGCCGTAGGCCGTTGCAGTAAGTTGCATGTTTTGAACGGCACAAGCTACTGCCTCTATTTCTTCAATTTCGGGAATGCGTTCTTCTTTTTGTCGAGACATACAAACAACGATTACAACAGATGATATTAGCGGTCTACGTATGAGTTTCGCTAGTTTTGCATCATTCTGATCAGCCTTATTGACTTCTTCTAGGTAAATTTTGCCTAATGCTTGGCTCAATACATTACGAGATTCTTCAGACTCATATACCATAAAGCGCCAAGGTTCTGTTTTGCCATGATTCGGAGCCCATTGTGCATTTCCTATAATTAATTCAATTTGATCACGTTGGACCTTTCTAGACGAAAAAGATTCAGGTCGAATAGATCTCCTTGATTTAATAAGCTCAGTGATTTCTGAAAGATTAAATTTCATGAAAAAGTTTAGGCAAATTTACAAACTATAAAAGTATTAATTACAATAGTTCTCTCTATATACTTTGGCACTTTCCATCCCAAGCGCTATGGCTTTTCTCAAATCAGAACAACAACCTCGTTCATCCCCATTCATTCTCCTGATTAGTGCCCGCATATAAAAGTAGTTTGGATTGGTTTTATTTAATAAAATAGCTTGATCCAAATCGGTAAGCGCTGCACCATATTTATTCAAGTTGAAATACAAAAAAGAACGAATCGAATAGAGATGAGATATAGATTCAGGATCTTTTGGAACATCCATAGTTATGCGTAATCCAGTATTCAATAGATTTAATGCTTTTTCATATTGACTTTGATATACATAGATGTCAGAAATCTTGGCATAGCTATCAGCAAGAGTTGTGTCCATGGATAAGGCCTTACTATATAAAAGTAATGCTGCGGTAGTATCAGATTGTTCAAGCTTTTTATCCCCTTTCATCAAGACTTTAATAACTTTCTTCTGGGCGGTAACCGAAGTGCTCAACACAATAAAAAAGACAAGAATAATTCTCACAATTCAAATATATTATTTTTTAAATGAATCCCCTAAAGTCTTGATTGTATTCCTACAAATAGTTTATCTTTGCACCAGTGATGGCCTCGTGGCGCAACTGAATAGCGCACCTGATTACGGCTCAGGAGGTTACAGGTTTGAATCCTGTCGAGGTCACTAAGAATGAAAAGCTCAACACCTGTGTTGGGCTTTTTTCAGTTTCAGCATGTTGAAAGCTAGATTTCATAAGAGCATGGAAATGGTCAAACGTAGCTTTAAGCTTTTCTTTCGGAATTAGAATGTATCTTTAAATAGAATTTAATAGATAATGCCTAAGATAGTTTCAATTAACATCAATAAGAATGGAGGTGTTCCTAAATATCCAGTTGAGCATGCTTATATAGGAAAGTATAGAGTTACGGGTGATAAACAGAATGACTTGAAACATCATGGCGGAGAAAATAGAGCAGTTTGTTTATATTCTATTGATGTCATTGCTGATTTAAAAAAAGAAGGACACCCGATATTTGTAGGATCTACAGGTGAAAATTTAACTGTTCAAGGTTTGGATTGGAGTAGTCTAAAAAAAGGAGATTTATTAGATATTGGACAAGTTAAAATTGAACTTACCAATCCTGCACCTCCGTGTAAAACCATTTCTAAATCATTTAAAGAAGAAAACTCTATTCGAATTTCTGAAAAGAAACATCCAGGATGGTCCAGATGGTATGCTAAAGTGCTAAAAGAGGGTACGGTGCACTTAAATGACAAGGTTTGTCTTATATAATTACTAGCGAAGTAATTCAGTCAAGTTCACGAATAACTCTTAAAGAGTACTTTTTTGACTATTAGAAACAAGGATAGAAATACCGATCCAGAAACGAGCCCGACAACAAAATCTGAAAGTAATACGGGCCATCCATTTACGAGTTGATGCACAAAATGAATATTATGCACAAAAATTCCTCCTCCGACAAGAATCATAGCAATAGTACCTACAACCTTAAGTATCCGAATGATTTTTGGAAGAGATTTCACCATAAACAACCCTAAACTTTTCATGAAGCGATTTTCACTTATTGAAATGAGTCGGTAACCCATATCATCCATTCGAACCAATAGAGCAACAAACCCATAAACGCCTATTGTTGAAAGCACAGCGATGAATGAAACGACTAAAACTTGAGTGGCAATAGGTTGGTCAAGGACTGTTCCAATAGTTATAATAATGATCTCAATGGACAAAACAAAGTCAATTAAAATAGCCGATTTGACACGTTTAGCTTCTGATTTTGAGACATCTTCTTTATTGGTGACCATTGTATTCAATCTGTCTTTTTTCTTTTGCTTGTGAAACAACATTTTGTACACGTTAAGCGCGCCTTCAAAGGACAAATAAACACCTCCACAAATTAAAATGGGTATAATTACAAAAGGTAAATAAGCGCTTAAAAGAAAGATCGCTGGAAGAATAATGACTTTATTCAAAAAAGAACCTTTAGTCAATTTCCATAACACAGGGAGCTCTCGACTTGAAACAAAACCAGAAGCTTTATCCGCATTAATGGCAAGGTCATCTGCAAGAATACCGATGGTCTTTTTTGTGGCTGCTTTACTTAGGATCACTACGTCGTCCATTAGAAGGGCTATGTCGTCAAGTATGGCAAGAATTCCCGATGTCATAATGCTTTTGTTTTCATGAAATACATCTTTCAAAGTGTAAAGATATTGATATAGTCAATATGATTAAATAGAAAAGATTTGATATTATCATGATTTTGTGCTGAAATAATTAATAATGCTTTACAGCTCGAATAGTTTGTAAAATCTATGTGAGGTTATTTAATTTGGCATCCCTTATTTGAAGAACACAGAAGATTACTCATAAAATACGGTCAATTATCATTGGCAAGAACCACTGGATAATGGATGACCATCTGTCTTTTATATTATGAGAAAAAGCTTATTGGTAGTTCAATTGTCATTTGTTGGTCATACAATATGACAGCGTTATTTTGATTAATTTTAGTCAAAACTTTTTCATGATTAGAATAATTATTACAGTAGTATTTACAGGTTTATTTTACTTTTCATCAATTGCACAAACGGCGAAGAATAATTCATTTTATCCTTCAATAGAAAACAAACTGAATTACAGATGTATCGGTCCTTTTAGAGGCGGGAGATCCGCTGCGGTTACGGGTGTTGAAGGCAAGCCAATGATTTTCTACATGGGAACAACCGGCGGGGGTGTTTGGAAAACTGAGAATGGTGGAAGTTCCTGGAAAAATATTTCTGACGGATTTTTTGGAGGTTCAATTGGCGCGATCGATGTATCTCAATCGAATCCTAATATCATTTATGTAGGAGGTGGTGAAGTAACAGTTCGAGGAAATGTTTCACCTGGAACGGGTATGTATAAATCAGTTGACGGAGGACGAAGCTGGAATTCGGTTGGACTTAAAAATTCAAGACATATTCCTAGAATAAGAGTTCACCCTCAAAACCCTGATGTGGTTTATGCAGCAGTACTAGGTGATTTGTTTAAGGATTCTGAGGATCGAGGGGTCTATAAATCCATTGATGGTGGAAAGAGCTGGTCCAAGGTATTGTTTGCCAACAACAGGGCAGGAGCTGTTGACTTGATTCTAGATCCTCAAAATCCAGAGGTTATTTATGCAAGTACCTGGAATGTCCGAAGAACACCATACGATTTTTCTTCTGGAGGAGAAGGGTCTGGACTTTGGAAATCTAATAATGGTGGCATGACCTGGGATCTATTGAACGAAAACAATGGTATGCCTGAAGGTGATTTTGGAATCATTGGAGTATCGGTTT
>Ga0206679_10001733_pt1 | contig 17928 bp, 14 predicted proteins | sample M110012015metaG_FD_155464 | JGI IMG/M metagenome (GOLD analysis project Ga0206679, IMG submission 155464) | Ammonia-oxidizing marine archaeal communities from Monterey Bay, California, United States - M1 100m 12015 | ecosystem: Environmental > Aquatic > Marine > Intertidal zone | place: USA... | reverse complement strand
GAAATTATCAATATTAACAATCTAAGCCCTAAATTTAATATTAAACTAATTATGGATTTTGAAGAAGAAAAAAGTTCTCCAAGCCTCCCATCTACAGTAGTTAAATATTCAGATGATCTTAAAAGTGATGGCTTATTGATTTTTGATGGACCTCAACACTCAAGTGGACTCCCTACTTTAAATTTTGGAAATAGAGGGATATCCCAGATTACCTTAACTACATACGGACCTATTGTCCCTCAACACAGTGGACACTTTGGTAATTATGCTCCAAATCCTGTATTTAGAATGTCTAATATACTCTCATCAATGAAAGATGAAAATGGACTAGTTCTAATTGATGGTTATTATGATGGAATAAATATGACTGCTGAAATACTAGATGATCTTAACAGAGTTCCAGATGATGAAAAAAAAATGCTATCAGAAATGCAATTTAAATCACCAGAGAAAGTTGGCAGAAGTTATCAAGAGGCTTTACAATATCCATCTTTAAATGTTCGAGGAATTGAATCTGGATGGGTAAAAGATGAAGCTAGAACAATTATTCCTTCAGAATGCATTGCTGAAATTGATGTAAGATTAGTATTAGAATCCGACGGGTATAGATTACATCAGTTAGTTAGAAAGCATATTGAGAGCTTAGGATATAAAGTATTAGATAGAAGACCTACAAAAGAGGAAAGATTGAATTATGACAAGATAGTAACATTTGACTCTAAGGTATCATATCCTGCATTTAGAACTGATATTAATAGTGATTTAGGCAAGTGGTTAAGCAAATCACTTACTAAAACTTTTGGAAAAACTCCAGTTAAAAAAAGAACAAGCGGAGGGTCTGTTCCAATCTCACCATTTGTTAGCATATTAAATATTCCCGCTGTAGGTGTACCTACTGTTAATAAAGATAATAATCAGCATAGTCCAAATGAAAATATTAAAGTGAGTAATTATATAAATGGAATTAGAACTTTTATTGGGATCTTAAATGAAAATTATTAAATATCTTTTAAGAAGTTTAAGATATTATTCTCAATATCATTATAGATATTGTTTGTTTTTCTTTTTATAAATTCATTACCTGTTATTCCTTCATATAATTCAATATACCTATTTGACACTTCTAGAACTGTATCATTAGTAATATCAGGAAGAGTTTGGCCTTCTTTACCAGAAAATCCTTTTTCAATTAACCATTGTCTGAAAAACTCTTTTGATAATTGTTTTTGAGGTTTATTATTATTAAAATTTTCTTCATAATAATCTTGATAAAAATATCTAGAGGAATCAGGTGTGTGGATTTCATCAATAAGAATAAGTTTTCCATCATCTGTATAACCAAATTCATATTTTGTGTCAACAAGTATAAGACCTCTTTCTTTAGCAATTTCAGAACCTCTAATAAATAATTTATTAGTTATTGATTCAATTTCTTCATATTGGTCAATAGATAGCAATCTATTTTTAATAATCTCTTCCTTAGATATATCTTCATCATGTCCTTTCGCTGCTTTTGTTGATGGAGTGATTATTGGGTTATCAAATTTCTGATTAGATTTCATTCCATTTGGCATATTTACCCCACAAATTGATCTTAAACCTGATTTATATAATCTGTCTGCATGTCCACTTAAATAACCTCTAATAACCATCTCAATTTTAATTGGTGATAGTTTATAACCAATCGATACATTAGGATCTGGAGAATCAATAAGCCAATTATCAATAATATCTTTAGTACTATTAAGCATAGATGTAGACAGTTCATTTAATATTTGGCCTTTATATGGAATCATTTTGGGCATTATAATATCAAATGCTGATATTCTATCTGAAGCAACAATTACTAATAATTGGTTTTCTAATTCATAGACATCTCTCACTTTACCTTCGTATTTTGAAATCATGCTAGGTAATTTAAAATCTGTTGAACTTATTGTTCCAATCATTTATTTTTCTGATTATCAGTTTTATTATAAGAATCAATTATTTCCTTAACGATAGGATGTCGCATAACATCTTTATCATTTAGGTGAACTATACCAATATTTTTTTTATCCTTTAAAATCATCAAAGCATCTTTCAAACCAGAAATTATATTCCTAGGTAAATCGACTTGACCTGGATCACCAGTTACCATAAACTTAGCATTCATACCCATTCTTGTTAGAAACATTTTCATTTGCGCAGGAGTTGTATTTTGTGCTTCATCGAGAATTACAAATGCATTATCTAATGTTCTACCTCTCATAAAAGCTAAAGGTGCAATTTCAATAACCTTATCATTAAGAAGTTTATTTAATTTTACAGTTGGTATCATATCTCTCAATGCATCATACAAAGGCTGCATATAAGGGTCTAATTTTTCTTTCAAATCACCTGGTAAATATCCAAGATTCTCTCCTGCTTCAACTGCAGGTCTTGTAAGAATAATTTTTTTAATTTCTTTTTCTTTAAGAGCTTTAACTGCAATAGCTACTCCAGTATAAGTTTTTCCTGTTCCTGCGGGGCCAACAGCAAAGACAAGTTGATTTTCCTTTAACATATCAACTAATACCTTTTGATTCTTTGTTTTTGCTAATATAGGTTTACCCCCTACTCCATGCAATATTAAAGAAACCTTATCCTTCCCATTATACTTGATATCATTATAAATAATTTCATCAATTACATTTGGATTTAATGAATTAAATTCAGAATAATAATTTGTTAAGTATTTAAACTTTTTATTAAAATCATCTAAAGATTTTTTCTCGCCTAGCACTTTAAACAATTCTCCTCTTTGAACAATTTTTAATTTTGGAAAATGAGATCTTAAAGATGAAATATTTTCATTAGTGAAAAATTCTTGAGGATCAATGTTATTCAATTCTATTTCAAGTTCGTTCAATAGATATAATTATTAATAATTTGTTATAGTAGAATATTTGACTCAAATTTACATAAATTTTATAAAGTTAATTTCATTTTATGTCTATTATAACATTAACTACAGACTATGGTAATAAAGATTATTCTGTAAGTGTATTAAAAGCAAAAATTTATAATGAAATAAGCGATATAAAAATTGTTGACATCTCTCATAATATTAGCCCATTTAACCTAACAGAAGCTGCATATATAATTAGATCTGCATATAAACATTTTCCTAAAAACTCAATACATATAATAGGTATAGAGTCTGAATTTACACCTGAAAACACTCATATAGCAATGAAATTTGATGACAATTACTTTATAGGTGCAGATAATGGTATTTTCTCAATGATTATAGGTGATTTTAAAGCTGATTCTATTGTAGAGATTAATATTCATAAAAATTACAATAATACAATAACTGCAAATGATGTATTTGTGAAAATAGCAACTCATATTTCAAGAGATGGGAAACTTGAAGTTGTTGGAAAAAAAATTGATACAATCAAAGAAATAAAAGACATTAAACCAGTAATAAGCTCTGATAGTTCTCAAATTATTGGGAGTGTTATTTATATTGATAACTATGGTAATGTAGTAACAAACATTACCCAAAAAACATTCAATGAAATTTCTAAGTCAAGATCTTTTACTATACATGCTAGGAATGTAAAGTTTAATAAAATTCATAATAGTTATAGTGATGCAATAGACTATAGTATTCCAAAAGAAAAACGTGAAGAAGACGGTAAAAAAATTGCCTTATTTAATAACCTTGGATATCTAGAATTATCAATATATAAAAGTAATCCAGCAACTGTAGGAAGTGCTAGCACACTATTTGGCTTAAATTACAGAGATCAAATTAGTATTCATTTTTAGTGTTTGAAATTAGTAGATAACTTTTTATACATATTCGTTAAATTATTAATGCAATTAAATATATTTGATAAAAACTTATAATGAAGTTCATAGTATCATCATCACTATTGTATAAAGAATTACAAAACCTTGGAGGAGTTATAAATTCTTCAAACACTATCCCAATTCTTGATAATTTTTTATTTCAAGTAAATAAAAATAAATTACAAATCACATCTTCTGATCTAGAGTCATCTATGACATCTGAAATAGATATTGAATCAGAAAGTAATGAAAGTATCGCTATCTCCGCTAAATTATTATTAGATATTTTAAAAACATTTGCAGATCAACCTTTAACTTTTAATAAATCTGATAAAAATACAATTGAAATTACTGCTGATATGGGTAAGTACTCTATAGCTTATATAGATGGAAGTGAATTCCCAAAACAAATAGAAATTCAAGATCCTTTAAAAACAGAAATTAATGCTAATGATTTTTTAAATGCAATTAATTCTACAATTTTCGCCTCTGGGAATGATGATTTAAGACCAGTTATGAGTGGTGTGTTTTTTCAATTTAATAGTGATTCTTTAAAATTTGTCGCAACAGATGCTCACAAATTGGTGAAATATGAAAGAAAAGATTATAATTCTCAAAATAATTCTGAATTTATAATGCCTAAAAAACCACTACAAATACTTAAAGGTGTTTTAGCTTCAGTGGATGGAAAACTAAATATTGAATATAATGAATCCAATGCTAAGTTTGAATTTAATAATAACACTTTAACTTCTAGACTAATTGATGGTAAATTTCCAAATTATGAAGCAGTTATTCCAAAAGAAAATCCAAATATTCTAACAATAAATAGAGAGGTGTTTCTTAATTCTGTTAGAAGAGTTAGTATATTTTCAAATAAAACAACCCATCAAGTTCGACTTAAAATTGCTGGAACTACGCTAAACATATCAGCTGAAGATTTTGACTATAGTAATAAAGCAGATGAAACTCTTGAATGTGAGTACAAAGGTGATGACATCCAAATAGGATTTAATTCAAAGTTTTTAATCGAAATGTTAAATAATCTTGATTCTGAAACAGTTACATTATCAATGTCACACCCTAACAGAGCTGGAATTATAAAACCTGAAAATACAGCAAATAAAAAAAATGAAGATATAACAATGTTAGTTATGCCTGTAATGCTAAATGATTAATTCTAATTAGAAGTTTCAATTGAAGCAGAAATCTTTTTATAAATACCTTTCTTAAGTTTTTTCCTTACTTCTCCAAAAGCTTCAAGAGTTAAGTTAATATCTTCAATAGTATGAGAAGCTGTAGGAATCAACCTAAGTAAGATTATACCTTTAGGAATTACCGGATACACAACTATTGAACAAAAAATATGATAATTTTCTCTTAAGTCTCTAACTAATGTCATTGCCTCAGGAATACTTCCTTGTAAGTATACTGGTGTAACACAACTTTGAGTATTTCCAATATCAAATCCCCTATCCTTAAGTCCTTTCTGAATAATAGTAACATTCTTCCATAATTTATCTTTTAATTTAGTGTTTTCCTGAAGAATCTCTAATCTTTTGATTGCTCCAATTACTAATTGCATTTGAAGAGATTTTGCAAACATTTGAGATCTCATATTATACTTAAGGTATTCTATGATTTCTAAATCTCCAGCTATAAATGCACCAGTTGATGCCATAGATTTTGCGAAAGTTGCAAAATAAAGATCAATATTATCTTGAACATCTTGCTCTTCTCCAGTTCCTGCTCCAGTTTTACCAAGAGTTCCAAATCCATGAGCGTCATCTACTAAAAATCTAAATTTATATTTATCTTTTAATTCTACTATTTCTTTTAGTTTCCCTTGTTCACCTCTCATTCCAAAGACACCTTCAGTAATCACTAAAATTCCTCCACCAGTCTGTTCTGCAATTTTTGTTGCTCTAATCAAATTCTTCTCAAGACTTTTTATATTATTATGTTGATATGTGAATCTTTTACCTAAATGAAGTCTAACACCATCAACAATACAGGCATGAGAATCAATATCATAAACAATTATATCATTCTTTGATACTAAAGTGTCAATTATTGATAAAACTCCTTGATATCCAAAATTTAATAAATATGTAGATTCCTTAGAAACAAAACTTGCAAGTTTAGATTCAAGCTCTTCATGCATTGATGTATGACCAGACATCATTCTAGCACCCATTGGATATGCACTTCCATATTCTTTAGATGCATCAGAATCTATTTTTCTAACTTCAGGATGATTTGCAAGTCCAAGATAATCATTAACACTCCAAGTGATTATTTCTTTACCATTAAATCTCATCCTATTTGAGATAGGACCTTCTAATTTGGGAAATACAAAATATCCTTCTGCCAAAGAAGCCCATTTTCCAATATCACCCTTATTATTATATATCTTTTTAAATAAATCTTCCATTATTTAAATGTAATTAATTGTATTTGAATTAGATTGGTAAAAAGTACTATCATAAAAGCCTTGATTATTCATCCATTCATCAGAATATATTTTACTTAAATATCTTGAACCATGATCAGCAAAAACGACTACAATATAACTTTTATTATTAAACTCTCCTTCATCATTTAATTGCTTAGCAGCTTGCATTGCAGCTCCAGAAGTATAACCAACGAAAATACCTTCATTTAAAGTTATGTTTCTTGCCATATGAGCACTTTCAGAGTCAGAAACTTTAACAAATTTATCAATTATCTCAAAATCAGTAGCAGATGGGATAATACTTTTACCCATACCTTCTATTCTATATGAGTGTATTTCATTTTTATCTATTTCTCCTGTTTCATGATATTTTTTTAATATAGAACCATAGGCATCAACACCTATAATCTTAATATTTTTATTTTTTTCTTTTAAGTATTTTCCTATACCAGAAATTGTTCCTCCAGTACCACTACAAGCAATTAAATGTGTTATTTTCCCATCTGTTTGGGACCAAATTTCAGGTCCAGTAGATAAATAATGGGCTTTAACATTTAATTCATTAAAATATTGATTAATATAAACTGAATTTTGAATTTCTCCATTTAATCTTTTAGCGACTTGATAATAGGATCTTGAATCATCAGGAGCAACATTTGAAGGGCATACATAAATTTTTGCGCCTAGAGATTTTATCATATTAATCTTATCTTTTGATGCTTTAGAACTAACTGCCAAAACACATTTATAACCTTTAAGCAGAGAAACCATAGCTAGACTAAAACCTGTATTACCAGATGTTGTTTCAATAATTGTATCTCCTTGTTTAATTATTCCAGATTTTTCTGCTTCATTAAGAATAAATAGTGCGATTCTATCTTTATTTGAATGTCCAGGATTGAAGCCTTCAAATTTTGTAAAATAAGTTCCTTTAAATTCTTTAGAAATCTTATTAAGTTTAATTAAAGGGGTATTTCCTATTAACTCTAATATATTTTCGTAAGCTTCTTTGTTTTTCATTTATATTAAAAAAGTTCAAATTTAATTAAATTATACTAGTAATCACAGGAGAAATCTCCAATTGGCGATCCGTCAGGTATATCATAATTTTTAATCATATTGAATTTTTTTGGATTATCTAAAAAATTACTAATTCTTTTAATCTGTAGCCTGTCAAATGGGTTTTTAGTATTTACTAATTCCTTAATATTAAGAATCTTATCTAAAACAATTGATCTTCCATTATCATAAAGTTCTGAATGATTATAAAGATTAAATATGTAATCTAATAATATAGATCTTGAATTTTTATTAATCTCAATTTGATATGGATTTGAAGATTTAAACTTATATACAGAATCAATAATAACATCTAAATATTCATCCAATGATAGCAATCGTTTATTTAGCATGTTTTGCTGAACGATTCTATTAACTCTTTGATAATCTAGAAGTAGATTAAACGTATGGTTCAAAATTGAAGATGATGCTGAGATATAATCAAAGACAACTCCTGTTTTAGATTCAAAATTTTCTCTTGTTCTATTGTTCCTAAATGATCTAGGAGTAATTATTTTAATTAACTCTTTAGGTAAAATTAAATTTTCAGGATTCACAACATTCATTAAAGATTGTAGCGAGTTAATTTGCAAGTCATTATTAACAAACTCTATTTTTTTATTTTTATTTGTCTTAACAAAATATTGGTAATTCAAACCTCCTATAGCTTTTGCTGTTGCCTCAATCTGATACCTATGAAGTAAATAGATTGGAACGAGAATATCCTCAATTTTAGAATATGGCTCATTATCTTTTAAATAATTTAAATCTATATTATTAATTGCTATCTGTCTTACTCTAATTAATTTATTCAATTCTTTATAAGGAAGATCCCCATTATCCCAAAGATGAGAAAACGGATGGGCACTTCCAAAAGGTCTAGAATCAGAATCACTAATAAAACCTAATCCTTTATTTGAAGCATCTTCAATGATTCTGTTTAATTCCAAAAATTCATTTTTGTCTTCAGAAAAATCACTATATGCATATGCAACACTAACTTTATCCCACTCACCAATATTCTTATCATAAGCATTATCTAGATTAATCTTATCGTTAATAATGTCTATTTTGGGATGCGGATAATCCATTACTGAGGATCTATTTGAAATACTTGATAAATAATTATGTGCAAAACCTAATGTGTGTCCAATTTCATGTGCGGATAATTGTCTAATTCTATCTAGAGAAGTTTCTACTATTTTTTTATTATTAATCTCATCATTTGGATTTTCTGTAAGTCCAAGTAAAATCATATAATCTTGCCTAACTCTTAAACTACCAAGACTAACTTGACCTTTTATAATCTCTCCTGTTCTCGGGTCTACAATACTTGCACCGTAACTCCATCCTCTAGTAGACCTATGAATCCATTGAATCAAATTATACCTAATATCCATAGGATCAGCATCTTCAGGTAATATTTTAATTTGAAATGCATTCTTATAACCTATACTTTCAAAAGCTTGATTCCACCATCTCCCTCCTTCTATCAAAGCTGTTTTAACAGGTTCTGGGGTACCATTATCAAGATAATATACTATAGGTTCAATAGCTTCGCTAATCACACTTTCATTTTCTTTCTTTTCTAGACGATGTCTAACTATATATTTTCGTTCTGTTGATTCGTTAATAGGGGTAGAATAATCAAATACAATAAACGGATTAGAACCACTTCTTGGATCAAATCTTCTTTTCTTATAGTTATTATCAGGAAGTTGAATAAATGAATGATGTTGATTTACGGTTAAGTTTGAGGGAGTAGGAGTTACATTTCTAAGCAGTGAACCTTTAGGATTACCAATAAAAGTTAACATAACATCAAACTCAATATTTTTTGGAAATGCTTTAGTTCTTTCTAAATCAATTGCTGATTTTGACAAATCTAATGAGTAAGTGCCTGAATTTGAATTCTTTAATCTATTTGACACTCCATGCGCATCTTGTAAAATAAATGGTGTTAAGTCAATATAGTGCTTATTGTCTTTTGAATTTAATATTTTAAATCCATAAAGAACTGATCTAGCAAAAGCTTGATCTACAGCTTTGTTTTCTAAATTATTATTAGAAGTGGAAATAAATTTTAAATTTGGTTGAATTAAAAATATCTTATCCCCTTTTTTTGTAAAATAAACAACTCTGGCATTACCAAGTTGTCCTCTATCAAGGCCTAAATCATTATTACCAACACCTCTACTTAATGAGTTTACATATAAAAATTCTTGATCTAGTTTGTCAATTGCAAGAGTTATTTTTCCATTATCATTATGATATGTATAGTTGAAATATCCTTTAAATTCTATCTCTTGAGAAAATAAGATATAATTAAAAAGGAAAAATACAATTATTGAATTTCTCATAAAAACGTATTTTTAGAAATATAATTTTTTTATTTGACAATGAATAATTAAATTTCAATAAAATCTTCTATGTTTTCTAAAGAAAATTTAAAATCCCTTTTTGAACGTCTTGCCACGTTAAGGGAGTATCTTTGACATTGATTCAAAAAAAATACTTGTTTCCGAAAAAGAAAAGGAAGCTTCAGATCCAAATTTTTGGTCAGACTCAAAAAAAGCTGAACAACAAATGAAATTAATTCAAAATGAAAAAAAGATTTTGAATGATTTTTATACTGTTGAAAGTTTAATTAATGACCTTGAGGTACTTAATGAATTCTATCAAAAAAAAGAAATCTCTGAACAAGAGATAAATAATCATTACAATAAAACATTGGATAGTCTAGAAGAAGTAGAATTTAAAATGATGTTAAACAAGAAAGAAGATTCAATGAGTGCTATTCTTCAGATTACTGCTGGAGCTGGAGGTACAGAGAGCTGTGATTGGGCCGAAATGTTAATGAGAATGTATTTGATGTGGGCAGAAAAAAATACTTTTAAAATAAAAGAACTAAATAATCAACCTGGAGATGTTGCTGGAATAAAAACTGTAACTCTTCAAATTGATGGAGAGTATGCATTTGGGTGGCTTAAAGGGGAAAATGGGGTTCATAGACTAGTGAGAATATCACCTTTTGATAGTAATGCAAAAAGACATACATCATTTGCATCTGTTTATATTTACCCATTAGTTGATGAGAGTATTGAAATAATAATTAATCCTAGTGATATTTCTTGGGAGACTATGAGATCTGGTGGAGCAGGTGGTCAAAGTGTTAATAAATTGGAAACCGCAGTAAGGCTTAGGCATAAACCTTCTGGAATAGTTGTTGAAAACTCTGAGACAAGATCTCAACTTGATAATAAGGATAAGGCAATGCAATTACTAAAATCTCAATTATATGAGATGGAAATACAGAAAAGTCAAGAAGAAAGAAAAAAGATTGAAGATTCAAAAAAGAAAATAGAATGGGGATCACAAATTAGAAATTATGTTTTACATCCTTATAAATTAGTCAAAGATATTAGGACAAGTATTGAAAGAACAGATGTGGAAAATGTATTAAATGGAGATTTAAATGAATTCCTCAAGTCTTATTTGCTAAGAGATTAAAAAGGCATATCATCCTTATCATCAAGTTTTTCTTGATCAGTTTTATTAAGCTTAGATTGAAATTCAAAAGGAGAATCATAACCATCAATATCTTCAAACTTACCTAACTCTGCTGAAAATTTAAGTCTAACATTTCCTAATGCTCCATTTCTATGTTTTGCAACAATTAATTCTGCTTGACCTTGAGATGGAGTCTGCAATTCATCATCCCAACTTTCCATGCCATAATATTCTGGTCTATAAATAAAAGAAACAATATCAGCATCTTGCTCAATTGCCCCAGATTCTCTTAAATCAGATAAAATTGGTCTTTTTGAGCCTGATCTAGTTTCTACAGCTCTTGATAGTTGAGAAAGAGCTATAACAGGTATATTTAATTCTTTTGCTAAAGCTTTTAAGTTTCTTGAAATTATAGATATCTCTTGTTCTCTATTACCAGTTTTTGTAGAACTACCTAGATTCATTAGTTGTAGATAATCTATAATAATAACTTTTATATCATTTGAAGAAACTAATCTTCTTGCCTTTGCCCTTAATTCAAAAATCGTAAGAGATGGAGTATCATCTATAAATAATGGGGCACTTTCAAGACCAGTTATTTGCTCATTTAATTGTTGCCATTCATGTTCTGCTAATTTACCTGTTCTTAGTAAATCTGATTTTAATCCTGTCTCGGCAGATATTAATCTTGTAATTAATTGTATAGCTGACATCTCAAGAGAAAAAAAAGCAACTGGAATTTTGTGAGTAATAGCCATATTTCTTGCCATTGATAAAGATAAAGCAGTTTTTCCCATACCTGGTCTTGAAGCAACAATTATAAGATCACTTGGTTGCCATCCTGAAGTTAATTTATCAAGTTTATCAAACCCACTACTAACTCCACTTAACCCTTCTTGCTTAGCTATATCCTCAATTTTCTTTTTAGCTTCCCTAACTAGATCTTCAGCACTAACTGACGACTTTTTTAGATGTCCTTGTGTAATATCATATAATTTAGATTCTGCCTCATCTAATAAATCTATTACATCAGTACTTTCATTATACGCTTTTTGAATAACTTCATTAGAAATTTTAATCAATTTCCTTTGTATAAATTTCTGTTGAATTATCCTAGCATGGAACTCTATATGGGCAGAAGAAGAAACCTTTTGAGAAAGCTCAATTAGATAAAACTCTCCACCAATATTCTTAAGTGTTTTATTTTTTTTTAAATCAGCAGATACTGTGAGTAAATCTATTGGTTCTGAATTCTTAAAAAGTCTTTCAATAGATTCAAATATAAGTTGATGTGACTTTTTATAAAAAACCTCTGGTATCAAAATTTCTATAACCTCATCAACACCTTTTTCATCAATAAGCATTGCTCCGATAACTGCTTCTTCTAAATCAATTGCTTGAGGTGGTAATTTACCATCATTTATATTGACTACTGAAGATGGATCATTCTCAAATATCTTTAAAGGCTTTGGTTCTTCCATTTTATAAATTTATATAAAAGAAAGCATTTTAGATAATATAGACGGATGAGTGTTTATAAAAGTTTAAACATTAAAATTGTTGATAAGTAAGATTAATTGTTGATAGAGAAATTTAACTATTAAATTTGCCAATCTTGTAAAATCTTTCTCTTCTATTAGAAATCAGTTTATCAGTTGATAGTCGTTGTAATTTTTTAAATGAATTAAGAATTTCTTCTTTAACAATTACAGATATCTCTTCTGGATTATAATGAGCTCCACCAAAAGGTTCTTTTATAATTTTGTCAATAAGTTTATTTTTATACATATCATCAGCAGTTAATTTTAATGTCTCTGCAGCTTGTTCTTTATAATCCCAACTTCTCCATAATATAGAGGAACAAGATTCTGGTGAAATTACTGAATACCATGTATTCTCAAGCATTAAAATACAATCTCCAATTCCTATTCCTAAAGCACCTCCAGAAGCACCTTCTCCAATTATTACAACAATTATAGGAACTTTTAAAGACATCATTTCAAATAGATTTCTTGCTATTGCCTCACCTTGTCCCCTTTCTTCAGCTTCTAGTCCAGGATATGCTCCAGGTGTATCAATAAATGAAATTATAGGAATATTGAATTTTTCAGCATGTTTCATTAACCTTAGTGCCTTTCTATATCCTTCTGGGTTTGCCATTCCAAAGTTTCTAAATTGTCTTGTTTTAGTATTATATCCCTTTTGAGTACCAATAATCATAAAAGTTTGATTATCAATTTTACCAAATCCTCCAATCATAGCCTTATCGTCTGAAACATTCCGATCTCCGTGAAGTTCAAGAAATGAATCTCCTGATATATTTTTTATATAATCCAGTGTATAAGGCCTATTAGGATGTCTTGATAACTGAACTCTTTGCCAAGGTGTTAAATTACTATATATACTTTTTTTAGTCTCATGAAGTTTCTTTTGAAGAAGATTAAATGTTTTTGTTGTATCAACATTAGTCTTATCCTCAATTGACTTGCATTTATCTATTTGATCTATAATATCTTTAATGGGTAATTCAAAATCTAAAAACTCCATAATGTCTTCTTTAAATTATGTATGTAAATATATTTATTAATTATAACTTATTTCATAGCTTTTTTCAATAAAAAAAATGCAATTAAAGAAAAAATAAAAATTACTCCCCACGCAGCCATTCCCGGAGAAAAGTTTGATTTTACAACTAATACTCCTAATATTTTATCTAAGAAAATAAAGAAAAATCCAAGGGAAACTCCTATAGCTAAATTTAATCCCAGACCTCCTCTTTGTTTAAATGAAGAAACTGAAACGCCTATTATTGATAGAACAAAGCAAGATAAAGGAAGTGTGTAACGTTTATGCCTTACAAGTAAATGTGAATTAATTAGTGTAGACCCACTACTTTTTTCATATCTAATTAATTTATTTAATTGAGAATAATTTAATGTCTCCGCAACATAGTTTACAGGTGCTAGATCATTAATATTAAAATCTAGTATTGTATCCTTATAATTCATTTTTTCTAATATTTCTAAATCATCTTTAAAGGTTCTTATTCTATAGTTCATAAGTCTAAAAATACTATCTTCCTCAAGCCATCTTATATTAGTAGATGATATTTTGTGCTCCATCTTAATACCATTAAAATGTTCAAGTGTAAAATTCATTCCTCTTTTTCTTGAAGGGTCATAACTACTAACATATACATATTCATTATTATTTATTTGCTTAAACAATCGATCAATTTGTCTTTCATCTTTGTTTTTTACATATGTTGAAATAAACTCATTGAATCTAAGATTAGATTTAGGAACTATAAACATTCCAGAAAAAAAAGTAAATAACATTATTAATGAAGCAGAAATTAAATAAGGTCTTACAAATCTATTGTAAGATAATCCTGATGATAACATAGCTGTAATTTCAGTGTTATTTGCAATCCTTGATGTAAACCAGATTACAGCTAAAAAAATAAATACAGGATAAAGTTGATTTCCAAAATACCAAATAAAATCTATATAGTAATCAATAATTTTTTCAGTAGGCACTTCATTTTCTCTAAACTTGTCTATTTTCTCTGCTATATCAACCATTATTCCAATAGGAATAAATAGACCAAGCATCATAAAGAAAGTGCCGATATATTTTTTAATTATATATAAGTCTAAGATCTTCATTTATTCAAAAATAAGTAAACAATTAATCAAGACAATAAGTTTGTTAATTAATAATCAATAATTGATGATAAAAAGAAGATATTCAACTTTGATTATGATAAGTTTAATATTACATTTATCCTTATATAATAATAAATGGATAAAGACCTCAACAACCTAGTTTATCAAGTCAGAAGAGATATTTTAAGAATGGTTCATCAAGCTAAATCTGGTCATCCTGGAGGATCGTTAGGTTGTACTGAATTCTTTATTGTTATGTTTAATAAAATTTTAAATTTTAATCTTCCTTTCTCAAAAGATGGAATTAATGAAGATGTTTTTTTATTATCAAATGGTCATATATCACCTGTATATTATAGTATTCTTTCAAGAATCGGTTTTTTTGAATTAAATGAATTAAAAACATTTCGTAAAATAAATTCTAGACTTCAAGGACATCCTACTAACCATGACAACCTTCCTGGAATTAGAATTTCATCTGGATCTCTTGGTCAAGGACTATCTGTTAGCATTGGAGCAGCCTTATCAAAGAAATTAAATAACGATAAGTCTTTAGTTTATGTATTAACTGGTGATGGAGAACTTCAAGAAGGTCAAAACTGGGAAGCATTTATGTTTGCTTCTGCTAATAAAATAGATAATTTAATTGCAGTTATCGATTTAAACGGTCAGCAAATTGATGGATCAACTTCTGATGTTCTAGATATAGGAAACTTAAATGATAAACTTTGCTCGTTTGGATGGGAAGTTATTGAGATTGAAGAAGGTAATAACATGGAAGAAATATTTAAAACATTAACAAAAGCAAAAGAATCAACAAGAAAAAGAAAACCTGTAGCAGTATTAATGAAAACAATAATGGGAAATGGTGTTGATTTCATGATGCATACACATAAGTGGCATGGTATAGCACCAAATGACGAACAACTAGAAATTGCTCTTTCACAAAACGCTGAAACAATAGGTGATTATTAATTATGAGAGAATATACTAACACGGGAAATAAAGATACAAGATCTGGGTTTGGTGAAGGTCTAAGTGAATTAGGAAGAAACAATAAGAAAATAGTTGCTTTATGTGCTGATTTAACAGGTTCTTTAAAGATGAATGATTTTGAAAAAGAAAATCCTGATAGATTTATTCAAGTGGGAGTTGCTGAAGCAAATATGATTGGTATTGCTGCTGGATTAACAATTGGAGGTAAAATTCCATTCACTGGTACCTTTGCAAATTTTTCTACTGGAAGAGTTTATGATCAAATAAGACAATCAGTGGCTTACTCATCGAAAAATGTTAAAATTTGTGCATCACACGCAGGAATCACATTAGGTGAAGACGGTGCAACTCATCAAATACTTGAAGATATTGGATTAATGAAGATGTTACCTGGCATGACGGTCATAAATACATGTGATTTTAATCAAACTAAATTAGCTACAATTGCTATCGCTGAATATGACGGTCCTGTATATCTTAGATTTGGGAGACCAAAAGTTCCAAACTTTACTCCTGAAAATTTTGATTTTAAAATTGGCAAAGGAGTTTTATTACAAGAGGGGAATCATGTAACAATAATATCTACTGGACATTTAGTTTGGGAATCATTGGAGGCATCAATAAAACTTCAAGAATTAGGAATAGAATCAGAAATAATAAACATTCATACGATTAAACCTTTGGATGAAGAAATTATAATTAAATCTGCTAAAAAAACTGGCGCTGTAGTATCTGCTGAAGAACATAACTTTCTTGGCGGATTAGGTGAGAGTATCTCTAGGACATTATCTCTTAACTACCCTGTCCCTCAGGAATTTATTGCTACAAATGATACTTTCGGAGAGTCAGGAACACCATCAGAATTAATGAAAAAATATCGTTTGGATAGTAATTCTATAGTAGAAGCTGTTAAAAAAGTAATATCAAGAAAAAAATGAAAAATCATACTCTAATTTTATTTTTATTGTTAAATACAACATTATATTCTCAAGGTAATCTTGGAATAAGTTTTGGTCTAAGTGATGATTCCTTTGGATCTATTGAAAACATTAGTAGCACTATTGATAACTATGATCTTGATTTAAAAAATGCTACAGGTTTTCAATTTGGTGTTTATACAGAAATTGATCTTATTACTTTTTATATTAGGCCTGAATTAAATTTTATTTTCTCTAAAGCAAATCAAGGCTCAGCTTTATTATCTGGTGATATATTAAAGCATAACCTTAAATCCTCAGAAATTCAAGTTCCAATAATTTTTGGTTATAATATTCTTGGACCTCTTAGCATATTTGGAGGTCCATCATTTAAATATAACCTTAAAACAAGTAGCGACATTTTTAATTTAGAGGATATAAAAGATAAATATATATTATCTCTTTTATTAGGATCTAGAATAAAAATGCGTTCTCTTGGAATTGATTTAAGATATGAAAGAGGATTAAATAATGGTGAACTAAAAATTATTAATGCTAATGGTCTAAATCTTCCTACTGGAAATATAGACTCAACCACTAATAGGTTTTCTATTTTGTTATCTTATGATTTACCTTACGATATATTTAGTAAAAAAAACAAATAATAATTAATTGTCTGGATCTAAATAGTCAGGAATACCATCATTATCAGTATCATCTATAATTTGATCATTATTCTTATCTAGTTCATTTATTGTTAATGTTCCATCACCATCATCGTCTGAATCATACATATTCCATAGATTATCATTATCTGTATCATCATAAAAAGGGCTACCATCACCATCAATATCTTCATTGATTGACAATATCCCATCACCATCATGATCAGTAGGATTTGAAGTCATTAGTGATACTGTAAAAATAAGAGGGGAATATTCCGGAATATCTGCCGTTATATTTTCAAAATAACCAATTCCTGAAGGGAGAAAAAACAACCCAACTCCAAATGATGAGTATTCAATTGTTCCATTAGAATTTTGTTTAAATTCACCTGATTTTAATTCACTGACACCTTCTCGAAATCCCTGTAATGAACTTGCTAAATCTAACCAAACAGGATATTTCCTTTCATCGAAAACGTGATTATCTGTTAATATTCCTTTATATGTCACATATACAGAATCAACAATTGATGGATTTGAAACTATCCCTTCACGCGCAATAATATAGTATAATTTATGAGGTGTTTCTATACCTTCAGAATTAGAAACATTTATAGTTTTAATTTCAACTTGATCATACAAAGGTGTTTTGTTGGCTGTTACATCTGTAATAGTGTCAATTCTAACCTTTATATTAACTTCAAAACTATTTAAATTTTCAAAATCTTCATAATTATAAAAATGAGATTTAAGATATTCCTCAATTGATTGCTCATCATCAATCACTTGTTCAGAATAATCTCTTATTACAATTGTATTATCATCATCATCCTTAT
>Ga0206679_10001729_pt1 | contig 17947 bp, 15 predicted proteins | sample M110012015metaG_FD_155464 | JGI IMG/M metagenome (GOLD analysis project Ga0206679, IMG submission 155464) | Ammonia-oxidizing marine archaeal communities from Monterey Bay, California, United States - M1 100m 12015 | ecosystem: Environmental > Aquatic > Marine > Intertidal zone | place: USA... | reverse complement strand
TACTTTTAAATCGAATACATTTGGTGGAACCGTATAGCTCCAAATATCAGGAGCATATTGACCACTACTCAATCTTCTTTCAGAGGTGAAATAACCAGCCCTGCCTCTGTGTGTAATGGCATAATCATTACTTGGCGAATTTATTGGGTATCCCATGTTTTTTGGTTCTCCCCATTCATTGACCTTATCCTTTGCAGGATTACTATAATAAATATCTAATCCTCCTATTCCTTTATGGCCATCACTGGCAAAGAAAAACTTTCCTTGAGTCCCAATAGAGGGGAATAACTCATTTCCTGAAGTATTGTAAGCCGGTCCCATATTTTTTGGAACAGTGCTCCATGATTTTGCTTTTTTATCGTAAGTGACATACCAAAGATCTCTACCTCCAAAGCTCTTTTCACCTCCACTGGATTTCATATCCGATGCAAAAATCAGCATCTTACCATCTAAGGTAAGACATGGGTGACCAACCGAAACCGTCTCCTCTTTCTTTAATTCCATCTTGCGCACATTTGTGAATTCTCCATCCACAATATCTACCACCCAGATATCACAGCCGAGCTCCATTCGTTCCTTACTTGGACACCTAGTGAAATACATGGTTTTGAATTTTTTATCGAAACATACGGTTCCTTCATTTTGAGAAGTATTTACAATCCCTTTTTCATCTATAGATGTTACTCCCGCCGGATTCCCGTTTTTATCAAATTCCGCCACAAAAATATCCATGTATTTTTCTCCAGTTATTGGATCTCTGCCAGAACCAAAACTCTCTTCACGACTGGATGAAAAATAAATTTTTAATCCTTTCTTATCCGCGTAAGTAGGAGACATGTCAAATTCTTTTCGGTTTATTTTCGTTTCACATTTCACCTGATAATTCACTTCAGGCTCTATCATGTCATAGAACTTGTAATCTTCACAAGATTTCAATGCAAGTTCCACTTCATTTGATCTGGCACCTTTGCTAATCTTCTTGAATTCGGAATAACTTTTTTGCGCTTTAGCATAATCGCCCATCATGCGAAGGATTTCCCCTTTTAAAAAATAAATATCTGGATTGATATCAAAATATTTTAATTCAATACACACATCAAGCCATTCATTGGCGCTTTCGTAGCGTTCAATGAGCCTGTATGATTCTGCCATTTTAAAGGCAACATCTCCTTTTTGTTTTAAAGATCCTTTTGACCCTAATTTAGTAAATGCCAACTGGCATTTGTCAATTGCTTCAAAGTACCTGCCGGATTCAAATGATTCATTGGCTTCACGCACGCATTTTGGTTCTGATTGAGAATATATATTTCCCACTAATAGTATGAAAAGGAGTATATTAACTATTTTCTTCATTTGTGTAGTCGTTGCATATTATAAGGAAAAGCAAAAATAAAGAAAAAAAGTCATTTTATACAATAATCTCTGAATCGCTTTAGCACGGATTCAAAATAATCTGGAAGTTCTGAGGTATAGCTTACTTTTGCTGAGGTTTCCGGATGAAGAAAACCAAGAGTTTTCGCGTGAAGAGCCTGACCTTTAAAATACTCAAAATTATTGTCGATAAATTTACTGTATTTTGACGTTTTCATTCCTTTTAAAATTTTATCCCCTCCATATTCAGCATCGTTAAATAAAGGATGTCCAATCGACTTAAAATGCACTCTAATTTGATGTGTCCTACCCGTTTCAAGTGTGCACTCAAGCAGCGTTACGTAGCCAAACTGTTCCAACACCTCATAATGTGTGACTGCCGGTTTCCCTTCTTCACCATCCTTGTATACAGCCATGATTTTTCTATTCTTTTTGGCTCTTCCGATATGCCCAGAAATTGTCCCTTTACCTTCTAAATCTCCCCAAACCAGTGCCACATATTTCCTTTCTGTGGATTTTTCAAAAAATTGCTTTGCCAAATTGGTAAGTGCTGATTCTGTCTTGGCAACGACAAGAAGACCGGATGTGTTTTTGTCAATTCGATGGACTAATCCAGGTCTTCCAAAATAATCAGACGGCAATTCAGGTAAATTATCAAAATGAAATTTTAGGGCATTTACAAGTGTTCCGCTATAGTTTCCATGACCCGGATGGACTACCATACCCGCTTTTTTATGAACCACTGCTATGGAATTGTCTTCATGAATAATGTCGATTGGAATATCCTCAGGTAATAATTCAAATTCACGCACTGGATAAGGCAAAACCAAAGCTACAATATCTCCGGGTTTTACCTTGTAATTCTGCTTTACCTTGGACTTATTCACTACAACATTTCCGTTTTTAGCCGCAATCTGAATCTTATTTCTTGACGTATTTGGCAAACGGTCACATAAAAATTTATCAATCCTCGTGATTTCCTGACCAGGATCTGCTTTAAATTTATAATGTTCGTATAAATCTTCTTGATTGGAATCTAAAATATTCTCTTCCATTTATCTCTTAATCACTTTTGTGAATTTAGAAGAACAATCAGGCACACAGATAAAATAAATCCCAGGGTGCAAGAAGGATAGATCAAAACTACAATCTGTAGTTTTGTGAATTACTCTTCCAAATCCATCCAGAAGAAGTTTAACAGAATTTCGATAGGTTTCAGGAACAGAAATGTGCACCACATCATTTGCCGGATTGGGGTATGCCACGGGGCCTTTCAAATCCTCCTCTACAGCCTCTAATCCTAATGAACTATCCATTCCTGTGGAAAATATCGGTCGCAAAAGCGCACTCCCCGCAAAGGGAGATACATACCAGGTTGCTCCTCCATTTACACTATAAAAAATCTCGTCACTATGGTCTATATTTCTATCAAAACCAAGATTTAGTCTTTCTGGGTCTAATTGTCTCCACCCAACGAAAAAGGACGTCCCAACGGGAATTTTAGCTGTGTCAATAAAATAATAGGGGACAAAATTATTTTCTCCCTCATAATACATTGGAGATCTAGGAGAAAATACGTCGTCTTCATATAACACCGTACCCGGATATCCATTGTCATCTTCCCAAACTGTAAGTAAAAACAGCTTTTCCGACACATCATTTACGGACGGAACAAAACAAAAATCGATTCCTATAAGGCTGTCTTCTTCATATGCATCAAAATGAATAGCTAATCTCGCCTGTGCTCCTGTCGGTCCAAAAGCGGCCTCTGCAGATCCATCATCATAACTATAAAAGTTATAAAAGCCCTGTATAAACCGTGTGGAATCATTAGGTTCATAATTGTCATATTGAGCTGTAGCACTTGTCAATACCTCAAATTCCTGATAGGTCCCCAAAAGGCCTTTGTCATATTGATATCCTCCGGTTAAATCGTGATATGAATTGGCATAAGACAAAGGAAAATAATTAATCTCTTGTTCAGCCAGAATAAAACCTGGTAAAATAAATTGTCCCTGACTCATCCCGCCATGAAAAATCTCTACAGAACCATCCAGATAATTCTCGAGATTCACACTGCCATTATATAAAGAGACATGCAGAGAATCTGTCATTTTATTATTTACACTGGCGGCATAATGATCCCATGGAACAGAGGTATATTTATGCAGTAATGAATTCATAGGATAGACAAAAGAAAAGTCCTTTAATGCTCCATCAATTGTATCCCCCGCAAATGACCCCGCTCGCAGATACACCATATCCAAATGGAAATGATCTAAAGAACCAGATAATCCGCCATAATTCTTAAATCTAAACTGAAAAGCATCGGAAAGGAAATTGTTATCTGGAAGTGGTAAATGAACCATTTTGAATGCCTGTACGGCTTTACCCGTATCAGACCATATATGCACCCATTCATCCAAATTTTTTGAATAAAACTCCAAAATCAGAGAATCTGAAGATTCGGGAATGTCCCCAAATCCTTCCGCTTGATAGAGAAAAGAGATATAAATTGAATCTGCCAACGTATTTGTACTAAGATTTATTGGTTTGGAGGTAAGATAATCTCCATAATTTGTTACTGTAGTTCCAATGGAATAGGGGTAGCCATTTTCATCTAAGCCATCAAATGTCATTACCCCAAGAGTCCTTGGATTCACACCAAAACGGTAATTGTGATAGGCATAATTTTCTAACCACAATTTATTGGTGTCCGATATAGGCATGAAAAACTGCCTTGCAGAATCCTGATAATACGGTGGATCTTGTATCCAGATGGTATCTGATTCATCTTCAATACCTAGTGTATCATATATATAATAGGGAGGATATAAATCCAAAGTTTCATAAACCACAGGGTAAGCAGAAAAATCTCCTACGTCAATGACATTTGGAACGAATGCGGTATCGGAAAATGTCCCTGAACTGATGTCATAATACCGCCGGAATGTAATTTGGTTTGTGTAATACACGTCATTGGGTTCAGGTAGCCCTGTACCCACATTTATCAGTTTATAATATAAAGAGCTTGTTGTCAATGGATTAAGAAAGTCAGGCGTGTAGTCTTGAATCCTGTTTGATGTAAAATCATCAAAAAAGGGAAGTGAAGTCGTATCGGTATAATAAATGAATGTACTATCAATACCGGTAGATCGCATTTCCTTTGATGAACTTATACCATAGTTTGCACTTATTGGGCCCAGTTCTATCTGCTGTGCTAAAGAACAAAAATGAAGCACTGCAACTATACTTGTGATATAATATTTCAAAAATTTCATTCTATTGGATTATCCATTTGACTTGCGCCTGCATTAATAAGAATGACAATTTGCTGTGAGCGTTCAACAGTTTTATCAGGCATATATTCAGGAGATTGTCCAAAAACTACTGCCGACAGGGTGTCCTGCCGAGTTACACAATCATTGCAAATTGTAGAAACAGAAGCCAGGCCTCTGGACGATAATAAATTTAGAGCATCCTGATAATTCATCCCAACAATATTTGGCAAATCAGTCAAATATCCAATCTCATTTTTTCCAACAATTAATCGAATTTTTGAGCCAATTGGAATTTTCTCCCCTCCTTTAATGGTCTTACCATTGTATTTCTGTTCAATTACAGATCCATTGGCCTCTTTTGTCGGTATGAATTCTATGGCTTCCAGCTTCAGCCCTCTTCTTTCAAGGACTCCCCTGGCAAAATTAACATGTTTATATACCAGCTCAGGCATTTCAGTCAATTCATTGTTTTTTGACAAGCGCAGTCCTACTACACGATTTGATTTGACATATACCTTCGAAACGGATGTCGGTTCAATCATTTGTTGCTTTACAATACCATTAGGAAGTTTTGGATCATAAATACTGTCTAATATCTCATAGCTCAATCCCAGATCTTCCAATATCATTTTGGCATCAGAAGACTTTTTGCCTATTAGATTCGGCACACTTATTTCCTCTCCATGATTTGTATAATAATCCAAATATTTAATGGTCGAAAAGATAATGACCAAATAAACAAAAATGACTATACCTAAGTTGATTAGAAAGAATTTAGACCAAACAAATTCTTTTAAGATTTTAAAAAATCTTTTCTGAAAAAATAATTTAAGCTTTTCTTTCACCTTGTAAATATATAGTCTTTTATAGAATTAGAAATTGGGCGATAAGGGGTTTGTACTGAAAAAATCCTCAATATACTGAACGGCTTCGTCAGATGAATCAACTAATCTAAATAGATCCAGATCGGAAGCAGAAATATTTTTCTCTTCTCCGAGCATCGTTTTTTCAATCCATTTTGTTAGGTCTGACCAATATTCCTTACCCAACAATACAATCGGTCTGCGAGCTATCTTTTTGGTTTGAATGAGTGTTAAAGCCTCAAACAATTCATCGAGTGTTCCAAATCCACCGGGTAGAATTACAAAGGCCTGAGAATACTTTATAAATATCACCTTTCGTACAAAAAAATAGTCAAATTCCAAATTGTGGGCCGGATCAATATAGGGATTGTGATTCTGCTCAAAAGGGAGGTCAATATTAAGCCCTACTGATGGGCCCACTCCCAATTGTGCTCCTCTATTTGCCGCCTCCATAATTCCCGGACCACCCCCGGAAATTATACCGTAACCCCTCTTGGATAATTCCTCAGCAATCTCTACACCGAGTTTATAGTGGGGATTGTCCTCCTGAGTTCTTGCAGATCCAAAAATGGAAACACAAGGACCAATTTTAGCCATACGATCATATGCTTCAACAAATTCTGACATAATCTTAAAAATAGACCAACTGTCATTGCTCTTTATCTTGTTCCAATCCTTTCTGCTATTTTTCATGACTTGTTTATAAGTTTTACCCACTAATATAATAAACGCAATATTATAGATAATATTCTCTAAATTCGAATCATGAGATTGCTAATTTTTCTTTTCGCCACATTGCTTGTGTGTCCCGTATTCGGACAAAGCGAAAGGGAGCATAGAGAAAAGAAAAAAATCGTAAAACCCATCGTAGTTAATTCCGCTGTGGGATTGTGTTCAACCGGAAGTCTTATTGCCCTGAGGACACTCTGGTATAGTAAAGAAACTCAAAGCTCTTTTCATTTATTCGACGATTCAAGAAATTGGATGCAAATGGACAAATTAGGGCATGCGTACAGTTCCTATCAGCTTACTAGAGAAATATCTCATGCCTATACTTGGGCGGGAATACATCCTAAAAAAAGCGCGCTTTATTCAAGTGCTATCGCTGTAGGCTATCTAAGCGCTATTGAGATAATGGATGGATTCAGCTCAAACTGGGGTTTTTCCTTAAGTGACATGACTTTTAATTTTATGGGATCAGGCTTGTTTTTATTCCAGGAGTCCTTTTTTTCAAAACAAATAATTCAAGCCAAATTTTCATTTCACCCTACTCCATATGCTGAATTGAGACCAGAGGTACTGGGAAACAATTTCATTGAATCTATTTTGAAAGACTATAATGGCCAAACCTATTGGGTTAGCTTTTCTCCTGGAAATTTGGGCGTGGACAACTGGCCAAAATGGCTTATGCTGAGTTTTGGACATAGCGTAGACGGAAAACTTAAAGGAGATTCAGATAATTATTTGGGATACACCAGCAGTAGAGAGTTTCTTTTCTCTCTTGATATTGATTTGACTCAGATACGGGTTAAATCTAAAATTCTTAAATCCGTATTTGATGTATTAAATTGTGTAAAGGTGCCTTTCCCGTCATTAATCTATTCAAACGGCAAATTCAATGCTATTCCTATATATTTTTAGCATCTATTTCCACCTCATAGACTTGATTCCAATATTTACCGGTGAGCCAGAATGTATTCGTTGATTTGCGAAACGCGATTCCGTTCGGAACATTTTTTCGCGATGATTTGTTAAACAAATCCATAATATCCATATAGGCAAGAACCTCTCCATTATTGGCGTCAATAGAAATAACCTTTGCCAGATTCATTCGAGAATCCATCTGCATCCGCTGCTCCGATATCCAGAGGTTTGCCCAAATTTGTCCATCCAGAAATTCCAGCTCATTAATGTTCGTCACCGGGCCAATATCTGAGTGAACATTTATGGTTTTTATAATCTCAAATGTTTCAGGGTCTCTAAAGGTCAGCTGACTTGTGCCGTCGGACATAATAATGCTTTTACCATCATTACAAAGCCCCCATCCTTCACCTGCATAGGTAAGTGTATCTATTTGCGATAAATCATTCGCATCATACACAAAACACAAACCATTTTGCCATGAAATTTGGTAAATTTTATTATTCAGTACAGTTATTCCTTCTCCAAAAATAGGATTTGGTTGTGCTTGCTCCCTAATAGATAAACCTGTTTTTGTGTCAATCTGAGCAATTTTAGTTGCTCCGTCGTTATTAGGATTACCCGTAGACTCAAACAGCTTATCATTATAAAATTCGTAACCCTGTGTGAAATTTCTGGAATCGTGGGGATGGCTTTCCTTTAGAGTATAGGTCAGCAGAGTAGGTGAACTCGACGCATTAATATAGAGGTGCCTGCTATCTGAATACTCGTCTTTCTTTCCTTTATAGCCAATTATGACTATGGTGTATGTTCCCAAGGGATACCCGGATAAATCAGCCTTAAAGCTGTTTTCTTTTGGCTTATCCCATTTTTGTACAAGTTTATCGTTAATAAGTAATTCTATTCTGTCCATTACTGAAGCACTCTTACAACGGAACGTTAATTTTCCTTCCTTTTGAATGGTATAATATGAATTATCAAAACCAAACTCAATGGTCTCTTCAATCTCTTCATTATCATTATTAATTATAAAAGGGAGTGTGATACCAACTACAATGGCTATGGCAAGAAGAATTATCCAGCTTTTTTTCATTGCCAATTAGAAATTATATTATTTATCTCTTCTGCTTCAATTGCTGAATGAGAAGAATGATGAAGTAATTTTCGGTTTTTAATCACTAAAATCTGTGGTGATTCGTGTCGTATATTGAATTGAGCTGCTATAGAATTGGAAATATGTCTTGAATTAAGCACATCTAAAAGCCAAAATTGAATCTCTGAAGTCTGATAAAAATCAAAATTTTCAAACCTTCGGAGAACCATTTTAGAAATTCCACATCTGGGACTATGCTTAAAAACAAGGTGTATCTGATCGTTATCCAAAATATCATTGGTAAACTGGTCTGGGTCATTTATTTGCTGCCAAGACATTTTACAATTCAGAATTAAACTGATTTAAGAATCGAATATCATTTTCAGAATAGATTCTCAAATCATTGACTTTGTATTTCAGCTGAGCTATTCTTTCTATTCCCATACCAAAGGCAAACCCAGAATAGATAGCAGGGTCAATATTACAGGATTTAAGGACATTGGGATCAACCATTCCGCATCCAAGAATTTCCAGCCATCCCGTATATTTACACACGTTACACCCTTTTGACTCACATATAGAGCAAGAAACATCCACCTCGGCACTAGGCTCTGTAAATGGGAAATAAGAAGGCCTCAATCTAATTTGAGTTTTTTCACCAAACATCTCTTTGGCAAAATGCAATAAGGTCTGCTTCAAATCTGCAAAGGAAACTCCTTCGTCAATATATAGCCCTTCCAGCTGATGGAAAAAACAATGCGCTCGTGCAGAAATGGCTTCATTTCGATAAACCCGCCCCGGAGATATGGTACGAATTGGAGGGCTTTCATTTTCCATAACTCTGACTTGTACAGAGCTTGTATGTGTTCTTAGAGCCATCTCGTTTTCTCCTTTCTGAATAAAGAAGGTGTCTTGCATGTCTCTGGCAGGATGTTCCAAAGGAAAATTAAGCGCCGTAAAGTTATGCCAGTCGTCCTCGATTTCAGGCCCTTCTGAAATTGAAAAACCTATTTTACTAAATATATCTATCAGCTCTCGTCTGATAATGGAAAGAGGATGATGACTTCCGATTTCCTCGTACGTACTGGGTTTAGTCAGATCTTCCTTTGAAGCGCCCTCCTTGCTCTCATTGAAAACCAATTTGAACTCTTGAAGTTTATTCTCCGCATTAGCTTTCAATTGATTAATCCTTTGCCCTATGTCTTTTTTTTGTTCTATTGAAACATCTCGCAATTGAGTGTACAAATTTTTAATTAATCCCTTAGATCCCAAAAAATATATTCTGAATTTTTCAGTGTCCGCCTGGTTCTTTATCTGAAAAGCAGAAATTTCCTCTTTAATTTTTTGAATTTGATTAATCATTTAGTCCAATTTGTAACTTTTGCACCTCTTAAATTGTAATATACAAAAGTACAATAAAAGTATCTGATATGTCAATTAGAGGCGGAGCGTGGTTTTTATTTATTTTCTTAATATTTACCTCTTGTTATCAAACACAACCAACTACGTTGGAGGTAACTGTTACAGATGAGTCTGGAGCTCTGATACAGAACGCAAGTGTGCATGTATACGGCCAGCCAACTGCATCAGGAAATATTGATGAATTGGAAGCCGATTATTACCTTACAACGAATTCTGAAGGAAAAGCCGTTGTGAACTTACAGAATATTTACAAACCTGGTCAGAATGGAGTGGCGATTTTACATGTATCCGTAACTAAAAACGAGAAAAGCGGTAGTGGAAACATCGAGTTAGTACAGGAAAGGGATAATAAAATTGAAATTGTTATTGAGTAACCCTTTTTAGTAAAGATTCGTAGAATTAATTGAATATAAAAAAATAATAGTTTAACTTTGAAATAGATTTATCACAATGAAAAAACTCTTCTCATTAGCCATATTGTTTTCTCTATTGATTTTTGCGAGTTGCAGACCAAAAGATCCTGCCATTTTGAAGGTTTTCGTTCGCTCCTCAACAAATCAATTGGTTAACGGTGCCAAAGTGGTTGTCATTGGCGACCAGCAGTCAAATCCACCTACCTTGGATTTTGTTGATACCTCTTATACGAATAGCTCAGGATTCACAACCATAAATATGGATGAGTATTTTGATGCAGCAGGACCGGACTATACAACAGGGTATTTCGATATACTCGTAAAATCTGTCAACAAAGAGGCCACAGGATATACTAGATGTAGAGTACACACCACGTCTGTTGAGACGATATATTTACCAAATTAAAAGAAGATGAGCTCTTATAAAAAACTTTTTATTTTAATGCTAATTCTTGTCGTATCTGGAGTATTTTACTCCTGTAGAAAAAAAGGAGATACGATTGCAAATATTTATGTTCGAGATGAAGCTAATGCTGTCGTAGATGAAGCCATGGTTGTTTTATATGGAACAAACACAGGTGGGACTTCTCAGCCTGTAGCCATATACGATACAGCCTATACCAATGCCGCCGGTTTAGCGTCATTTAATTACAATGATATATACCAGCTGGGTCAGGCAGGAGTAGCGGTTTTAGATATTTGGGCTCAAAAGTTGAACAAAACGGGACAAGGAATTATTAAAATTGAGCCTGAACAAGTCAACGAAGAAACGGTATTTATTCAGCCTTAAGCTCTGATAAGTTTATATTCAGAGATTGTATTGATCTTTTTTAATTCCGTAAGAGAGATTCTTTTTTGGTTTATTTCCTGAAAGTTAAATAGATAATCTGTAACATATGAATTATAGTATGTTACCAATAAGTCATTTACAGAAATTTCCGGGTTTTTTTGCTGTATTTGATTTAAAATGTAATTGAGCAGCTGTTGCTGAACTATTAACTCGTAAGTACTGTGTAAAGATCCTTTCTGAAGATGACCACTTAAAGTCATCGTATCACTTAGAGAATTAAACCTGATTTTTTCTACTTGAAATTGTGCGTCCATTATTGATTTTTTAACCAAAATTATCCTATCAGTACGTAATCGTTTTACGACCTGCTCTTTTTCTTGTTCTTACACGACTGAAACAGCAGAAAGTCTCCCCTTTTGGTTAAATTTGTGGTCATTTAAAAGTATTCATGTCAAAAGCTTCGGAAAGTAACAAACCAGAACAAATGTCTTTTCTAGAACATCTTGAAGAATTGAGATGGAGACTCGTTCGATGTGCCGTAGCAATATTAGTAATTGGCATTGGTATCTGGATCTTTCAGGAATGGATTATGGAGAACATCTTTATGTCCATGAAAGACAATGATTTTATTTCTTTTCGGCTTATGTGTAGCTGGTTCGGAACATGTGTTAAAGATATTCCAGTACAGCTTCAAAGCATGACCGTTTCAGGACAATTTGGATATGCCTTAATGATGAGTTTTATGGGAGGAGTTGTTTTGGGGTTCCCTTTTATCTTTTATCAAATATGGGGCTTTTTAAAGCCTGGACTCAAATTTAAAGAAAAGAAGATGGCTCGTGGCATTGTCTTTTACGTGAGCTTACTTTTCTTTATTGGAATTGCTTTTGGTTATTTTGTTGTTGCACCATTGAGTATTCAATTCTTTGGGTCTTATCAAATAAGCTCTCAAATAAGAAATGATTTTACGATTAACTCATATATGAGCACCATATTGTCTACGGTATTTTATACGGGCTTGTTCTTTCTTCTTCCCGTCATAACTTATTTACTCACAAAAATTGGTCTTATAAGCCCTGAATTTCTTAAAAAATATAGAAAGCACGCCATAGTCATTATACTGATCCTTTCTGCAATTATAACTCCTCCCGATGTTATTTCTCAAATTATAGTGACCATTCCTATTTACTTCTTATATGAAATAGGCATTTTTGTTTCTAAAAAAGTATCCAAACAGAATAATGCATTATAAACATATGAGAAGGTATTTTGTATTTATAATTCTTGCCTTTATAGCACATATTGGATTGAGCCAGAAACAAGTTGTTTTTGGAACGGTCACGGATATAAAAACGGGAAATGCAATTCCGTTTGCAAAGGTTCAGTTTACGAACTCAAAAACAGCGATATTATCCGATTCAATAGGAAATTATAGACTCGAGTCTATGGAAAAAGAAGATTCTATAGTTTGTTCATATATAGGATATATCAGTAAATCCTTTAAGCTTGCAAAAGTAAAATCTTCCTATTCGATTGGAGCAAATCAGTTCAATATTGAATTTCAGCTGAAAAGCATGTTCATGGATTTTGAAGAAATCACAATAACAGCTCCCGGAGAGTTGCCGTCAACTGTCCTCATTAAAAAAGTAATCGCCCACAAAGAGCAAAACAATAAGGAAAAGCTTGATGCATATGAATATGACCTATACAATAAAATACAATTTGACTTAAATAATCTTGACCGTGATTTTGATTCAAGCCGAGCTGTTAAAAAACTATCTGTTATTTATAATTATCTGGATTCTGCAGAAGATGGCACAAGCTATCTCCCGCTTATTTTAAGTGAAACAGTTTCAAAGTTTTTTTTCAAAAACAAGCCCAAAACAAAAAGAGAAATTATAAAGGCTAGTCAAACCACCGGAATAGAAAACATTCAGATTAATCAGTTTTTGGGAGACATGTACCTGGAGCTGAATATATATGACAACATATATACGATTTTTGGAAAGTCTTTTATTAGTCCTTTATCCAATAATTGCCAGAATTATTACAAGTATTATTTAGACGATTCCTCCTTCATTGATAACAAGTGGTGTTATAGGCTTTATTTTATTCCAAAAAAAGAAAAAGTCCTCACTTTTACCGGTTCTATGTGGATTAATGATAGCTCGTTCGCAGTTAAACGTTTTGAAGCTAATGTATCACCGAATGCGAATCTCAATTTCGTTAAGGACTTCTACTTCAGACACGATTTTACAAACGTAGAAGATTCTGTATGGATGTTGCAGCAGGAGAAAGTTATTGCCGACATTAAGCTTACAAAAAAATCCAAGATTTATGGGTTTTATGCGCGAAAATTGAGCAATAGAAAGGGTTTTATTATCAATCAAAAAAGAGAGAATGAATTTTACAGGACTGATAATACAGTAGAAATTACCTATGGGGCAAATCAGAAAACTGATGAAGAATGGGAGTCTCTACGGCATGTGGAATTAAACAAACAAGAGGCTGGAATTGGCAATATGATTGATTCACTGAATCAAACACCTTATTTCAAAGCATTAAAAAACCTGACCTATTTAGCAGCCACCGGGTTTTATCCAATAGGTAAAATTGAGCTTGGGGATGTGTATTCCATGTTTAGCATGAATCCCGTGGAAAAGTACAGAACTGCATTAGCCTTAAGGACCTCAAATAGCTTCTCGCGCCGCATTGAATTTGGGGTAAAAGGAGCTTATGGATTTGGTGATAAAGCGTTTAAATATGGAGCATCTATTCGATGTAACTTAACTCCCCGAAAGAGGGGAGTCCTATCATTATTTTACAATTATGATATTGAACAAATTGGATTATCTCCTTATGCCGTTTCTATGGGCAACACATTCGCTACCGTCTTGAGCACCGCTCCATTTGATAAGCTCACGTTTGTCACTAAAGCCGGAATTACTCTTGAAAAAGACATCAAAAAAGACCTGATTGTATTTCTTGGAATGGAATGGAAAGAATACAACCCATTAGGACTTGCAAACTACCTGAGGGTTAATGCCCTCAACGGACAGCTTGACACCATCAGTCAAATTAGAACAAGTGAAGTCACAGCAAGATTGAGATGGGCAAAAGATGAAGAATATATCTCAGGGTCATTTGACAGAACAAGCTTAAGATCTAAATATCCAATACTCGCCGTTCAAGGAATCTTTGGTATTAAAGGAATTCTTGGAAGTGAATACAATTACCAGAAAATTGAGCTTCAGCTGGAACACAATACCCAGCTAGGAATTTTAGGCCGCTTCTATTATGGTGCTAAGCTGGGTTATATATTTGGAAATGCGGCTTATCCTTTGCTCAACGCACATCCTGGGAACCAGTCCTTATGGCTTATGACTTCCGCATTTAACAAGCTAAATTTTCTTGAATTTATTTCCGATCAATATGTTGAGGGGTTTATTCAAAATAATTGGGATGGCTTTTTCTTCAATAAAGTGCCATTACTTAAAAAGCTCAATTTAAGACTCGTAAGCTCGGCGAGAATTGCCTATGGAAATTTAAGCTCCAGACATCAATTATCCATGCTTTACCCTTCTTTTATTAGATCCTTTAATAAAATTCCATACGCAGAAAGTACTATTGGAATTGAAAATATTTTTAAGTTTTGTCGTGTAGATCTGGTATGGAGAATGACACATAACGATCCGGGCTCCAATCCACTTGGAGTAAGAGCAAGGCTAACCCTTAATTTTTAGTATTTTGGTCCCGTGAAGCTATACACCGACAGTTTATTTAAAAGCTACAAAGGCAAAAATGTAGTTAAAGATGTTTCTATCCAAGTCGAACAGGGAGAAATAGTTGGGCTACTGGGTCCAAATGGCGCAGGTAAAACCACTTCATTTTATATGATTGTAGGTCTTGTAAGACCCGATAGCGGAAGAGTCTTCTTAGATGAAACGGAAATATCAAAGCTCCCCATGTATAAAAGAGCACAGATGGGAATAGGGTATCTTCCACAGGAAATTTCTGTGTTCAGAAGGCTGAGTGTCGAAGACAATATCATGGCTATATTGGAAATGACAGATAAAAGTACTTCTCAAAGAAAGGAAAGACTCGAAGAGCTCTTAGAAGAGTTTCACCTCAATGATTTTAGAAAAACACTAGGAAACCGACTTTCAGGAGGCGAAAAAAGAAGAACGGAAATTGCAAGAGCCCTAGCTACAGATCCAAAATTTGTTCTTCTCGATGAACCCTTTGCAGGTGTAGATCCAATTGCTGTTGAAGACATACAGACTATAGTTTCTGATTTAAAAAAGAAGAACATAGGTATTCTTATTACGGATCATAATGTTCAGGAAACACTATCAATTACGGATAGAGCGTATCTATTATTTGAAGGAGGTATACTTAAATCCGGAACATCCAATGAATTGGCAGATGATGAGCAGGTAAGGCGAGTATATCTGGGAAGAAATTTTGAGCTAAAGAAAAAGCCCTTATCGGATTAAATTCACAAATCCTGTTTTCATTTCCGTTACAAAAGGATTTGCACACGATTTGTATTTCACTTTATAGGCATACACTCCATCCTGACAAATTGCTCCTTTAAAGGTGCCGTCCCAGCCAATAGAGGGTCTGTCTCCAGCAAAAAGTAATTGCCCCCACCTATTGTAAATGGACATTTCCCAATATACAATATCAAAATCTGTCACTACATAGAATACCTCGTTCATCCCGTCACCATCAGGAATAAAAGAATTCGGCGCATAAATTGTGAATGGCTCCACAAAAACTTCAGAACGAATAGAATCACTGCAGCCGTGTTCATTATAGACTACCTGCATTGGGTAGTCAGCACCGGCATTTATGTAATTATGCGTGAAACTGGCATTACTGCTGGTAAATTGATTTTGATCGAAAAAATAAAAATAAGTTGCCGCCCCTATTGATTCGTCAATGAAAGTCACCTCATTATTGCAGACATCTACCTGCAAAGGAGTGACTGAGAAACCAGCTGTTGGAGAAGGGTGTACCGTAAATACATCCTGCTGCATGAGGTACAGGGTATCAATACAGCCTTCAAGAGAAATAAGAGTTAATCCCACGCTGTAGCTTCCCACTTCACTATAGGTATGGGAAGGGCTGGTCAGGCTGGATGAGGTTCCATCTCCAAAATCCCATAGGTATTGTGCCGGCCCATCTACCGAGCTTAAATTAATGAACTGAGCCAGGCTTGGCGCACAATGCAAACCATTTACGTAATCAAAATCAATAATCGGCTCAGCGTACACATATACTGTTGAATTCACAGAATCAATACAATTATCATATGACCCCGTTAATTGAATCTCCTGAAATCCTGATGTAGAAAACTGGATGCCCGAAACGAGTAGATCATTGGAAGAACTTAAGGAGGCATTTGCTCCAAAATCCCATTCATAAGTGCTATTGGGAGGGCCACTCACAATAGCTTGAAAATCGTACAATCCATCCGTAATACATAATGAATCATCATGAAAAATATTCATTACAAGAGGCTCATTTAACGTGATTTGGATTGCAGATGTATCTGAACAATTTGGAGCAGAACTTCCTATGAGCTGAATAGTATAGGTTCCAGGAGATGAATACGTATAACTCGGATTGGCAAGGCTACTTACATCCGAATTTTGTCCGTTATTTCCAAAATTCCAGCTTATTGCATTCACGTTGGTATAATCGGCATCAAAATCAACGGAGAGACCGTCACATTCAATTCCTTGAGGTATGTTTATATCAACAATAGGTTCGTCGAACAAAAAAATTGAATCTTCAAAACTGGTCTGACATGATCCATCATCACCAGAGAGGGCGATAATATGATACCCAGGAGTTGAAAATGACACAGCTGGAATATTTGTGCCACTCCAGTTTGTTAAGGAGGCATCATTATCAAGAACCCATTCAAAATTAGCCGACATATTATTTGAATTCAAATTAAAAAGGAAACTATTATCAATGATACACAATGAATCATCTGCTGTCCAGGATAATGAAAAAGGGTGGTTAATTGTAACCTCAATATACGCTGTATCAGTACAAGCCCAGCCAGGATTTACAATGAGCTGTGCCATATAGGTGCCTGGAGATGGATAGGTATACGTAGGAGAAAACGCCGTGCTTACATCTGTGTTAATTCCCGGAACTCCAAAATCCCACGCATAATTTGTTCCACCATAAGAGTTGTTTTCAAATTGAACTGTAAGACCCTGACAGTAAGAGATAAAAGTACTTAGCTCTTCCTGTTCTGGAAGCAATGCCTGCATCGTAATATTACAATCAAACACACGGAATAAAAAATCTCTGGTTGTTTCACCGATCAATACCCCATTCCGATACTCCTGAACCCGAATTCCTACCACAAAAAGACCAATCATACTCGGATCAACAGTTAATATTCCAACAGCATCAAGCACTGTACTTGATCCAGGACCCAAAGGGGCCTGCGCACTAAATCCACCCGTCCACTGAACAGGCGTATACGGTGGAGGAGGTGCCTGATTTGGAGCTGGGTCAAAGGAACTTGCACCAGCAAATGGGGTAACCAAGGAATAGACCAGGTCATCTCCATCCGGATCAGTTGCTGAATGATTGAAAATCAATTGGTCATTATTGCATATAATAATTGGTGGGTAATTCGTAAATCTCGGACTGCTGTTTACGGAAAAACCCGTATCACTTCCCGGAACATGTGTGGTCAAAGTTATTCCCACATCATCAGGGTTGACCAAATTTGTTACATTGGGACCCCGACAACATCTTTGATAAGAAATCGTATATCCTCCCGTAATCGGAGGAAGATTGATTACAGTTTGATAAACTGCCCTTTCCACACAGATATCTGTTGGAGGCGTGGCACAGGGGTTGTTGAATTCCACAGGAAGAATTGTGCTTCCGGGAAACGAAACATCCAGATTGTATACTAAGCTATTATTCTGATAAACTGCAAGTTTCATAGGATTGTCATAGCTTGCTCCTGTAGAGTTGCAGTCTCTATACAGCGTAATATAAAAACGATAGTTGTTGCCGCCTAAATAATCATAATAGAT
>Ga0206679_10001727_pt1 | contig 17954 bp, 17 predicted proteins | sample M110012015metaG_FD_155464 | JGI IMG/M metagenome (GOLD analysis project Ga0206679, IMG submission 155464) | Ammonia-oxidizing marine archaeal communities from Monterey Bay, California, United States - M1 100m 12015 | ecosystem: Environmental > Aquatic > Marine > Intertidal zone | place: USA... | reverse complement strand
GCCAGTGTTTCCCACGCAACTGGGATCTTCAACGGTGGTAGGTGCCGGCAATCCCATTGTATCAGCTATCTCAAGTTCGATACGCAGGGCTTTCGCAATCAAGCGCTGGCGTTCACCGGTAATCTGGTCAATCAGACAAATTGACTCAATCTCGACGATATAGGTCACTGAAATAATGCAAGCACCCAAAACCATGGCCACATCCATTAACCCGCCAAAGCGACGCTTACCCGTCGAGGCATCTCCCCAAGCCCTCCACATCGAATGCTTCAGGACAACGCAGAGCATCATCCATGCAAAGACGAGGGGATAGAACCATTCGGTCGGAAACCTGCGGATACTCAGCCAGTTAAAACCAGTGATATCACGCAAACCAGTATCCAGACCGGGGATGCCTGGAATCGCATTCATCAGGCCAATGCAAACAAGTAATAATGTAGCCCAGAAAAGGAAATCACGCTTCTGAGAAGAAGCTGTCGCTTGCGATTGGGAAGGTTTGTTCATGGTTTTGATACTTTATAAAGGTTGCTAAGGGCGGCATGTGGTCGCCCTTAGCCTGCAACTGTATTTAGGGTTTTGCGCAATCAGGTAAGTCAACCCCAGCTTCTTTCCAGGCCCGCACGGCACCTGGATGATACTTCATTGGATTTGGTCCACACATACCGGTTTTTGCGGTTTCTGTTTCACCTAACCAGGTATCGGCCATACTAGGCGTGCGCGCCTTTAGTTTTGAAAGGCCATCAAGGAAAGCCTTCGTCAGCTTATAGGCTGTGTCGGCATCCATAGAGACGTTGACAACTTCCCCACCGACGTCCGCATACCCGCGAAAAAAACCATCTTCTGATTGTACCGAAATATTAGGTCCAATCAGATTTTCATGAATTGGAACAACAACAGCTGCGCCACCTGGCGCTTTGCCGTATTTAATTCCACTTTCGCTTTCAAAAATATCCTTAGGGTAAGAAAATACAACCATTTGGCCTGATGCGGCACCTTGCGACATACGGGCGTCCGGGAAACCCATTGGTAAAATATGTGCATCAGCGGATCCGTCGGTTATTGTAGCGTTGGCCTGACCCCAGTTTACCTGAATGCCAGTATAACCTTCACCTTCATTCATGCCGGTAGCCAACCGCACCATAGCGCGGGCCTTGTTCAAAGCGGCTCCTCGCGGTGGTCCATTATAAATCGTTGATCCTTCAAGAGCGTTCCACCCGCCAAAATTCTTACTGTGATAGGCGGACAAGCCAAATACAGCAAACCGATACGTATAGAGGACCGCAAGATTAGAGGCGAGTTCAGCCCCTTCCTCTGCACCAAGACTGGCGTATGGGCCGGCGCCTTTTGACAGCAGAAATGGCAAGGCGAATGGTGCCGCCGCGATGTCGGTCTTGCCCTCTGAAACATTCTGCACCGAATTTGTAAGCGTTTGACCTGTTGCAACTTGAATATCCGCAATACCAGCAGCAGCTGACAGCTCGGACAACCCTAAGATGGTTTGCCCTGGCACCGTCATGGGTGCGGTCGTTTCTGCCGTCAGATTTTCCTGCGCATGGGCCGACGAGACAAAGAAAATTGCCGCGACAACACCCGTAATGACGTTTAATTTAAACATACGTTCCTCCATTTTGTGTTTTAGCCTTTGGCATGGTTTGGAAGCGCCCCACCATCTGCCTCGAGCTCCTGTTTGTTCCGGTATCCTATTAAAATTCCGGGGGGTTCTTTGCTGTCTGTCATTTGTTCAATCACAGCAGCGGTTCTTGTAATGCGATTGTGATGTTGACGAGTCCACTGAAAGTGCAGGTCTGCAAGCCGGGACACCTGATCTGCAAAGGCGAGGTCGGTACCCAAATCGATACGCTCGTCCGGATCGGTTTCAAGGTCAAAAAGAAGCGGTGGCATCTTTTCTACATGGACATATTTCCAGCGTCCATCAAAAATCATTACCAGACGCGCATCTGACTGATCCACACCTATATCTCGCCGGGCATCGCGTGTTGCGTAGTCATATTCCGACACTGCAAATTGTCGCCACTCGGTGGTCTCACCATTCAACAGTGGCACCAACGATCTACCTTCCATAATGTGAGGTTTGGATGTTCCGCCAAAGAAATCAAGGTAGGTTGGCGCAAGATCGATTCCTTCGATCAATGCATCCGTCGCGGTTCCCCGGGTTACGTCAGCCTCTTTTCGCGGATCGTAAACCAGCAAAGGCATTCGCGCCGAGCAATCATAGAAAAGGTCTTTTTCACCCAACCAATGATCTCCCATATTATCTCCGTGATCGGAACAAAAGACGATCAAGGTGTCGTCCATCCTACCACTTTCACGAAGGAATTCAAAAAGCCGACCCATCTGATCATCTAACTCCTTAATCAGTCCCATGTAGCAAGGAGCGACTAAATCTCGTACATTTTCACGAGAGAAGCTCTGGGAAACCCTCATGTCCATCCAAGCCTGTAACAGAGGGTGGTCTGATTGCCGTTCTGCATTTGAACGATTAACTGGAGGCAGATCTTTGGGGCCATACATATCGTTATAGGGCGCCGGTGCCAGATAAGGCCAATGAGGTTTGATATAACTTAGATGACACAACCAGGGTTGCTCTCCCTGCGCCTCGATATACTCGATTCCCCGGGTAGTTAGCCAAGCTGTTTCTGAATGTTCTTTAGATACCCGAGCAGCAAGTGGTGCATTCTCAAGCATCCAACCTGAACGCATATCTCCGTTCGAACCAATTGCAGTATTGGCCCATTCTTCCCACGGGTTATCACCATCCATTCCGTTATCACGCAGATATTGGTCGTAATCCTCTGCGCATCGGCCAGGATAATCGCTGTGATTTGTGCCGTCGTCGCGTACAAAACATTCAAACCCGCACTCCGCAACTAAAGCTCCGATCGTGCTTTCTGGAGATAAACCAAGACGTTCCATGCCTTCGAGATCAGGCGTCATATGGGTCTTGCCAACCAGTGAGCATTTTACGCCGATTTCTCGTAGATGGTCACCCAACGTCGGTTCTCCGATACGGAGGGGAAATCCGTTCCAAGTTGAGCCATGACTGCGCACGTAGCGACCGGTGTAAAAACTCATTCGACTTGGTCCACAGATGGGTGATTGTACGTAAGCCTTGTTAAAGCGGACCCCTTGTGAAGCGAGCCAATCAAGGTTGGGCGTGTGAATATGCTTAGCCCCATAGCAACTAAGATAATCTCCCCGCAGTTGGTCGGCCATGATCCACAGAACGTTCTTTCCGGCACCCATTATTTTAAACACCTCCCTGATGTTGAAATATTGTTGTCTATTAACAAAGAAACCAAATAACTTCGCTTTTCTTCACAGTCCAAATATACTTCTCCTGAATAGATTTCAGGTTTGTGGTTTGAAACTCAATTCCGCAAATTTCGATAATATATTTTTCTCCCATAGTACCTGCAGTGCAGCGCATAAAATTCTAAATTTTCAAGGACGTATATCCCCTGTCTGTGTCATTAGTGCATATCCGGGTAGCGACCGTCAATAAAAAAACCATAATGTAATATGACTGTACCACATTGCGGTTTATATGAAATCGGTGTACAGTTGCATTCACGTTCTCAATCCAACGTAGAAATGGCAGTAGATTGAGGTATAGATGGATAAAAACAACAAAAACGACATTCAAATCATCGCACGAGCCGCGACTATCCTAAGGTTATTGAAGATCCACCAATCCTGTTTGAGCCTGGGCCAAATTGCGACACAAGTGGATTTACCGCGTTCGACAGTGCAAAGAATCGTCACTTTCTAAAATCCCACTTTATCGCCTCCTTTAAGATCCAAAATTTCGCGTGCTTCGTCCGGTGTTGCGACTTGACGACCCAAATCCTCTACAATTCGACGAATTTTTGTAACTTGCTGAGCATTGCTCTCTGCCAACTTTCCGTGAGAAATAAACAGGCTGTCTTCAAGTCCGACACGCAGGTTTCCTCCCATCTGGCTAGCGATTGTTGCCAGTCGCATTTGAGCCCCACCAGCACCCAGAACGGACCATTGGTAATCATTCCCAAAGAGCCGGTCCGCAGTGCGTTTCATAAACACCAAATTGTCAACCTCTGGCCCAATGCCACCAAGGATACCAAAGATAAATTGGATAAAGACAGGAGCCTTAAAAAGACCAATATCCATGCAGAACTTCAGGTTGTAGAGATGTCCTACATCATAGCATTCGTGCTCAAATTTAACGTTGTGTGGTGCCAGAGTTTCCGCGGCTTCTTTGATATCTCGAAACGTGTTGCGGAAAATATTGCCGTCTGAGCCCGCGACATAATCCTTTTCCCAATCGAACTTCCAGTCATCGTCACTATAACGACCGGCCAACGGGTGGAACGAAAAGTTCATGCTTCCCATGTTCATAGAGCACATCTCGGGCGAAAATGTTTTGGCTGGTTTGATTCGATCTTGAATGGAGAGCGTCAACGACCCACCAGTCGAAATGTTGACTACCGCATCTGTCGACTGTTTGATCCGCGGTAGGAATGGCGCGAAATCAGTTGGATTTACTGACGGGGATCCATTGCTGGGATTGCGCGCATGCAGATGCAAGATTGACGCCCCGGCCTCAGCTGCCGCAATCGCCTGCGTCGCTATATCCTCATATGTGTAAGGCAACGCATCCGACATCGTTGGGGTATGGATAGCACCAGTGATGGCTGAGGTGATCACGATTTTCTGTTCTTTTGCCATATTCAGGTTCCTTTTTTATCTAAAGTTTGCTTGACGTGAAAGCTTAGTGGAAAAAGTTCAAGACCAAAGCGCGCTCGAATCAGCCCCCACACCCCTTTGGGTGCTCTTAGCATCACCAAAATTGCAACAACTCCAAGCACCATCAAATAAACAGTGCCCAGGTCCGCTAGAGTTTCTCGCAATGCAAAGAAGAGAAGCGTACCGATGATAGGTCCCTCGATTGTACCGATGCCACCAATAACAACAATAAAGATCACAAAAGCCGTCCAATCATTTACAGAAAATGCAGCGTCCGGCGATATCCGCAGCTTTTGCAAAAATATCAAAGCTCCAACCATCGCTGTCAAAGCTGAGGCCACCACATAAACCACAAATTTAGTGCGCCAAATATCAATCCCAAGGGAAGACGCCGCCAATTCATTATCACGTATTGCCGTGAGAGCTAGACCTTGGCGCGAGCGCAAAAATAGATAAACCGCTAAAATCACACAGACGACAACACCAAGCGCCAACCAATAGCTCAGAGCCTCCCGTGCGGCACGCCCGTCCGCCATAGAACGCACAATCTTGACCGGTAAGGAAGATCCAGAACCTCCGCCCAGCGCGGACATTTGCGCGAAAGAAAGACGAAACACTTCCGCGATCACCCAAGTACCAATTGCAAAATATGCGCCACGCAACCGGAAAATGAGAAGTGCAACGGGCACTGAGATCAAGGCTCCTAACACTCCTGCTCCAGCGATAGCCACAACAGGCGAAAAGCCTACAAAAATGGTAAGTGCAAACAGCATATAGCCGCCAAACCCCACATAAGCCTGCTGACCAACCGACACTAGACCCGCATATCCTGCCATCAAATTCCAAAGACTGGCCAAGGCCAAATATAGAAATATCTCACCCATCAAACGCATATCAGCCCGCCCGGCCCACCAAGGCGCCACAATGAGCACGATCAGAAGCAGTGCACCAAATATTGCTGCAACCTTTGCGGCTTGTGATGTCCGAGTAACTCTCATCCACTTATCCTTGGAAATAGCCCTTGCGGGCGTATGGCCAATACGATCAAGAAGGCAATATGACCTGCCAAAATCTGCCAACCGGGATCAATCTTAGCGCCGATCGTTTGCGCCACACCAAGGATAACGCCGCCCGCAAGCGTTCCCCAAAGGTTTCCTAACCCTCCGATGATCACAGCTTCAAATCCAAAGATCAACCGACCGCCGCCGACCGAAGGATCAAAGCTAGTTCGGATACCAAGCAAAATTCCGGCAACTGCTGTTACAGCCAGCGCCAGCGCCATCGCCAATCCAAAGATATGACGTCGGTTCAGCCCCATAAGCTGAGCAATTTCTTGATTGTCAGAAACAGCTCGGAATGCGCGCCCCATTGCGGTCCGATAAAACACCCATTGCAGACTTGCAATTACAGCAACAGCAACTCCAAATGTGAGCACTGGCAAAACTCCCAACTGCAAATCTCCAATCGAAAAACTCGCAGTTTCAAGCACTCCTGCATCCATTTTTTGCGGATCAGCAGTATAGACTTCAAGCAACCCATTCTGCAAAATGACAGACAAACCAAATGTGACAAGCAAGGGCGGTAATAAATCATCACCTAGGGTATGGTTTAATATACCGCGCTGAAGCGCATACCCGATTGCGGCCATGGCAGGCACCGCAATGATCAGAGCCAAAAGAGGATGAAGCCCGGTAGCCATAACCACGGTGAGGCCGAGATAGGCCGAGAAAATAATCAAATCACCATGGGCAATATTTACCAGGCGCATAACACCAAAGATCAGCGACAGTCCCGCGGCAAATAAGGCATAAAGACCCCCTAGCAAAGTACCCTGTACTATGGCGTTGACCCAATCCATTATTTAATCCCAAAATATGCATGGCTGATAGATTCACGCGAAATACCTTGCGACGCGCCTTCCAAGGACACGCGCCCCTCTTGCAAACAATACACGCGGTTTGATACTGAAAGTGCCTTACTGATATCTTGCTCAACAATCATTGCAGACATCCCTTTGCCCACGATATTAGGCAAAGCATTATAGATTGATTTAATCACAACTGGCGCAAGACCGAGGCTGATCTCGTCAAACAAGATCAAAACCGGATTTGCCATCAGAGCCCGGCCAATTGCAACCATTTGCTGTTGACCTCCAGAAAGGGAGGTAGAGGGCACGGTCCGTCGTTCCTCAAGGATGGGGAAGAGATCAAAAACTGTTTGAAGAGACCACGGCCCCGTTCGACCCAAACGACCGCCGATCAATAAATTTTCTTCGACAGACAGTGAGGGAAACAGCTGTCGCCCCTCTGGGACCAAAGCAATACCTAACCCAGCCACTTGATCCGCTCGCAACGATCCAATTGGCTGACCTCGATACTGCAGTTGCGCAGCACCATTGGTCATTAGCCCAGAAATTGAACGCATCAACGTTGTTTTCCCGGCGCCGTTGGATCCAATAATTGCAAGTACTTCACCTTCATCAAGATGCATATCCACACCATAAAGCGCTTGAAAATCATTATAGTGGGCATCAAGTCCGGTGATTTGCAACAACGGATCAGCCATCCACTTCAATCCCAAGATAAATTTCCTGAACTTCAGGGCTCGCCATAATTTCTTTTGGTGCGCCTTCGGCAATCTTCCGACCAAAGTCAATCACGATCAAACGATCCACGACCGCAATTAACGCATGCACCACATGCTCGATCCAAATGATTGAAACGCCACTGGCATGAATATCTTTAATGGTCTGCACCAAGCTGACGCACTCGGCTTCGGTGAGTCCGCCTGCAATTTCATCCAACATCAAAAGTCTCGGCTTGGCACAAAGAGCACGGGTTAGTTCCAATCTTTTTCGATCCAATAATGTCAGGCTCCCGGCCAACAAATTCGCTTTGTCCAGCAGCCAAGTTTGTTCCAAAACTGCAAGGCAAAAATCTTCAGCAACACGCCCTGAAAGACCCGCCGCCTGAGTCGCTGCAATCATTGCATTTTCAAACACAGTCATGCCTGAAAAGGGTTGCGGTACTTGAAAACTGCGCGCCATTCCCGCCCGACAACGTCGTGCAGGAGATTGTTTGGTGACGTCTTGCCCCCGAAACTTAATCACACCTTTATCAGGTAAAAGTGTGCCGGTGATCAAATCAAACATTGTGGTTTTACCGGCGCCATTTGGTCCAATAATTCCCAATGCCTCGCCCTCTGCTAAGTCATAGTTCAACTCATCCGCCACGGTGACTGCGCCGAAAGATTTTGACAAGCCATACAATTGCAGGATTGGCGACATCTTGTTCCATTCAGTATAGGTCGCGCCAATTCCGCGGCGCGACCAATTGCATTAAAGCGTTTTGAGTTCACCTGTTGTCGGAATGTTTGGCTGCTGAGAGTTAGCAACGATCTTTAGATCGAGAACACCACCGTCAAGCTGCCATTGACCGCCTACAAGTGGGGTCTTAGATACGTTTTTCACTGGTCCATTTGACCAATCAACCCGCCCTACAATTGTTTCCAGTTTCGTTGCTGCAATAGCAACCGTAATTGCTTCCGGATCATCCAAATCTTCAGCCCGTTTCACAACATCAGCAACCACCTCAAACAAAGCGTGTTTAAAACCGATGGGCTGAGTCCACGGACGCCCTGTGGAAGCGGTGTAACCATCGGCCAACTCCTTCGCAGATACTCCGGTTAAAGACGAATTGAACGGATGGTTCGGTGACCACCAGACCTCTGATGTCAGACCATCGCCACGAGCACCCAAGGATTCAACAACAGAGGGGAACAAGATCGCTTTACCAATGGTCGCGACTTTTGGATTGAATCCCTGTTGCGCCGCTTGAGCCCAGAAGGTTGCAAAATCAGGTGGAATCATCACACCGGTCACGATTTCACATTCCGCATCACGAAAAGCTGCGATTTGGTTGGAAAAATCATCTGATAATGGCTGATATCGGCCCGGATCTGTAAGATCGTAACCCGCGCCCGCCAAAGCTGGTGGCAGCCCAAGAGCGGCATCGCCCCATGCATTGCCATCAGCATCATTGGGGAAAAGTCCACCCACCTTCTTAGCAGCGCCACTCTGTCCCCAGATATCCAGAAACACCCCAATAACATCTTCAAGACCCCAGAAAAAGTGATATGTGCTTTGAAAACCTTCCGCGGGATTGCCATTGCGGCCAAAGAAATATGGTTGCCATGGCGCATCGGTTGTGATGCAGGGCACTTCATTGATTTCAGCCTGATCAGCAACGGGGTTAGTTGTGTCCGGCGTGGCAGCTGCCACAATGATATCCACTTCATCGCGCAAAATTAGATCTGCGGCAACTTCGGCCGCGCGATTTGGATTGGATTGACTGTCTCGTGAAATGATTTCAACATTCCAAGAACTTCCATTATTGGCCAAGCCACCCGCAAAGATTTGATTAATACCTTCAACGATATAAGCATCTGCCTCGGCAAAACCCGCCAACGGCCCGGTTTTAGGGCTTACAAAACCAACTTTTAGCGTCTTGTTTTGAGCATAAGCGCGTGTACTGGTCAAAATTGCAGGTGCCGCCAGCATAGCGCCAGACCCCGCCAAAAACCTGCGACGTGTTGGTGCCTTAATAAGTTTATGTATCATTTCTTCCTCCCAGAATAAGCCCTAATATTGGGCAGTTAAAATAGTTAATCGTTCAGTATTTCCTCTAGTTTTCGCAAATGCGTGCCAACTTTTTCCCTCGTTTGCGCAGCTTGTTCGTCAGTCCATGTACGGAAACCTTGTCCCGTTTTCATACCCAAATGTCCCTGTGAAACCAACTTATTTAGATATGGTGACGGGCCCTGGTAACTTTCTAAGTCAAACAAGACGTTCTCATGTATATCAAGTGTTAAATCAGTACCAACGAGATCCGCGTTTTCGAGGGGACCAAGTACAGCCAAGCGTCGCCCAAAGCTTGCTTTGACCACGGTATCTACTGACTCAGCATCACATATCCCTTTTTCGACAAGACTCATCGCCTCACGCCAAAGTGCATGTTGCAGCCTATTTCCAATAAAGCCCGGGACGTCTTTTTTAACCATGACCGGGGTTTTACCAGAGGCTTCAAGCAGATCAAACATAGCTTGAGCCGCTGTTGAATCTGTCCACTGTGTTTTTATCACTTCCACCAAAGGGATCATATGGGCGGGGTTCCACCAATGGGTGCCCATCGCACGATGCTTGCCTTTAAGATGTTGCATAATTTTAGTTATCTGTATGACAGATGTATTCGAGGCCAAAATAGCCTCTTCTGGCGCATATACCTCAATTTCGGCAAATATTTGGTGCTTGATATCTAATTTCTCAGGGCCTGCTTCGATAACGTAATCGGCTTGTGACACCGCACCAGCTATCGCGTCGCACACTTCTATATTTTGCAACACGTTCGCAGTTTCCGACGTATCAGCGCCCAAAATATTCAAACTATTGGTTACACGTTGCGGCAACGATGCGCGCGCCTCTGACAATAGATCTGTTACCCGCACAAGATGCCCAGTACGGGCGAAGGTCAGCGCAATGCCGTGACCCATAAGGCCACCACCAATAATTGCTATGACAGAACTGTTTTTCATCCTGCCGTATATCCTCCATCAGCATAAAGAATATGACCCGTATAAAAGTCCGACGCTTTTGAGGCGAGAAACAACAGCGGACCCGCAAGATCCTCTGGCTCACCCAGACGACCCTTTGGCACCCGTGCCAAAAATCCAGCCCGCACGGTATCAGCCTTTTCGTTGTTCTCAAACATCCAAGATGTAAGTGCCGAGCGAAAAACTGTGGGTGCTATGGCATTTACCGTGATCCCTGTGGGTCCAAGCTCACAGCCCAACGCTTTGGTGATCCCATCTACAGCCGATTTTGATGCGCAATAGGCGGTATAACCAGCTGGATGACCCAATAAACCTCGTGCGGAAGAAACTAAGACAATTTTCCCACCACGGCCCTGCGCCTTCATCTGGCCTGAGGCAGCGCGGGCCAATAACCATGTCTGGGTGACATTAGCGTCCATAACAGAACTGAATGTCTCTGGTTCCATATCGTTGATCAAAGCAACCTTATTCATACCAGAGGCAACAACCAATATATCAAGGCTACCGGTGCTAGAAACTGCGGCATCAACCATAGATTGGCAAGCCGCTTCATCTGATGGACGTGCACTTACTTTGGTCACCTCTGCTCCCAAAGCTTCGCATTCTGCCGCTATTTCATCGAGGGCTTCTTGATTGCCAGCGGCCAAAACCAACTTGCAACCGGCTGCCGCCAGAATGCGCGCAGTCACCATACCAAAAGCCCCGGAAGCACCGGTGATTAGAGCTGTTTGCCCTGCTACATCAAACATCTGCATAGGATTCATGGTGTAACCCCCGGTGGGTAAGGCATGACAACCAACATTGTGCAATTATGATTGCTGCGGTTTTCAATCTTGCGTACTTCACCGGCTGAGATTGTGCAGCTATCATATTTTGATAAAACAGTTTCTACGCCATCAATGGTCACAGTCATTTCACCTTCAACAATGAAATACAATTTCTCAAAGGGCGATGAATCGGGGCCCGCTCCACCACTAGGTAAGAATTGACTTAAACCCATCCACTGATTGGTTGGACCGCCCTTTTCAAAGCCCTGAAGGCGCAACCCAACCACACCAAAGTGGTTGGGTGCCTCATAACTTTCTGCTTGCTCAAAGCGCTTGACGTGCATCAGAACGCCTCACCGGCTTCTATGCGATAGGCTTGCTTCTTATCAGTCATCGCAACCAAACGAATGATACAGCCATCACCCCGATCCCAGTTCCATGGAAAGAAAGCGAAGGTGACGCGCTTGCCGGTCACCGCATCCAGATCACCGCCTACGTTTTCAATGCCTAAAATGCCGTTTGAAAAGAGTGTATTGTGAACAGGTTCCCACTCTGGGAAGTCGTCTTTCCAATCACTGCCACCTGACCATTCTTTATATTCTGCTTCGAGGTGAGGTAGGATCGGGCCATTTCGCTGTGGGCCGATGGCTGTTGCCAGAGGGTGATCGTTGGCTTGCGTGTCATGCCCCACAACCTTTACATCTTTCTCGACCATCCAATCAGCGGCCGATTGAACCAAACCGGGGCAATAGGCAAAATAATCGCCGTCTTCATATTCCTTGTGCCAACCTGTGTTGATGATCAACACATCACCTTTGCGGATTGCATGGCCACAGGCTTTTTCAAGATCTTCACCTGTGATGCTTTCCCATTTCTTTTTTGGGATCGACACGACAATGCCGGTTCCAAAGAAATGCGGCAGCGGGACTTCATCAATAAAGGGGGTGCCTTGGACCACATGGGCCGGAGCATCAATATGGGTCGTGACATGCATTGTAGTGGTAATTGTCTGACTCAACACTCCCGACTTTGCCATATAGTGTTTCCGTTCGATCGCCACATCTTTGAAATACGGCCAGTTCGGGCATTGATAACCAAAGCGGTGGCTTAAATTCACAAATTCCAAGCCCATGTCGTTGTTAAGGTCCTCTTGAAACTCAATTCCGCGAATTTCGATCATATATTTTTCTCCCATAGTACCTGCAGTGCAGCGCATAAAATTCTAAATTTTCAAGGACGTATATCCCCTGTCTGTGTCATTAGTGCATATCCAGGTAGCAAGCGTCAATAAAAAAACCATAATGTAATATGACTGTACCACATTGCGGTTTATATGAAATCGGTGTACTGTTGCATTCACGTTCTTAACCCTACGTAAAATAGCAGTAGATTGAAGTATAGATGGATAAAAACAACAAAAACGGCATTCAAGTCATCGCACGTGCCGCGACTATCCTAAGGTTATTGAAGATCCACCAATCGGGTTTGAGCCTGGGCCAAATTGCGACACAAGTGGATTTACCGCGTTCGACAGTGCAAAGAATCGTCAGCACCTTACAAGCCGAGCGCTTGGTTATTTCGAATGCTTCTGGTGGCAGTTTAAGGCTTGGGCCAGAGGTGAGTGCGCTGGCTCAAGCCACCACCTACAACATTGTTGAAACTTGCCGTTTATTTCTGACGGAGCTCACGCAAGTAACCGGTGAAACAGCCGATTTATCTGTTTTGCGTGGCGCTGGTACAATATTCTTGGACCAAATACCTGGCAACCAGCGATTGCGCACAATCTCGTTTGTGGGTGAGGTTTTTCCGCTTACAACTACAGCCAACGGGATGGCCTGCTTGTCACGTATTTCTCCGAAAGCCGCCCATGCGCTTATCGCCAGCGAATGGGATCGTCGGGGAATGGAAGGCGATATGGCAAAAATGGAAAGAACCCTTGCAGATATCCGCCAAAATCGCCTCGCCTATGACGAAGATGACCATACCGTCGGGATTTCTGCTATCGGCTTTGCATTCAGGGATTTGTCTGGAGATGTAATAGCCATCTCAATCCCAGTTCCGACCACACGCTTTGCCGAGAAACGCGAGCTGGTCGAAAAAGCACTGCGCAAAACCGCGTTCCATATCGACAAGTTGATGCGCGTTTAACGGTCCAATATTGAGATCAAGACCCGGCGCAACTCGTTTATCGGATCCACAGCAAGCTTTATATGTCGCCAACAGACATGTTGATCAGGCCGCACCAACAGGCACCCCGCATCCGAAACATCTCGAATGCGAGCCCAATCCCCTGTGTGATCAATATAAGTTTGCCTTGGACCAATCACATGTGCTACGAGCGAAATACCAAGTTCCGTGACGATCTCTTGGACTGCATGTATCCAAGCTTCACCCCCCAAACCAGTGAGTAAGGTAAATTGCCCACCCCCGACCAAATCGAGAGTAGAATGCTTCCCACCTTTGGCATCATAAAGCCACGCATGAGGTAAACGCCCGCCCGGCCAGGTCGTAGGTTGATAGTGCAAATCAGTATCTAATATAAACACTGGCTGTACTTGCCCATCGGTAACAACGGCTTGGGAATGGTAGCGTTGGTTCATCTCAATACCATGGGCGTCAAATTCATATTTTTTGAAAGCGATTGCAGCATTAAGGGCCTCACGTTGATTGGCGGCCTTTTGCCCCACACCACATCGCGCATCCATATTCGCTTTTATCGCCTCGATATCATCGCCGCCTGTCATTCCAAGCGCCTCAAAGATCGGTCCAAATTCGCCAATGGATTGGTTCGCGCGGGTCACAATTTGCTTGGCAATTGGTGCGCGCTCGGCATCGTAGCTGTCTAAAAGCGCCGCACCGGCCTGCCCTTTTAAAACAGCAGCTAGCTTCCAACATAAATTAAACGCATCTTGAATAGAGGTATTTGAACCCAAACCGTTCGATGGCGGATGGCGATGCGCGGCATCCCCCATAATGAACACGCGCCCCTTCGACATTTGCGTAGCATAGGCATCATTAACGGTCCAAGTGCTTGCGCTCAAAAGTTCAATTTCCAGTTCGGGATCACCAACTAGTTGTCGTGCTACATCAGTTGCCATTACAGCGTCAACTTTTGGCGCTGGTTGGTTGATATCATAGCCCCAAACAATCAGCCATTCATTCCATGGGCGGATCATACGCACCAGGCCCATGCCAATTCCGCCTACATCCGCTCCGGGTTGCATAATCCAGTAAAGCACGCTGGGTCTGTGGGCGACATATTTTGACAAGTCGGCGCGAAACAAAATATTCATCGATCCACCAACACTCATTTTTCCTTCAATCGGTAGCGATTCAGTTTCAGCCACCAAGGAATTTCCGCCATCAGCCCCAATCAAATATTTCGATCGGATAGTAATTTCTTCACCGCTCAACCGGTCCAAGCAGGTTGTTGTTACTCCATTTTCATCTTGCACATGGCGCAAATATTCCGTGCTCATGCGCGCTTGAGTCCCACGTTTACAAGCGGTTGTGAACAGCAAAGGTTCCATAAAGGTTTGGGGTAAATCATTCATGAATGTTGGTGATGATAAGAGATGCTCGGCCTTTGACAACGGATGCGTGCCCCAAGATTTCATTCGGCCAATTTCTTCGCCTGCCAAACTTTCACAAAATACATTCTCACCCATCAAATCTTGCTCGGTTGCATGCAAATATGCTTCGATCTCAACCTGATGACCCAGATCCCGCAACACCTCCATCGTACGCTGATTTGTAATATGAGCTCGCGGAGTATTGGCTAGCCATCGATACCTATTTACGGCCATATTTTTGATGCCATAAGTCGACAAAAGCGCTGCAGCGGTAGATCCAGCCGGCCCGGTTCCAATAGTTAAGACATCTGTGGTAATTATTGCCATCAGCATTCCCCATTGCTCAAAATCATGACTAACTTCGCTATTTATGCATCCCAATACGACCTGCAAACGATAAACCAATGCACGAAACCAACACTGTGTCGATTAATATAATTGATTATGGCGCAAATCACAGATGTTTCAAGCGCTGTTATAAAATGGGGTTTCTTTAAAATGGATCTATAGGAATACATTTATTAATATATCTACTAAGTATCGGCATCAGGCCTGAAAAACAAAACAAGTAATCTTGTTCAGTTAGATTAGAATGCTCTAACTTAGATTTGAAAATGCTTCTGCATAATGAATTTTAGAGTCAATGTTAGTTAAACATTCCTTAGTTATTTCTAATTCTTGAAAATTTTGAGTATTGTATTCATTTTCTAAATTTGATTTTTTAAAACCGAATTTTTGATAAAACTTCGGGCTACCTAAAACAAAGAGAGCATCTAATTTATTTATTTTACTCTCACTTATCGCGATCTCTATAAGTTTAGAACCGATACCTTTAGATTGGTAATCAGGTAAGACTGATAATGGTCCGATTGCCCCACAAAAAAGATCAAGAGTTGGTATTAATAGCATCTTAGATACGACAATATTTCCTAAAATTGTGGTGGTTGATGTCGCAACTAAATTAATCAACACATCGTCATTAGTAATCAAATCGCAAATTAAATTCGACTCCTCGTTGTTGTTGAATGCAAGGTTAACTAATTGATATATTTCGTTAACATCTGATTTGGTAGCTTCTCTAATTATCATTTGATCCATCATAAAAAAATAACAATATGTCCATCGTGATCTATATCTAGATAAGATATTGCATGAGCAAATCCTAGGTTATTTTCTCTTATTGAATACCTACCGGCGGGGCCACCTTGAAATTGTAATGAATCAGATGTTTCTAAACCAACTTGATAATTTTTAGTAATCACCATAAGATTAATTTCTATTAATAGACTAATTTGGATTAAGTATATCCCCATAAGACAACCAAGTCCAATTTTGTTTGATGTGTGAGGGAGGATGCATTAATATATAACCGAGTGAAATTAGGCTCCCCTATACCTTCAATGTTTGAACAAATATGCGAGGAGGGATCAATGAATCATTGGATAAATTTATCTTATAAAAACATTGAATTTTAGTGCAATAAAATTACTTTCTTTTGCACTTACTATATTTTTTGGATTGATTGTTTCAAATACTCTGGAAGCACAGTCTAATGAAAATCTTATTGTACTAGAATCCAATAATGATGTACCTAACTTTAGCACTCCAACCATATACGCATCTTTTAATGATGATCTAAAATTAGAATTCACAAAAGCTGTCGAACGGGAATTTAATGCTACCTCAGAAAGAGCAGGGATTTCAGTAGCCGTTTATACGAAAGATAAATTGTGGGTGTATTCTCAAGGTATTGCTGACCCAACAACTCAAATGACAATTAATACTCCAATATTAATTGGCAGCACTTCAAAAACACTCGTATCAGCTCTAATTTTAATGCAAATTGAGCAAGGATTATATAAACTTGATAGTTCCCTGGATTCAGTTCTGTCTGGACATTCCGATTTTCCAACATTTGATAAAAATATAATTAACCCTAAAGTAACTATAGAAGAATTGCTTTCAATGAGATCTGGTTTACCTAATTACAACGACAACAGAAAAGGTATGCGCGGACTATTTAAGAGCTCTTCTTGGAAACCATCACAAAATATCCAACTTAACAAATCACCATACGTCAAGCCAGGGGTATTTGACTACAACGATACTAACCTAGCGCTATTGGGTTTGATAGCCGAATACCATGGCGGTAATGATCTTTATTCCCTATACAAACAAACATTTTTTAAAAAGTTGAACTTAACTTTAGTTCCCTTAACAAGTAGCATCATAAGGACGAATCCTGCAATGCCTTATGATAACCTGCACCCTTGGGGAGTGGGATTTGGAAATGTAATCGAGGCCGCGCCTTTCACTTTCGAGCATTGGATTAAAGGGCAATCAAAAATCAGATGGGCATGTTGTTGGATGGTATCAACTCCAGCCAACTTGTCTCGCTGGGGCTACGAACTTTACAGCAGTAAAGGAAATGCAATTCCTATCTCAGTACGTAACAAATTATTAAACTCAACGAAAGGAAATAGCGTAACTTTTCAGCGAAGCAGACAGAAATATGGTTATTTCGTAACCAAAAGAATGTTTACACTACCATCCTCCAGAACCATAACAACATATGGTCATCCAGGAGGAGGAGGAGGTTATTCAACTTTACTAAGATATTCTCCAGAACTTGACCTTGCAATCGCTATACTGGTTAATTCCCCACTGAAATTTCAAGGATTCTGTAAAAAATATGATCCGAGAACTTGTATAGCAGAAGCAATATTTTCGGCATATTCAAAATAATAAGAATAAAAGTCAAAATTTTGTTTGATGTGTGAGGGAGAATTTCTAAATACTAAAAATTTGTCTTACTCCTTGAATTACAAACTCTATTGCTAAAATACCAAGTAATAGGCCAAAAATTCTTTGTAGGGCACCCAATATAGATGCGGGTGGTTTTGCTGCAATCTTGTCAGATATCCAAAGAGAAAAAATTGTTAGAAAAATAATAATGAAAATGGGACTAAAACCAATTAAATGAGAATTTATAGAAGTTTCCACACCCCTAGACACACTCACGCGTCTAACCTTATTGCATGCGACATAAACTTTAAAATACTCCAACATCGATTGGGACATTCGAAATATTCAACGACCTTGGACCTTTATAGCTATTTATTGCATGACAAAATTCGGGAAAAAACTACTTTAGAAAAAATACAAACGATGCGTCACAATTAAGGTTCTTACTGACAACATCCTAACAACATTTGCACTAATATTTAAGTTTGTCATAAAAACTTAAGTTACAAGGAAACTCATA